>JAEEGL014591345.1_pt1 | contig 11600 bp, 13 predicted proteins | sample 9134231 | NCBI WGS metagenome assembly JAEEGL01 (sample SAMN16246548, study PRJNA631951) | gut metagenome | biome: gut microbiome; feature: rumen; material: fiber-attached | host: Bos | place: Iran: Karaj | collected 2018-10 | reverse complement strand
GTTATCGTTGACGGGGATGATACCTCGATCTTAATGAGAGGCTTTGCATCGAAGCGTGTAGGATTCTCAAGAGTGTCACCGTTGTTGACTTCGATGTTCTCTTCTCCGGAGATCAGGAAGCGCTTCGCATTACAAGTAAAGTTCAGCGTCGCTCTTCCTACTGTCAGGAGCTCATTTGTGAACGTGTCACCGCCCGAATAATAAGCCAGACGGAACACGTCAGGCTCGAAGTTATCTGTTAATCGCTGGTAGCCCTTCTTTGAGTTAAGCATGGCCTCAAAGTCGTTTACCCTTTCTGCGAGTGTTCCTGAGATGTTTCCGCCACTGTCTTCCTCGATGGCTTCAGGAATGAATACGTTATACGGGCGAGGTACGTCTTCCCAGGCATCTTCCTGAACGACGATCGCACCGCTCCGTCCCGGAACGTTGTAAACAGTCTGCTTTCTTCGACCTCTTTCAAATGAGGGCGGTTCAGAGATCACCATGCCATAATCATCTGACCGCTCCCCACCGAAAACTATCAAGCCACGCTTGTTAGCTCCATCTAAAACATTAGGCATATACAGCCCCCTTCCTCATATCAGCCGAAGACGGCTGCCTTCCTACGTGTAAGGTCTTCGAGCTTGTATGCGATCTTGTCTGCAAGATCATCAACGCTCTGGCCTTCAGCGCCGTAGACATTGATTGAAATGTTTCCGCCGTTGTATGTGTTGACCTCCGAGCCTGCAAGAGGATCAGAGATACCGTTTGCCTGTACTGTGGCCGTCATATTGCCCGTGAGTCCGTCCATCGAGCTGAGCATGTCGCTCTGAACGTCATTCATGGTGTCTTCATAACCGATTCCGAAGCCTTCAGCCGTCCACGCACCGATCTGGGTGAATACCTTTGACGGGGATCCGATCTTCAGGACCGACTTGATTCCGTTTACGAGTGAACGGCCTACGTCCTTAACAGAATTGACCGCCTTGCTCGCCATATTCTTTACACCGTTTATAAGGCCCTGAATGAGGTTTTTGCCCGCTTGTAACGCCTGAGACGGTAAAGATTTAAGTGAATTTATGATATTGGATCCAAGCTGTTTCACGTTAGATACAACCGAGCTGAACCATGACTTTATCTTGCTTGTGACACTGTTGATAAAATCGAGGTTACTCTTTGCGATTGACTTGAAAATCTCGCCGACCGCCTTCAGGAGCTCCGGAATAGCCTTGATGAGGGCCATAACCACGGCGCCGATTATATAGAGCGTCGCATTGATGATACTCATGAGGTTATTAGGCTCTACTAAGCACTTGGCCACGGCTCCGATGATCTTAACGACCGCCGGCAGCAGGACCACAATGAGATCGCCTACCGCATATGTGAGCTGGTTTGCAATATCAATGAGTGAGTTTACAAAAGTCTCGACCGTGCCGTCCTCTGTCAGCCAGTTTGCCAGCTCTGTAATCATTACGAGCAAGCCCTGGATAAGAACAGGAAGACAGGTCAGGAGCGCCGAGCTGATACCCTTAAGCCCCTCTGTCAAAACCGGGGTGAGCTGAGGCATGAGCGTGGCGAGCGTTAATAGCCCCTGCTGAATGAAGCCAAACAGACTCGATACAAGCTGAGGCAACATAGGTGCAAAGCCGTCAAGTAAAGACTGAATTATAACTCCCGCCAGCGTGAAAAATTGTGGTGCCATTGCTGTGATGTTCGAGATCACGGAAGCAAGACCGCTCTTGACCTCTTCTACACCACCTCGACCACTGAAGACCTTTGACAGTCCGTCCATTACGGAAGTGATACCCGGAAGGAAGTCTTTAATCATGGAGATCTTCAGACCTTTGACGCTGTCCTTCATATTGAGCATCGTGTCCTGGTAATTGTCCGATGCGGAAATCATGTCCTCGTCCATGTAGGCACCGAGATCATACATCTCCTGCTTTGTGGCTTCGACCTCCGAGGCAGTCATATCAAAGACACCGCCAAGCTCGATTGCTCCCTTACCAAGCAACTTCGAAGCGAGTGCCGTCCTTGTCGACGTGTCCTGAACGCCCTGAAGCGCCTGAATGGTCCTCTCAAAGAGCTGTTCCTGATTAAGTGATGCAATTTCTTCTTGAGATATGCCAAGCGCTGTGAAGGCATCTGAACCGCTTACGGCAGCATTAGCGAGTGTCTTCATTGATGTCTTCATCGAGTCAATGGAAGATCCTGCTCTCTGAAGTATGAAGTCCCACTCCTGATATGCCTTCGTGGATATTCCCATCTTGGCTGCATTGTCGCCAATGGCATCGCCCATCGAGCTAACATCGTTTGCAGTATTGATGAAAGCCTTGCCCGTTGCTACGGCTGCGCCTGTGGCTGCTGTGAGTGCGCCTGCTATGATTGCAGATGTTGTCTTGATACCTTTAGCAAGAGACTCACCAAACGCTTTTCCTGACTTCTCGCCCGCTTCCTTAGCTGCAGGCTCTGTCGCTGCTCCCATTTCGGTAGCGATCGTCTTCTGTGAGCCCTCCATTGAAGGCACGATAGTCACATACGCTTTTGCGACCTCGATGTGTTCACCGTTAGCCATTGGAACTCTCCTTAAAATACCATTTCCGCAGATCATCGGGAGTCATAGGATCCTTACCGATCTTGCGAACGTTCTTGTCCTTGCCCGGTCTCGGGTAAGGCTTAAATCTTGGATTCTTCTTTCCGTGAGATATGAACCTCACGAGATGTATATCTATTGACTGCAGAGCATCATAAATGTCTGCGAGTATTGCGTTCGTTTTTAATGTGGTCTCCCATCCGGTAGCCTTGCCTAAATCTCGTGCAAGAGCGCTGTCGGTACCGAGATTTATTACAAATGAATAGAGGGCAGACCACGGAAGTCTGCCCCCAACATCATCCAAGCAAAAACCTGTTCGTGTCAGGAGATCGTATTCGATCGCCTCGCCATGTTCGTCAATTAGTCTGACGAGGCTGAGGATTCCCCCAGTGTGCGACCACTATCTTCCTTGAACGTGCCGTTTGAAGCACTGGTCCAGATACTAAAAATATCTTTCGCTTCATCCTGCGTAAGTTCGTCGACAACAGCCTCTCCCATGTGCTCCGCAAGGAACTTAAACATGAGGTCAAACTGTTCAACTTCATCAAGCCTCTGAATGTGAACGAGCTTTCTGAGTTCTTTCAGCTTCATTGAGCCTGCAAGAGGAAGATTGTAGGTTTTTCCGTCGCTCATCTCTAAAGAGAGATAGCGCTTGTCTTTTTCTACGAATGAGTACTTAGGCATGGTTAAATTCTCCTTTTAATTCGATCAGGAAGTAACCTGACCGTCGTCGTACATGAACGTCCAAGAAGCGTCGATCGTACCTTCCCAGACAGCTGCTTCTGTACCTGTGAACGAAATGTCGCTCGTTTCTGTTACGAGGCCATTGCTTGTGCCGACGTATGCACGAGCGTCGCCATCCTTCATCAAGAAGAGATATGCTGCGGGCTCTGCGTAAACGTCAGGTGCAAGCTCTACACTTGTGAGATTGCCGTGAGAAGCGTTAGCTGCTGCGTAAGTAACATTGTTCTCACCGAACATAGTCTCAAGTGTTGCCTTGTCTGTGTGAATGAACGGAACTGTGAGCTTGCCGTTCTCAGTGTTGACTCTTCTCTCTGCCTCAAGTGCCCAGTTACGGATAACGTCACCTGAAGGAGTTGCGAGTGTAACACCGTCTTCACTTACGTTGCCGATCGGGACCCAAGCAGCTGAAAGAGCCTCACCGGGATATGTCGGAAGCGCTGTGCCAGCAGGAGCACGGAATGCCATGCCGGTCGAGTCACCTTTTCCTACTAATACTTTGTTCATAAGGAATGCCTCCTAAAATTAAGATTGTGTGATTGTGACTTCTTCACGATGACATGTGACGAGCACCGTTATCGTGCAGAGTTTTATGTCCGGTCTCACTGGATCACTACCCCAGCGGGCCAGACTGTTTACTGAAACGTTGCGAAGAGCACCGAATTGTCTGTTGGCCTGTTCCTCAAGTGTGCCGAGTGCCTTTGAGAGATAATCAAAAGCCGAAGCATCTGTGTCAGCTCTGCAATCAATGACCACTGTAAAAGTGTCAATCGTGTTCTTTGATGATCCTCCGGTGTTTGTGACAAGCAAACTCGGAAGTCCATACTCTTCAGGAAGAGGTCTGCAATAGATCTCAAAATAGTCCGTAAGAGCAAGTCTGATCTCGTTCTCAACGTCTACGGGTTTAAGTATGTTCATGTGAGTGCCCTCGTTAATGCTTTATCTTCCGACTCAGCTGCAAGCGACTCTTTATCAGTTGATGATGCAAAGCCTATGTATCTTGTCGGAGCCTTTACGCTTGTGGCTCTGAATGAGTCAAGTCCCGAATTTGCGTTAGCCCTTTCAGCGATATTCTCAGCAACGCTTTGAACAAGAGTGTGACAGCCTTCTGATGCAAGGATCTGTGCGAAGCCCTGTGAGTTGAATTCGAGCCTGATCTTCTCTGCCATCGTTAGCCCCTCCAAAGTGCTAAGTTCAACTGAATGTTCGACATATTGAGAGGTGCATACCACGTCTTAGGCTCGCCCACGATCGTGTATTCCTTTCCGTCATACTCGATGTGGTCTCCTGCCTCAACGTCTGCGTCCTCCGGGAGATATGCCGTCATGTTCTCACTGATACCCAGAACACGGCCGTCCTGTGAAAGTGTCGTTGCTGAAGGCTGAACAGAGCACCCTTCGATCAGTAATCTGTCAGGATTGCTCCAATCAGGTATGATCGAGCCACGTTCTTCTTTTGTTCCAGGTCTGATCCTGATAACGTCTTCAGTACAAAATGACGGGAGCATATCAATATACCCCCTTCACCTTGTATGGATTAAGAACTTCACGGGTGTTGTCTGCCAGAGCTGAAGCATTAGAGCTTCCCGCCCAGGTACCACTATAGGACACTGACACACCGCCGGCGCTCTCTGAACTGACACCGTAAGGGTTAGCGACAGCGTGAACAACACGGTCCGCCGTCTGTTCCTTCAAAACGTTCGGAGTATTGTTGTAGCCTGCTCTGTACTTAACGAAGATCTTCGACTTTCTATCGAGACAACCTACGTCATAGATCCTGAGTAAGCCTGTACCCATTCCGATGTCATATTCTGTCATCACGTCGCCATCATATTCGTTTGTCTCTGCGTTAGGGACCGCATTGACAACGATCTTTTCAATGGCCGTAATGTAAGTGGCAGGGAGCTGCACGAGAAGATCACGACCTACGAAAGCATCACGCAGATCCTTTACGTTAAAGACGATCCCGCAAGAAAGCGAAGGAGCAACATGCCAACCGCAATAATTCCTTATTGCTTCCGTCGCACTGGGGATATTGATAGCGATTCTCGTATCTGATCCGAACTTCCCATTGGTAAAGTTATAGAACTCCGCCATCGTAATGAAGTCCGGTATTGTTTCCGCATCTATTATGTAGCCCCACGGACTGAGCTGAGCATGTTCAAAATCACTCATTTGGTAGATCCTGCCTTCCTCGACTTATTAGTCGGTGCCTTTTTTGCCTTGTTTGCGGGCTTAGGCTTTGCCTTTGTCTCAGGTTCTTCAACCTTTTCGGGCTCTTCAGCCTTTTCAGGTTCGGGTACCTTGACCGGTTCGACTTTCTCAACGGCCTTTTCGGGCTCGGATGATACATAATCATCGGTTACCCATACCTTGCGACCGCCTACTATTGCAATCTTCATAGGTGCATGACTCCTTTCTAAAGATTTAAGAAGGGAGCCCGAAGGCTCCCCTCAGTTTTTGTTGTTATCAGGAATTGCCAGAAGCGAGGAGAACAACACCCTTAAGGTCAACAACTGCTGTAGCAAGTCTGACCTCAGCTCTGAGTGTTACACGGTTGTAGAGGAAGTCATCCTCGTTTTCAGCTGCGATAGCAACATCCATGCCACCCTTTCTCCATGTCTTAACAGCTTCCTTAGCAGCTACGAGAGCATTACCCTGAGAAACTTTAGAAGATGTGTAGATCGGAACACCCCAGATGCTTGAAGGAATACCAACAGCACCATTACCATAAGCGCCGGTGAAGTAACCACCGCCGTAATACTGCTTGTTGCTGTCCTTAGCTGTGAGGAGTGTGTAAACGTCTGCAGGATTGAGAACTACAACAGAAGCGTCATAAGCAGAGTCAGCCTTAACCTTGAGGATTGCGTCAAGGATTCCGTCTGCGAATGTCTTTGTTGTGCCGTCGTATGTAGCAGCGCCGATGCCTACTGTGGAGCCGATTGCATTGATAACATAGTTATCCTCAACCTTACCGAGCTGGTGCATGAGTGTGTTCTGGCACTCAGAAGCGAGGAACGGAGCATCTGTAAGGATCTCGTCTGTTTCCTTGAGCCATGCAGCGAGCTTGGAAAGAGCAAGTGTTGTAGCTGTGAAGCTGGTGGATACCTGGGGCTTCTTGTTGTTCTGAGCTGTAGCGGAAATGTTTCCGTTTGTCTCGAAAGCGCCCTCAAGGAAGTATGTGATAGCGTTTCCGCTGATCTGTGCTTCCTGGAATAAAGACGCAGCAGAGATTCTTCTGCCGACAGGAGCGATGCTTCTGTCAACGTCTGCGATCTGGGGAGCTGTTACAACAGAGTTGTATGCCTTCTCAAAGTGCATCCTTGTGCCTGCCTTCTTATCTGTGATCTCAGCAGCCTTCTTTGTAAATTCTTCGATCTGTGACATTGTTTTTTCCTCCGAAATGTCGTTAGTGTTGTCATCGGCTGTGCCGATAGTCTTAAGAAGCGCATTAGCCTTTTCAGACTGAGCGCACTTTGCCTCCAGGTCTGCGATCTCCTTAACAAGAGCTTCGCCCTGCTCGATTACCTCTGTGCTTACGTCCTCCGACTTAAGCTGAGGTTCAAGCTCAACGAGTGCAGCCTTCTTTTCTGCGAGCTGTTCCTTGATAGTCATGTTAGGAACCTCCTTTTAATGAGTTGATTTTGTCCAGAAGTTCATTGGCTCTCTTGGCGTTCTCAGCAGTTGTCGGTTCCTCTGATGCCTCATTGACCTGGGCTGTTGGCTCCGCACTCTTTGCCTCTTCTTCTGTGTTTGTATCTTCGGGCTCGTCAAGTAATGACTTGGCGAGGTCGATGATCTGATTGATAACGTCAGCGTCCTTCTTACTGTTGCGCTTACCTGCCTTAATCTCGATTACTCCCTGAGCAATCTCTTCTGCAGCAATGCTCTTAACGTCAGTAACTACTGCGTTCTGATTAGCCGGAACTGTTACGACTGAGACCTCAAAGAGTTCGATCTTCTGAAGAACATTCAAAACGCCTGCCTTCTTCTCTTCCTCTGTAGGATCTCTGCGCTGTAAAACGTCATAAGCGAAGCTGAACTGATAGATAGCGCCTGACTTCAGCCAAGTTCTAACTTCCTGAGCTCGACCTGTATCAAAAAGAGATGCCTCAACAAAAGGTCCTTTCTCTTTCTCTTCGATACTGTCGCAAGCTCCGATTACGTCGCTAAAATCGTGATTGAGACAGAGCGGGAACGGATGACCTGTAGCCTTGCGCTTCTCAAGTGTCTCCGTAAACGCTCCGGGCTCGATGATGTCGCCGTAGCTGTCCGGTGTTTTGTCATAGGTACTAAAAAAGCCGGCAACCTTGCCGACTTCATTTGCTTTGAGTTCTATTGTTTTGTACTGCATTTCCTTAACCTCCTGAGATAACAACCTCGGTCGTACAGTTGCAACCGCACGACTCTTCGGGATCTCCTATGTCTTCGCCTGGCCAGTGCTGACCGTTGGAGAAGTCTGCATCAAGCGGAACACGCTCGCCGTTCATAGCTGCATGAGACGGTCTTGCGTTTGCTCCGGTGATCCACTCCTTTTCAACGATGCGACCGACCACTCTCGGCGCTCCGTCTGAGATTGCCTGATGTGCTGCTTCCTGAGTAGCAAATGAAGCAATCGCTCCTGCTGCGCTCTTTGCGAGAGTTCCTACCGTGTTCTCTCTAACCTCGTAGACCTTGCCGATGTCAGGTTCTTCATCATCTTCGAAGTCTCTGTTGAGCTCCTTTGTGATCGCTCTCAGTGTTCCTTCGTTGATCTTCTTTGCACGGGCTTCTGAAGCAGATGCGAGGTATTTCCTCGTAACTTCTGTGCCGTACTCGGATCCGAGCTGTTCTGCGGTCGACTTGCCGTGCTTGTCTGCTATTTCGATGAGCACCGGCTCAAGGTCTTCCTTCAGTTCCTTATCCCATCTTTCAGTGTTCCAGAAGTCTTCCGCTCCTGCGCTGATCTTGGGGATGATAGAACGTGACTGCCTTTTGAAGAACTCAGTCAAAACAGTCTGGACTTTTTCATCGTCGTCCTTGTCGCTTTTTCCTTTGATCCTGAGCTCCGTCTGCTCTTTGCACGATTTACAACCGCACGGCTTGAGCTTTTTGGCATTGTTATCTACACCGGGATAGTTGTAATCGTTCCCGGGGTTAGGCTGACCAGCAACTTCCACGTTGAGAGGAATGGCAAGGCCCTCGCCCTGTCCGTCAGGCAACTTCGGAAGGTTTACCATCGCTCTGGCCTCGTCGACTTGCATCCACGGGCGACCTGTAGCGGTTGATATGATCGCTGCCTGCTCTTCGAATGAACCCTTGAGCTTTTCCTGAAGGTCAAACTCAACGTATGTCGTGTATGGATCCGCACCGATCATAGGCAGGAGGAAAGCATTGAACCTCTGCTGAATGAATTGAATGTCAGGTCCTAAGCACTCCGCATATAGCGCCCTGGCATTATCCCTTGCGCTTGCGTATGTCTGAGTATTGCTGTGCCAGATAAGTGACGGGTTGATCCTATAAGCAGCGGCAACCGCCTCACGTGAGAGTGTTACGGACTGAGCCCATTCATATTCCTTGAATGAAGTGCTGAACGGCTTGATCTCCATTCCGTCTTCAAGAAGTGGAATGGATCCTGCTTTTGAGCCTCCTCCGCTCCATGCTTCACGGAAAGCGGCAGCGAAGTTCTTTCTCTGTTCTTCCGTCCACGGTGCAACGTCCTTTGGTCTTACGATCTGAGCATTAAGTCTTCCTGAAGATCTCCACAACTGCCTTCTGAACTTTCCGCTCTCGACCTGTTCATATAAGGTCTGCTTGAGTGCGCTGATTGCCGAAATTGAAGTCGAAGGATCCCCGGGATTGTATGTTGAAAAACGTACCCACTCATTTGAGGGAATCTCAACAGCCTCACTCCAAGCCTTTGGCTTGACCGTAATCAACACCGGACCGTATGCTGCTTTCTTTGTTTTCATAACCCAGTCGGTAGGTATGATGTGAAGATCATATCTGCCTTGCTTGTCAGCATTAGGAACAACCCAAACGTAAACACAGCCAAAAATATAATATTCAGTGCACAATGCCCTGATAAACTCGAACTGTGTCTGATAATCATTAGGTCTCCACAATACCCTCGAAGCATCACTGTCACGATCTCGTACACGGTCATTCTCGTCTTTTCGCTTGTAGACCTTAAGCGGAAGCTGTGCAAGGTTATTCGACAGGAAATCTACTACGGCCCTCAGATTGTCCTGAGTTCTGTAGAGCTCCGCTGCTGTCATATTAAGCACTTGCGTCGACGCATCGCCTGACAACGTGACGTTAATCACCGACGGCATACTTACCTTCCGCCAGCGCTCAAAAATACTCGGCATTTCCTTGTGCCTCCCTTACCTTGTTTTAGATAAAGAGCAAGCTGTTGCCTGAAGCGTAGCTTGACTCATAAACCTTTCTTTCTTTCTTGCTTATCTGTGTCGCTCCGGCGTATGCCATCGCAACCGCCATAAGCGGACTAATATCATCAGGACTCTTCACTCTGTCCGGCAGCATAATGCCACCGCCGAGGTTCCTGAGCTGACATGTTCTGCCAGGTGTATCAAGTGCGGGCTGTGGAAGGTGATAAACTTTCACACCGCCTCGCTGGTCTCCCGGAGTGCAGGCAGCCACCGCATCATAAAAGCGATTCCACCCTGCCGAAAGATCAGGACCTTCCTGAGACATTCTTGTGATTCCGTCGATCGTGCAGATCATCTCTGCAAGACCTGAGACAGGTGCGCCCCTGCCCTGGAAACACAATTTCATTTCGCCATACTTGGGCGCTCTGGCTCTGAACCAGTCAATCGCCCACTCGGATCCGATTCTTCGTTCAACAAGCTCGACGTGATAATTTCCGTCTTCTCTTAAACCGCACACGGCTATAGTCGTGTACTTTCTGTCTTGTGACATCTCTATGCCCCAGAACAGCTCGCTATCCTCACGGATAAAACTGTGTTCGTCTTGGCCACCGAGCCAAGAGCCTTCCGGGAACGGTTCAGGAAGTCTTGATTCAACCCACTGACATAGACACTCGGTTCTGAAGATAGGCTCGGGATCTGTTTGCATCGCTGATTTAAGAGCCCTTTCTGTCAAAAAGCCGAAGCCAAGCGAGGGGTTAGCCTGCGCCCATTGTTCACGATCATCTATTTCACAATCAGGAACGGCGGACCATTCAAAAAGTCCGATCGAACCATCTGTGTCTTCGCCACCTAAATTCATGCGGTTAGACGCTACGCCATCGGGATCGCCCAACTGGGCGTGTGCCTGTAATCTTAAGTGCCTTAAAACGATGCTCGTAACGTCTCCCGCATTACTCAACCCAAACAATATTGCCGTGGGCCTCGCCATCATCGTCTTAGAGATTGCGCCCCAGGCATCCCAGTTCGTTTGCTCTCTTAACTCGTCCATCAGGATAAGATCACTTGAAAGACCTCTGGCCTTTCGTGTGGCTGCTATGACCTTGTATCTGTCACCCGAGTCGAGAAGCAGTTCTCGTTTTCCTGTTCCTCTGTTTACTTTTTGTAACAACTCTTTGAGCTCCGGAACGCTCTCGATCTGTGCAACAGTGTCTTCGAATGTTTCAACTGCTGTGTCGAGGTTTTGAGCAGTTCCCAGAACCAAATGAGATTTGAGACCGTACAGAAAGAAGATGTTGAGCATTACCTCAAAAAACGTCTTTCCGTTCTGTCTGCTTACAAGGATCAGGACATATCTGTATCTGAACCTCCACTGTCTTCCTTCGGTGACTGTTTCCAATGCGTGAATTGCCAACCATTTCTGCCAGGGCAGAAGGTCAACACCAAGCGCTTCACAAAAGTCATTAAAAGCAAACCCGAGCGAATTTGCTCGGGTAAGTTTCTTCAGTGGTTTAGTCCAGATACGAGGTTCTGTTTTTCCCTGTATCATCCGAGCTTCCTCCCTGCGATGGTAGTCAACTCGGCCATAATGCTTGAGGCTTGTCGAACTGGAGCACCAGCCTCAATTATTTCCGTTAATTGTTTAAGGCTCTTTGTGTAAGCAGCCATCAGATGTTCGAAAGCAACGAAGTGCGGGTTCTCTCTGATTCCCGTCTGACCGCCTCCGTTATCGTAATCAATAACGAGCGGTTCATTCTTCATCTTGGCTCTCGACTCTTTTAACTTGTCAGCCATAAAAAGGACAGATTCAGCAAGTTCAAGCGCTTCATCATGGAGTTTATGCACTCCGGAGACTAACTCTTGCGCTCTCGACTTCTGTTCTTTTGTCGGCTGAGCCTTAACTGTCTTCTTGACAGTTTT
>JAEEGL014275786.1_pt1 | contig 11600 bp, 5 predicted proteins | sample 9134231 | NCBI WGS metagenome assembly JAEEGL01 (sample SAMN16246548, study PRJNA631951) | gut metagenome | biome: gut microbiome; feature: rumen; material: fiber-attached | host: Bos | place: Iran: Karaj | collected 2018-10 | reverse complement strand
TACTCCGCAGAGGCTAGGGGCCGGTGGAACTGGAATGCCCGCTGGCCGGTATACCCAGCATGGTGGGAAATGGAGGTTTGCGCCGCCACCGGCAGATTGTTGTTCGGAATCGAGTTGTCCGGTGTCAGGGACATGTCCTCCGGTTCGATGACAAAAGTGATCGGAAATACCGATTCATTCAGATCGACCGGAAGACTGACGTTCAATTGCACCCGCTTGCCAGTCCCCCTGGGAACATACGTTTGCTCATCGTCAGGATTGACGACACTCAATTGCATCCGCTGCAAAGGCTGGAGCGTGATGCGCACATCGCGATACAGGGTCCGTGTTTCGTGGGTTTCGGTTTCATAGGTACCGGAAACTCGTAGTACCTGCGTCCGGGCAGCCGTGCCGGGGGCGCCGGGCTCCTTGGTCGAAAAAGTGATCGTGCGCCAACCCTTATCCGTTCCAGTCGCCAGCACAGGATAGCCGATGCTTACATTTTCGATGACTTCTTCCTCCCCGTCGGCCATCGGCAGCTTTACACAGGTCACCGAGCCGTACGACATGTCGGGGTCTCCTGTCATGACATTGCTGAAGAACTTAACATTCAGCATTTTATTGTTGACCTGCCGCTTGGTGAATGCGTAGGACATCCACGGCTGGACCACCAGGCGCGCTTCGCCGTCGGAGATATCGTTCAGATGGCTGGTCGTAATGTCGGCCGACACGTCGGCACTGCCGGCAGAGGCGGCGGCCGCCTGCGGCGTGTCGTGTCCGATGGAAAGTATCTTGTTGATATTCACCTGATACTTGAAATTCCGGTAGATCGGATAGTACGCTCCACCCTGTGCCAGGTCAATCTTATAGTAATACTGTTTTCCGTTATGCTCCAATGGATTCGGATCGTCCGGATTGTCATACGTTCCGTACACGATCACATAAGAGGGAAGGAACTGCTCGGTAGGAACGGGACGTTCGTATAAATAGACCGCTTTGTCCGTCGAAACTTTCCGGGGATCCCATTCATCCGCAGTACCTACGAAATCGGTGGAATCCGGCAGGTTTCCCGCATACTGCAGTGTATCGGTCAGCCCGCTGAATCCGTAGTTCTGATAATTCCTGATGAAATCCTTATCAAACGGCACTACGGAGCCCTTGCTGGGAACATTGAACACCGCAAAGGATTCGGGCGTAAAATTCGAAGACGCCGCTGCCGACAAAACGATTTTTGCAAAGTTCCGCACCAGAGAAATGTGCTGGAACTGTGCGTTGGTTTCGTCGGTCGCCTTATACGATCCGTCCGTTTGCTTGTCGCCTTCGATGGTGACATGCTCCAGCATCTGCCAAAAAGCCTGTCCGCCATTTTCTGACAACAGCTGCGGCAGAATGTCCGTTGCATAGCCGAAATCAAGCGTCGAAGGGCCGTTTCCGATGAAATGGACGCTTCGCTCCTTGTCGGAGAGCATCAGCGTGGCCTGGAAGTTTAAGACGGTGTCGGAACCATCGTAGGTAGGACGAGGCTCTATAATATCTGCTTTCACATACTCCTTCAGATAGCCCGAACTACCGAACACAGCCAGATACAGTGAATCCAGCTCCGGCTTTTCACCCAGCGACTTGGTAGCCGGCATGGCATCGCCGGCCGACACGGAAAACTGCAGGGTCACCTTCGCTCCTTCCGGGTAGCCCTCATCCACGGGTACCGGCTGTACCGGAAGGTCCGGAATACAACCCAGCGCCACGAAGAGCAGCAGCAAGCAATATCCTATTCGTTTCATCATCGCGGACGGTCCCCCCATACAAACAGATCATGCGGATATTTACCGGGCAAGCCGTAATGGCGGCGCCATTTCTCATATTCGCTCTGGTCCTCGCCCCAGTACCAGGTATCATACACACAGCGAAGCATCGCCTTGGTATCCGTCACCGGAACGACTTCGTAACGGACAGGATTGGTACTCACCTTCGAAACCTTTACCGCACCGTTCGCCGACCAATAAACGCCATTCTCATTGAAAAGGACCTCGAAAGTACCATTGGCCGAGAGTTGGGCGATGAAACTCACTTCCGCCTCAGTAGGAATCCGCCAGCGCCCGGCGGGGAAACCGTCTTCCTGATAGGTCGCACAACGGTAACGAGCATGGTCCAAATCTAGATTCCCAATATCACTGCCAAATTCGATGCCTCCGAATTTGGAACAGACGCGATAGCTGGGCGCCAGCATGTTGCGGGTACGCGTGCTGGCTTCCGTCGGATAATAGAAGGCAAGGGTCCGACTCGAAAGGCCATACATGGCCGGTGCCACGGAAAAAGTCTTCCGGCTTTTCAGTTTCCAATTATTACTACCCGTAGGAACGTCAAAATGATAGCCCAGCGTATCGATCTCCGTCGTGCGGGGATCGCCCAGAACAAATCCGAATTCAGACGGAAGTACAGAAATGTGGATATTGTACATATCGATGCTGCCACCGGTATAGTTCACCGACCTCCATTGATAATCCTTTTTTTCGGCCAGGTTATTAAGCTGATAGAAAGCCGTATCTTGTTCTTTACTTCGGCCTTGCTGCCATCCGTCATAAAAAACGAACGCATCGTTTTCGTATTTCCAGGCCCCGTCCACATAAACGAATCCAAAATATTTTGAGAAGGCTGCCGATGTTTGTGTAGACGTATGATTGGCTATGATCTTTCCATCTTCTTCCACAGGATCAGAGTTGCGGATGCGGCTGATATAGATGGCCGGGTACTGAATGATTTTTACCTCCTGCTGGTACGTCTCGTTGTCGGCATGCTTCAAGCGGAAAGTAATGGTATAGGGCGAGTAGTCAAAGTACTCTGAGAGATAATCGTTGTTGAGCACATGGTGGAAGGCAACGGTGCCGCCGGCATCGCTCAGCCAGTCCTCATTGACACCCCGCGTTCTGAGGCTGATGTCCTTTCGGTGCTCTTCATCGTATTTCAGGAACTTGGTTCCCGCCGAGTCGATGACCACGCCACCCAGGGTCGGCGTACCGGCAGGACTTTTACCAAAGTAGGGACGCGTTACGACGATGCTGTCGATCGTCACGGGATGGCTGGACAAGAACGGGATGTCCAGCTCATTCAAATTACTGATTTCCCATCTGTTCTGGTCAACGGAAAGATAACGGGCCCTGCCGACCTCCGCCTGCTTGACCACCACGTCGCGATCCTGCCAGTAGGCGATGACGCTGGAGCCCGTGATCGTCACCGGCGTCTCCGCGGTCAAGGCACCCAGGATCTTGACGTCCAGACCGATGTGATACCAGCGGTTAGACTGGAAGCAGTTGCCGAATTTATCGGGCATCACGACCTTGTAGTAGCACTGCTTCTGGGTAGGAGTAATGTGGATATTGCCGTCATCATACTCTTCCCGATACCAGGGGATGATCAGCTTGAGGCTGGGCTCTTTCCACGGCGCAGTGACGGAGCCGCGTTTCCAGCACTGCGGATACATGTACATGGGATAGGTCTCTATGTATCCGATCGAATCTTGTCCCACCAGCGGGGTCAGGTTTCCCTGCCGGTCCTTGGACACAAAGCGCATCCAGTTGTTATAATACGAGAAATACTCCGGATTGCTGTCGCGGCCACCCAGGCGGACGGTGTTCACACCGTCTTCCAGATAGATGACCATGCCGTCGAGCATCGGCCGCCAGACTTCGTGCTCAGCCAGGTGGACTGTATCCGCCACTTTCACCGCCACCGTCATCTTGCTGGCATAGCGTTCCAGCCGGACCGTATCCTTGCAGACCAGGTCCGCGTCCGCATCGATCAGATCCAGCACCTTGACGCCGCGCATCATGAAGCGATCCTGCCGGTGGTCCGTCGGGCCGACGAAATCTGCGCTGACAGCGATCGAATCCAAGTCAGCAAAGGTCGGATTCGCTGCTTCCGTAATGGTCGTGCCCGGATAATTGGCGATGGCCAGTACGGTCATCTTGTCTTTCCCCTCCGGGAACAACTGTTCGATGGCGGTGGCAGAAAGGTTCATCTGGAAAGAAGCCTGGTCCTGCTCGCCGGATGTCTTCCGGAAGTGCAGCTTGGATTCCGTGTTAGCCTTCCATTCGGCAGGATCACCTTCGGGCATCTTGCCGGGGAAGAAATAGAAATCGACCCAGGAGATCAGGTTCTCATGATAGCTGCGCACGCCCGGCTCCGTCGTTTCCACCTTCGTCCTGACCGCATCTTCGCAGACCAGCGTCAAGGCGATGCCGGAAGGAGCCGTCGGGGGTTCCAACACCTGCACGCAAGCTGTCAACAGCACAGCCGCCACACTCAGCAACAAGGCACGTACGCTTCTCATGGCATCAAGGGTCAATCATAAAGTGATATTCATCGTCGATCAGCTCGGAATCGGCGGCGATGGTCTGGGTCTCTGAAACTTTAACGGAGAAACTCAGGCGGATGGCTTTCCGTCCCGGGGGCGTTCCATTTTTCCGTTTGATCGTAATCCCGATCAGTCCGGGAATGCCACTATCCGGATCAACACTGCGATCGATCCGGTCTGTGGTCAGGGTGATGTCAAACCAGTCTGCGGCATCCGCATTGCCTTCAGGGCCCAGCCGTGGCCAGAATTCTGCCGAATCGACTGGAACGGGCGTGACAATCAGTTGTCCATTATAAGGCGCATAGATCACGATGCGGCCGGTGACTGAATCGCCAGCCGGGACGGGTACGTTGAACCATTTCTTCTCAGGCTTGCCGTTATCCTTGTATTTGACATGACCGTTGTGAGTATATCGCAACGAATCTGCTTGCATGTCCGCGTCAGTAATGAACTTGCCGTCCTGGTCCACATTGACCGTATTCTCCCCGTCGATTATCGCTTCACTCTGGGTCCAGGGTACCACCCAATCGTCCAGACGTACGTCGACCTCCATATGCTTTCCGATCGCATAAGAATACACCGTCCAGGAATGATTGCGGTAGAAATTGGTCTGGTCGGGGAAACCCAGGCCTTCCATGGTGAATTCCACGGTCTGGGAAGGAATGCCGCTCGCGCGATTGCCGTTATAATAGATAATGCCTTTGATCGGACGGTCGCTTTCCCGCAGGTAGACGACCAGCGGGGTAAGCTGTTGTGGTTGTGTACCAATATATTCCTGAACACGATCCTCGAAGAACTGGGCCGACATGCCCCGCATCAACTCGCTGTTGCTGCAGAGGATCGTCGGTTCATCCATCTGTCCGTCGTACGTTACCAACGGATCAGTGCCAATACCCCAAGAGAGAGTCTCAAAATTGACACCGTCAGGTAGCGAGATAGCATTGCTGGCATCTTCCCGCGGAAAAACATGGCTTTCGGAAGGAATCAATCCCGGGTCATTAGCATTGTCGAAGTTGAAAATCCGTATACTGTCGATATGCGTTTTCATGCCCGTCGCTTGTGCGAACAGGAAACGCATGCGGGCGACGGAGCGGGACAAGTCCATTTCCGGCCAGACTCGGCCCATTTCCTCCATGCGCGCCTGTGTCGGCATAGGATCGTTTTTCAAGAAAGAAATGTCATAGCCGTTTCCGCGGTTGTCAAAGAAGCAGGCCATCGGAATCCCTTTGGCAGGAAAGGAACTGTAATTATCGACAAAATTATCGGCCCCCTGAGAATACTTCGTGCCAAAATAATTATTATCGATCACGGCTTCCCGGATCTGGCTCCTGGTAAACAAGGCAGTATTGTCCCATCCGATGGAAGCCCCATTCCCCAACACATAGAAATCCAGCTTCAACGCCTCATCTTCCCTTCCCAGAATATAGCGTGGAATGATCATGTTTACCACGATGCTTCCCATCACATCCTGAAGACCCAGTACACTCAGGTCAGGAACATACACGACGGCGATGGAGGTTTCATTCAGGAATAATTCTCTTTCTGACGCCGACATCGCGCTCTCCGGCTTGGTCGGGTGCGTGAAAGCCCAGACCTGCAACGAATGAAGCCTCGATTCGTCATCCAAAGCTGTCACCGGGCCATCTGAAGTGGCTTTGGTGGCATAACGGCTAAGATTCGGCAAATAGATACGGATAGGGACTTGGATGCCCTCCCGGCCGCGCAGCTTATCTTCCGGACGAAGCGGTTCGACACAGCCCGCCCCGGCGAAAGCCATCAGTGCCATCGCCAGCATGCCAAGCAGGATATGTGAACGTCTCGTCATCGTTGAAAAACAATTATAAATCAGGATATTGAGTGGGTGACTCCGTCCAATTGAGCATCACATTGACGCCCGCAATCACCGAGTCGACCGGCTGTTCCGGATCGACCGGCGGCGGCGGTACATACGGCGGGTGCGGCGGCGTGTTCATGAAACTGCCGTTGGCGGTGAGCCAGCCTTTGATAATCATCAACTGGCTGGACTCCAACGGCTTTCCGATATAAATTTCGTTTCGTGTGACAGAGCCGTCCGCCAAGGTCGCATACAGGTTGATGGTCCAGATGATCGGGTACGTGCCGATCACCGCGGAGCCCACGTTCGGGCTGGGGAAACCTACCGCACAGACCATGAGCGGCAGTTTCGTCCAGCGCTCCCAGAACGTGTCGTAGATGAAACGCTCGGCTTCTTCGCTCTCGTCGACATACGGCCGGGCGTCGATGACGTCCGCCTCCATGACGATATGCTGGTCGAAGGAATAGGCGCTGTCGAGGATCCGGAACGAATCGGCCAGACCGGAGAACGTCGCTCGGAGATTCCGCACTTCGCACGAGTCGTAATTCAGCGCCACGACGGCTGCGGCATTGGCCATGTGGAAACGGACTTCGAAGTGTTGATCCTCCCGGTCCCGGACCAGCATCCGCTGGCGCGCCGCATAGACGGCTGAAGGATGGGAAGGGACGACGCTCTTGGGCGCTCTGTGCGTCAGCGCCAGGGCATAGCCGTCCTCTTCGTTCTGCAACGACAGCATCGGCACGGCCGTCAGGTTCGCCACGGCGGCAACCCGGTAGTCCGACGCCGGCACCTGCAGGGAGAAGACCTTCTGCTCCGCATCCATTACTTCTGATTCGCGGAAGGTCATCTTGCCCCGTTTGCGCTGGTCGTAGAACAGCATGTCCACGTCGTGCGCATCGTCTATGAAGACATTTGAAAGATAGTCTTCGAGTGCGGCCCGCAGCGGCAGGTCATGCAGCGTACCGAGCTTGTCGTTAATTTCCTCTTCCTTGTTGTTGACCAGGCTCACCGTGCAGGTCATCTGCATCTCTTCCGGACATTCCTTCTGCCGCTCGTCGATCAGGGCGCACGCCCCCGCGGCCGCCGACAGCACGGCGGCCGAAAAGACTACGGCCGGTATCCGGAAGAAAACTTTCACAGAATAAAACTAACGCTGACCTAACGGTGCCGAATACGTAAGGCCCGCTGACCAGTTCAGGTCGACATTCATACCCAGGGAAATCCTGGCCGACCGAAGGTCTGGAACAGCAATGTAGGCATGTTTCAAGGATTCAGGACCCAAGGTGAAGACCACGTTCGTCTTTACATCCTGCACAAAAACGCGACGGACATGACGGGTCGTACCATCCGCATTGTACGGAGGCAACAAATGGTTGTTATTGACCTTAGTATCCGTGAATACTTTGTTCCAGAAAGCATCATAGTCACCTGAGGCACCCGCATTCGGTGTCAATTTGGCAAACAAGTAGAACGTGGAGCCATCGCGGATCAGGCCCTGTTCTCCCCAGAAATCCGTTCCCAGATGATTCACAAATTCCAGTGCGACATACACATTGCCTTGAACCTCGTCATCGGTCCCCGAATAATTCGTATAGGGATCCACGTTGTCATAGAGCATAGTGTAGTTCGTAACACCTTGTAACCCTTGGCTATTGACTCTGAAGCCGCAGGTATCCTGATTCGTCCCTTTCTCCGAAAGGCGGTAATTAATCTTATCGTAAACAATCGCGTTGGAAGATGCCTGCACATCACTACTCTTATTCAGAAGATAATCCCAGCCAACCTGTTCCGGCTGGCCGCCCACCAGGATGCCCGTCCAGTCCAGATAACTATTTGAACTCAATGTGATTGACTTCTCCTTATCAGGTTTTCCGGCGCCATTGTCCACCAGTGTGGCAGAGGGCACGTTCAGTTGGGATATAAGCAACGCAACTGCGTATTGAATGGTATTGGTCATGGCTATGCCGCGTGTAGCATTGGTAATGGCCGAGCCGTCCGAATTCCAGTTTCCGCCATCCCAGGCAGTGGAGTTGTTCCAACCAGCATGGGTAGGAAAACTGGGACTGGAGTCTTCATTGGTGCGGATAGAGCTGTTGCCATAATAGAGGAGGCCGGGAGAATAGGTATACAAGTTGCCTTTGGCGCTACCCCCGTTGAACAATGTATCCAACGAATTGGTGTATTTGATTTGCAAAATTCGCGTTTTACCTCCAGCGACGGCCGGGAGCAAAAGGGGATTATTAATTTCGATGAGATGATCCAAGCCCAAAGTGACCGAACCAGCGGGCATATGCATCTGCTCTGGAAAATTGTCGATGCTATACTTGGTATCAATTATCGTCTGCGACCTCCCCAACATAACTTTGATGTCCTCCGGTTTTTTCCAACGCCTGGTCTCAAGTCCGGCAATGGTAACGGGCTCCGACAATCTATCAATGGAATAAACCATCTTTTCGGCAATCACTTGTGCTACTCTTTCCTGCAGACTCGTCGGAATTGCATTGGCTACAGCGGACACGATCGTGTACAAGTCCGCCAACGTACGGGCCGCCATACTACCCGATCCGGCCCTGATATCATTCTCATACTGGGATAAAGAAAACGCCGTATAAGCTTTGCCCAGAATCTTTTCCAGCTCTGTTGCCGGTGCAGGATTACCTACACCTGGCCCAAGCGTATTTCCAGGCACCACTTGGCCTTGCCCATTCACCCTGAAATACGGAGAAACCGGACCCCTGCCCGCCGGAATATTGGGATTATTATCATCGGAACAACCATAATCGGCCCAATACAAGGGGGAAGTAACCTCATACTCTTCCATGATTCCCGAATGTTCGAACTTGATTTTGTTATCCGCAACCTTTCTACCGTACCAACTCGTATCAACCGTAGGCAGGATCGTTGTCCTGAAAAGACCATTAAAAGAGGAATCGACGAGCGCCTGAATAAAAGTAAAGGCAGACGAATCCTCTTTTGCCAAGCGGCGCAGAGCATAGGAGCCAATTTTATCTTTCAAAAAGATATACTCCTGTGTATTCGTCGTGGCCGGCATGATACCGCCATATAACTCCCTGCTGTCCAGTCCGTCAATTGGTTGTTGAGCTGCCATGCCATAAAAAACCAACTGGTTGGTCCCAATGGGCATGTTGATTTCGATAATACGCGTTCCACCCTCCGTAGAAGTAATGGCTTCTTGCTTCAAAATATAAGACATGTCGCGCATGGCAGACGCACTATCGACCGGTATAAACATTTTTTTAGCCGGCGCTTTAATAGTTTGATCAGTGAGATCCGTCGGATTGATGATGGCAAACAAGGTCGCATTGTCAATACCCCGGAAATTACCGTTCAACTGAACAGCCGTATCGGCCTGCTTGGTGCTGGGATCCGACTCTCCGGCCGCCGCCGAGATATTGAAATAGAACTGTGTGTTGATGGTGTTGTCCACCGGGTTGAACGTCGGACTGACATTTTGCGGCTCCACGCAGGCTGTCACTCCGAAGAGGGCTGCGAGGCCCAGGGTGATGAAAAGTAACTTTTTCATAGTGTAATGGATGTGTTATTATTATTTGTTTCTCAATTGTTTTTCTCTCTTTTGTTAAAGGTGTACACCACGTTGACACCCACGTTTGGCAGGAGGGCGGCGCCGGTGCGGGAGCCGGTCGACTGGCCGCAGGACTCGCAGCGGAAAGTGTCGTCGCTGTACCAGCCGCCGGCCACGCCGAGCAGTGCCTCGATGCGCCAGTGCCGGCCCAGCGGGAAGGCATAGCCATAGAACAGGCCGCCGCCCAGCAGGTCGCCCTGCAGGCGCTGGTCCCGGACCGCCGGATAAATGCCCCAGGGGAAATTGAGGCCCGCCGCATTGTAGTGCAGCCAGAGCAGGTTCGCACCGAAGAAATGGCCGCGGCTCACTTCGCTGAGGTAGTAGCGGAATTCCGGCACGACGGACAGGTGCCGCCACTTCTTGACCAGGGCCTCTTCATGGTCCCAGAAGAAGAAGCGGTCCCAGGGCTTCAAGCCGAAAGTGCCGCCGAGGCTTGCATGACGGCCCAGCGCGAATTCAACGCTGAGGTTCATGGTACCCGTGGCGTCGTAGGCCAGGTTGTTGCGGATAGAGAAGACCGCTGCCGGATTGTGCGGACGATAGACGATGGCCGGTTCCTGGTGACGGATGACGCCCGTGGCCTGTCCGCTCCGGGTCAATGTGTCGAGGACCTGGGACAACACGTCGTCCGCCCGGGGCGCAGGAGCCCCCTGGGCGAAAGAGCCTGTTGCAGCGATCGTGTTGAAAAAGAAGCCTAAAATCGCTGTTGCCAGTACCTTACGGATACTTGTCATTGCTTTGTCGGGCAACTTGTTCATAATTCACTTACAAGTGCTAGTATCTTTAACTTACAAAGTTATAGAAAAAGTAGAATCGATGGTGTCTTTTTAGGGACTTTTTAGGTATTTTTTAGTTCAAAATTAGTACCCCCCCCCCCCGTAAAAAACAGGCCATTTATCGCTAGACGGCCTGTTTTACACCTATTTACAGTGCTTTCTTTCACAAAAAGATCAAGGGGTGGCGGTTTGAATGGTCCAGCCTTCCGGAATACCGAACTTATCGCGAGGAAGCAGATTGGCCGGCGCATGGGCGTTCATGACGAAGACGCAACCCTTGGCGACAGCGTCGTCCCCGCTCGGGACGTTCTGCATCCAGCCGTCGTTGTTGAACTTGAAGGCGCTCTGGATGTAATTGGTGCCCATCATCTTCACCCAGGTCAGGGACGAGCAGCCCCAGAACATACGCTGGTAGCACTCTGCGACGATGGTTGTGGCGGGCAGTTCGGGGCCGCGCAGCAAGGACGAGCAATTGTAGAAGAAGTTTCGGTAGCAGGTCTTGGCCAGCGTCGTGGCCGGCAGGATTTCCGGGCCATGCAGCAGGTTCGAGCAACCGTCGAAGAAGGACTTGTAGCAGCCCTCCTCGCAGGTGAGCATCGGGAATTCCAGGTGGGTCGCCTCGCGGAGCAAAGTGTTCCCGTAGCTGAAATTGCCGAAGGTATAGCCTCGCAGGCCCGGCCCCTCCGTGACGAAATCGTCGCCGGCGACCAGCGAAGCGAGGTTGCCGCCCACTTCCACATACGCGCCCGCCACGGTCAGGGCGCGAGCGCCTTGATTCGAACCCCAGGCCGGGGTCTTTGAGGCTGCGGAACCGGCCTTGAAATAGACGGGCTTGCCCGCCTCGAGGCTCACGTTCGTATTGGAAGCATACGACACCCAGTCGAGGCCGTTGTACGAGATGCTGCAATTCCGGGCCAACTTCACACTGGCGTTCGGATTGAGCGCCTTCACGAAGAAGTAGTTGCTGGCCACCCAGCCGGCCGGAATGCCAGAATCACTTCCTTCCGTCCAGGCTGTTTCGTAGTGGTTTCCGGCCAGCAGGCCCGTGCCCTTGAC
>JAEEGL013994402.1_pt1 | contig 11600 bp, 6 predicted proteins | sample 9134231 | NCBI WGS metagenome assembly JAEEGL01 (sample SAMN16246548, study PRJNA631951) | gut metagenome | biome: gut microbiome; feature: rumen; material: fiber-attached | host: Bos | place: Iran: Karaj | collected 2018-10 | reverse complement strand
TCTCGCCCACTTTTTGGGCAAAGGTCAAAATCTGCTTGAAATTAGGTATCTGTATATCTGATGTTGAAAATTCGACTCCATTGAAAGACGGGTATCTTCGTCCCTACTGGTCTGTAGCATATTTACACAGATGTCCTTCAGCATCAACTCCGATGAAAACTCCTCCTGCATGGCAATTATCCACATACGCTTCTTCATGCCCTACGCGCATGATAATGGCGGGGATCATTATTTTTTCGGTCTTTACCGAACGATATAGAAACAAGCGTATTGTATTGACCGACGCAGAGCTGAATCGTTTCATGAACTCCGACTGTTCCAGATATTCCTGAACGATGAAATCATCTCCGAAATACCGTTTCAAGACCGTCAATGTGGGCGATTCTCCTTTGAGGTCGCCGTTAAGGGCGACCCATCCCTCCTTTTGGCGTTCGAAAATGGTGACACGTTGTCCGGAGGACGTATCCACGGCCGGTTTTACGACGCAACGTCTTTCTGCTGGAAGATATTGCTCCAGAGATATTTCTGTCTCCTGAATCACACGATGCCCAGCGTCTCGCCAAACGCCTTGCATGCAGCGCAAGTAGGTTTTGGGCAATATTCCGTCCTCCATGAGCAAATCGAACATGTTCTTGTCAGTGTAAAATGGACGATACTGTACAGGGGCTAGAATGGCCTCTACAATGTTGTGGGACACTGACTCGGGGACAATATCCGCATGTGGGCCGATGTAGTTGTAGAAAAGTCGGTAGTCTTCTTTGGCCACATGCGGTGAAAGCCGCCTCCATTTCTCCAAATACGCCGTTTCCCCTTCTTGAAAACGGTTTTTTATACCGTTCATCCGCATCAACTTTCGATAATGGAAGACAAGTCCCAAATGAACTTTATATCGCAAGAAACATTCAAATGCGCGGCGGAGTTTTTCGACAAATGCCGCGATTGCGCTTGTTTTCGCGGGCAACGTCTTCTCATGGCAGGTCCGGTAGATGCCTGAAACAATTTCCTTTGGACTAAAAAGCCTAACCAATCGACTGGAATATTCCCCCATGTTCAGCCATTCATCTCGCTGCGCATACGCATCACAGAGCATGCGCGGGATATCGTCCGCGTTGAGCGGATCGAAAATCCAGCCGTTCTTCCCTTCATGGACCAATTCCGGCCAACATCCATTGTAACAAGAACATAGGATGGGCTTGCCGCAGGACATGGCCTCCGGGACAACAAGGCTCCAATTGTCATCCAATGTCGGAATGACAAAAATATCGGAGATGGAAAGATATTTGGGAATGTCTTCGTATTTGCAAGCTCCAGTGAAGATGACATTGGACAAGCCGTTTTCATGACACATTGCCTGAAGTTCGGCTTTTTGCGGCCCTTCGCCGACAAGCAGGAATTTGGCACATGCATTTGGCTGTTTGGCACACCATGCATGCCAGCCATGTAAGAATTCTTTTAGGCCCTTTAATGGAATTAGTCTTCCTATAAAAAGGAAAAGCAGATCATCCTGCCCAATGTTTAAGGAGGTCTTCAAGGTTGTTTGCTCATGTGATGTGACCTTACGGCATATTTCAGACAGATGATCTACATCCACGGTCATGTTGCCAGGTTTTAACTTATATTCCGGATACCCAAGCTGCCGCAGAAAATCATGGCATAAAATGCCGTTATAATGGACGGCATCCACCCAACGTCCGACGAATTGGATGAATTTCCGTTTAAGCCATGGCGCATTCCGTTCAGTATGAGCCGTGCGTTCATAACAAACGATATGTTTGAAATGGTGTTTTCTACGAAGATTTAGTACGGGCAAGGTCCAATGATTGAAAGCTTCGGAGATGACGACATCCGGCCGCGTCTCCAATATTTTTTTTGAAAGGCCCGGCTGCCAGAATACCCGGTGGACACTGTTGCCCCGCTGTTCCGGCGAATATGGTGTGCCAAAGCATTTCTCGCCTGTCATGAACTGCACGTTTTTCCCGAGAATCTTTTCAATTTTCGATCGAAGTGATTCACTATTATGCTCTTGGGACGTGAGCAAGGTGAATTCGACATCAGGCATTTCCGCCAATGTCTTGAAGACTATGACGCGATAGTCTAGAAATGTCCGTGCGACCCATGTGATGCGCATGATGCCAGTCTCCACGCTGTGCAGCCGAATTCGTAAAAATGCCATTCAACGGAGTGTCTTGCCCGTAAATCATTCCGCCTCCCGTTTTAGGACTCGCCTGATTGATTGCTTTCCCCTTGCGTTGTATTATAATGGCGTATGATTTCTTCGTGGATGGCTTTCATATTCCGTCTGTGGGAAACATTGAGCCGCGCACGGATTTTTTTCATGACCATTCCGGGCTTCAGGCCATTTATCCAATAATCCCAATAGAAACCATTGTTGGCGGAACGGGAAATCATTTCTTTGGTTATTTTATCATAGCAGTTCGTGATATTATTGGGAGTTATCAGCAGGCGTCCATCACGATTCAGATTATCGGCCACGTTCATTTTGCGTTTCAGAAAATGAATATATGCGACTTGATTTGATTTGATTTCCCCGTCCTTTAAATACCAACGTGTCAGTCCTTCTTTATCTGCTGTGAATACTTGCGCGGTTGGTACATCTGTAGTTTCTCCGCAGTTCCATACAGGGGTGAATGCTTTTTTCCTTGGGTTGAAATCACCTAATGGAAATTCCTCATAAATCTTCAAATGGTTTGCCAAGGCAATTTCCCTGAAACCGATCTCATCAAAAAAAAGCGTGTCATCCGTCGTGAAAACGAGTTTGTATGCGTCTGAATATTTATATAGGTTTCGGGAAAAATCATTGTTTGGAATGAACGTACAATGTCCAAAACGGCCAAATTGAAAACAGTCGTCAGGCATTTTGGAAATAAAATCGTTTAGCTTTCCCCAAATCAGATCACAGTCACAATATCCCCACCAGTCATAATTCTTGATGTATTCTTTGAAAATATCTCCGTATGCGGGTCTGAAATTACATAGCCGATAAGCTTTACTCAAAACGATTTCGAAGCCCACTGTCTTTTCTATGAGTATTTTTGTTTCTGCAAATGAAATGTTGATGAATTTTATATTGGGGGAAGTGTTAAACGAAATATGATTATCGGTAAATATAAGCCAATCGATCTCCTTGTTCCATTCACAACTTTTCAGCCATAACGGAAACAAAGAGTCAAATTTGCCAAAATATGGCAGAATGAATACTATTTTATTTTTGACGAATTCCATTTTTGAAATCTATCATGAATCTATAAATCCTGTATGCGGAACCAAAACAAACCCAGCAGAGAAAGCTGTTCCGTGCGCATTTCACGGCAAATGGCAGTTCCTCACCCGCTATGTCAAAGTAGTGCTTGATATTTTCATAAGATTTTCCATATAATCCGATTCGTAGCTGCGAATACGCCCCGGGCAACGTAATACGATTCAAGATAGGCTTAAGCCTTTCTTTCTGAACATCCGTTAATCTATGAAATAGCCGTTGCCCCCAAACGTCGATAGTCTGGATGTTCTCCCAACGGATGCGGTTTTTCTTTTTGGCGCCTATTTTCCGTGTGACAGCTCCGCCGTCGCTTGTGAAAAGCATCCGTGGAATGAATCCCCACGGACCGTATGTGGCCAGAAACCCCCAGAACTCCAAATCTTCGCAGACGCGAAGGTCTTCGCGCTGACCGCCCGCCTTTTGTGCGACTGCGGTCCGCATCAGGACACTTCCTGTGCAGACATGATTGTATTTCGCCCAGAAGTCAAAGAAATCCGGCAGTTGTACAGGAGAAGTGTATTCCTGTTGCTTGGGGACATACGATGGTTGTTTCCCGATAATCTTATGACATTGCCCCACGCTGACCGCCACGCATTCTGGATGGGCTTCCAGAAAACTTACCGTTTCCTGCAGAAATTCCGACTCCCAGAAGTCGTCGCCATCTAGAAATGCGCAATATTCGCCTTGTGCCTCGTGCAAGCCACGGTTTCTGGCTGCGGCCGGCCCTTGATTGCGCTCCTGCCGAAATATACGAATTCGCGAGTCATCAATGCTTTGCACGACCTCCAGCGTGTTGTCGCTGGAACAGTCGTCCACCACCAGAATTTCTAGTTCAAAGCCGCCGGTTTGGCCTAATGCTGAACGCAGTGTTCGCTCTACGAGCAATGCTGTGTTATAGGTGGGGATGATAATGGAAACAAACGACATGAAATATGAGTCATCCTGTTTTTCTAAGGTGTAATTGTCAATGCGGGCAAACGATTGAATCTTCCTAATTTACTCTCCTCAATAAGTTTTAGCAAGTTTCGGCCGCCTTTATTTTTTTGTATTTGTATATAAGTTGAAGATGATTAGAGAACGTCTTCAAACTTGACGGTGATGAGCGGGAGGAGGGAGTCCGGACGTTGGCCAGGCATGAGCGTCAATGTGGTGCCGTCCTGTTTGAATGGCACGGAGGCGGAGATGACTTTTGACGGAACTTCTTGAATCACAAGGGATTCCGCCCAGTCGCGGACGAATACGTTCAATTGGTTGCCGTTGGCCGTGCAGTAGCCGAACGGCACTTCCGCTTTCAGCGGATTCGGCTTGCAGTCGTGGACGGCCTTCGTGACGATCTTCATCCATGGCGCGAGCTTCGCGAAAACGTCCATGGCGGCCTGCGGGAGGCGTCCGTCCGGTTGCGGACCGACATTCAGCAGGTAGTTCGTGTTGCGCGATGCGAGCATGGCGAGTTGGTTGGCGACGGTTTCCGGCGTTTTCCAGTTCGTGTCCTTTATTTTGAAGCCCCATGTGTCGTTCAGCGTGACGGGCGATTCCGCAGGAAAGTCCAGATAGCCTTCCGGCAGCTTGTTGTCACCCATGCTGCCGTAATCCCCCAAGTCATTGCCAATACGGCTGTTGATGAGACACCATGGCTGCAGGCCTGTCACCAGATCGTAAACCTCTTGGGAGTACTTTTTTGTCATTTGCTGCGGGCAGTCGCACCACAGGGTGTTGATGCGTCCATAGTTCGTGAAGATTTCACGGAGCTGCGGGAGGCATTTGTCGTAGAAATATTGGTCGAAATTCTTGTGTTCACGGTCTGGAAAGTCCCAGTTGTTGCCCCATGGCATGCCGCCGACATTTTGCGGGCAGTCCTGTCCGGGATCGCCGCCGTTCGGTTCATGCCAGTCCAGATTATGGGAATAATAGACACCTAATTTTACATCGTATTTTTCGCAGGCGGTGGCTAGTTCCGCCAACGGATCCCGCTTGAAGGGCGTCGCATCGTAGATATTGTAGTCGCTGACGCGTGAATGGTACATGGCGAAGCCGTCATGATGCTTCGTCGTGAAGACGATATAACGGACACCAGCCTGAGCGGCGGCGGAAATCCATTCATCCGCATTGAAAAGAATTGGATTAAATTCATTCGCTAATTTGCTATAGATGGCATTTGGAATGCGGAAACATGACTGGATCCATTCGCCAATATATGGCATTTCCTTTCCTTTCCAGATGCCTCCCGGTATGCAATAGAGGCCCCAGTGGATGAACATTCCAAAACGTGCATTTCTGAACCAAGTTGTATCTTTTTGCATAAGTATGAATGATAAAGGGATTAAAAGAGATGAAAAGGGATATAAGCAAGAGGCTTATAAGCAAAAGGTTTATGATTACAGGAAGATATCGCGGAGCGTGTCAAGCGTCTTTTCCGTAACGCCGATGTCGCGGAGATAGGCGGTGCCTTTTTCCGCAAAAGAGTCACCCGGATATCGGTCCAAAACGTTCAGCATGTCGTTGAATAGCTTGAAGTTACGTTTTCGTGCGCCGTAGATGGCGCAACTGGTCAGTTCGTAGTCGAGAATCAGATCGTCGTCAGACATACCGAGAACGGCGCCCAGCAGGAACGCGGTCGTTCCTGTGCGGTCGGCCCCTCCCCAGCAGTGACAATAGGCAGGATAAATGTCTCGTCTGGAAAGGAATGTGAAGTATTCACGATATTGGTTGCGCCAATTCGGCTTGTCGATTTCGCCGTATGGTTCGACGGGAATATTGATCCAACGGATGCCGTTTTCAGCCAACGGCGGGACGAAGCCGGAATGGATTTCCGATGCTCCGCGTATGTCCAAATCAGTCTTCAGATGGATGTCATGGACGAGTGCGTAACGTCCTGCGGGCGTGATGGCATGGTGGCGGTTGAATTCAGAGCCGCGGTAGAGAAGGCCCTGCTTGATGCGGTGCCCGGAGGCGGTGAGCCAGCAGCCGCTGTCACGGACGTTTGTGCAACCGTCTATGAAAATCCAACGCGGAGTTTCCATGGCCGTCTGGAAGGAACGGATTTCCGCGCCGTCGGACGGTGTGTCTTCTATGAAGACGCGCCAATAGTATTGCCTGCCGTTTTCGAGATTGAAGACGGTGGCTGATTCACTTCTCGCAAGTATCTGCCGGGCAAGATGTTTGAACGAATTATCCGTCGCGATTTGCAGGACGTAGTTGACTCTGGATTTGTTTTCAACCTTCCATTTGAATTCGACGGGACGCGGGATGGAATTGTCTCCAGACATATCCTGCTTGAGGCCGAGCCAATCGACGAGTTCATCGTCGTTGGCCCGCAGTTTTTCGAAGGATTTGTTGCGGATGAAATCCTTCTGGATGTCTGTAAGTGTGGAGACGGTTTCGCCGTTCGCTGGGGACAGAAGTTCAATCATGATAGATCTTTAGAACGAAAGGGTGAGATCCATGGGGAAGCGGCCAAATTTCGCACCGTAGATGGCGAGACCGTGGTCGTCCGTTTCGAGACGGATGGTGAGTTTGCCTTTCGCCTTGGCGATGATTTCAGCGGGAATGGCCGCTTCGACAAGATAGCCGTAGGAGCCTGCTTCGTTGAGCTTGCGGTCATGGGGCTGTGCGAACCATGACAGGATGCCGCGATGGTCGGCCGGATCGTCTGGTAAAGCGTTGGTGTGGACGAGCTTGCCGTTGGCATAGACGCGAAGCGTGCCGCTCCAGCAGACTGTGTCCGTCATTGGATAGGAATTGGCGTTCTTGCTAGGATCATGGTAGCCTTTTCCAAGCATGTGGTCCATATCGACTGTTCCTGCCTTATCGTCTTCGATGTCTTTGCCGTTCAGGCGTTTGGCGGAGATTTCCGCGCGGAAAACGGCGGCTTTGTTCGCCTTGGCGGGCAGTTTGAATTCGTATTCGAAGAAGCCTTTGCCTGTGCCGTTTACCTTCAAACCGTCAAAGACGTTCCACTGCTTTTGCGACCATTTGGCCTTTGTGAAATCTTTTGGTGCGACGCGGATGATGCCATCTTTCGCCGCCTTTTCCGCGACGGTGACAAATGTCGTGAAGTTGCGCGCGATGATTTTCGCACCGTTTTTGACGGTGAAACAAATCGCGCCGACGGCGGGAACGGACGGTAATTGGACGTTGACGGTTCCAATATCAGCATGCATCCACGCGGTCGCCTTTTCAATGACAACTGTTTCATTAACAGGAGCTTCCGTCAGCTTACCCTGTTCGTCCCAATAACGAACGACGGCGGTGACGGTGAGCTTGCGCCCCATGTATTTATCAGTGGTAAGAGAGATGAACAATGGGACGGGGCATTTGGCGCCGACGGCGAAGCTACGGCAAAGTTCGCTGTCTAATGACAAATAGGCATCCGCATGTAAGTCGTTGAGTGACATGCCAGGGAATATCTGCTCAATGCCCGTGTATTTTGCCGTACGGTCGTAGCGGACGTAGCCATTCCATTCGTTGCAGACATCATGATGCTCCGTGTAGAGCCAGCCTGCGCATTTTGGATGGCGATGGAAGGCGTTCATCATCATGTGATAGTCCCATGACCAATCGACATCGCCTGTGGAACCAGCGTAGCCCCAGACATTTCCGCATTCACTATTGAACATCGGCATGTTTGTCTGGCAATGACCGTTGATGTAGTTCCACGTGGAGCCCGGATAGGTGGCTTCGGAGAAGTCATGGATGCGCTTTTCCCATTCATAACCAGGCAGATAGGAGTGCCATGTGTTGATATCCGTGAGGACATGGTCGTTGTTGCAGGCGGAATTGTCTTCCACAAGACGAGATGGGTCGAGTGATTTGGCGAGGAGAACCATCTGTGCGACTTTCTGTTGCGTCTGGGGAAGATACATGCGGCGCTTTGTCGTTGCGTCGGAACAATCTGTGAAGAGCCCCCACGTCTCATTATAGATGACCCAACTGAAGATGGATGGATGGTTCATGTCTCGTTTGATCATTTCACGCATGGCGAATTCGGACGCAGCGAACATCTGCTGCGTAGGCTGGCCCCATGAATTCGGCACATCCGCCATGATGAGCAGACCGAGCTTGTCCGCCCAATAGAGCTTGCGCGGGATTTCAACTTTGATATGGATGCGGTTGCCAGACAGCGCGAGTTTCTTGGAAATCATGATTTCGTTTTTCATGAATTCGTCCGACGGGAAGGTGTAGTAACCTTCTGGATGATACGACTGGTCGAGCGTCAATTGGAGGTAGATTGGCTTGTTGTTGAGCGCGACATACGGATAGTTCGTTCCGGGCATCTTCGTGACCGAGATTTTGCGCATGCCAAAGTAGGTGGAGATGCAGTCCGTATCGTTTCCATCCGTCAGAATGGCTTGGACTTCATAGAGATAGGGATTATCCAAGTCCCACAGTTTGATGGTTTCGAAGGGGATTTCGAATTCGGCGGCTTGCTGGCCGGCCCAGATGTTGATGTAGGCGGGAGCCCTGCGGTCTTCCGCCTTGAATTTAATAGATGCCACCATGGGCTTCTTGGCGGGAGAGTCCAAGGTGATTTTTGCCGTGACGATTTTTCTATCGATGTCTGGAATCAGATGGACGGTATCCATATAGACGTCCGGGCGGGCTTCGAGATAAACCGTCTGCCAGATGCCGTTGACGTTGCCGTAGCCCTGCTTGCCGAAGAGAGCGTAGGAGCGAGGCGAATCATCCGCACGGAGGGTGATCTTCTGCTCCGTGCCCCATTTGATAAGATGCGTCAATTCAAATTCAAAGGGCGTGTAACCGCCTTCATGGAAACCGACGGCGGCGCCGTCGAACCAGCCTTCCGTGATCCAGTCGGAGGCGCCGACAACGAGAAACACACGTTTCCCTTTCCATTCTTCCGGAATTGTGAGAGCCTTGCGGTACCAAGCGATATCCGCTTCATCTTTCACGCCCGACAACGGGGAACCCCAGCCAAACGGGACGGTGATGTCCAGTGGAAAATCGTCTGAATTGAACCAGGCTTCCTTCTTGCCGATATCATCTTTGTCGAACTTGAATTTCCAAGTTCCGTTGAGGTTGAGCCATTGTTTGCGTTCGAAATCGGGGCGGGGATGTTGTGGGAGAGGAATGGTCATATTAGTGGTTGGTGGTTAGTGGTTAGCGGTTAGTGGGTAGGGGATGATTTTCTATTGGATGACGCGGATCGTGCTTGGACCGTCCGTCGTGTTCACGATGAAGGAGAAGCCGTAGGAGCCGTCGGCGTTCAGATAGGACTGGATGCCGTCGTAGTCGTGGTAACTGAGTTTTAGCGGCACAAACAAGCCGGTCGCGTTCTTTACGAGGACTTTCGGGCGTTCGAATGATTTGAAGCCGTCAACGCGAACAGCCGCATTGTTGAGACCGCCATCGATCGTGAATTCAGCTTGCTGGTTAATTGCCTGGACATGCGGAAGATACGTGTCATAAAGAAGTTTTCCAATGGCGACATCGACTTTGTATGGATCCAACACGGAGTCTGAACGGACTTGATGGACGCTGACATCCGTCTTGACGTCGTAGTCGCCGAAGGGGACGAGAATGAGTTCGTAGGCGATGCGGTCGCCAGGCTTGAATGTCACGTCGCCAAAGTTGAGCGTTAGACGCGCTTCCACCATAGGCTTGGTCGTGAAGTTTAGCATGGACTGTACGGGCGTCTCCTTGCCGTTGAGACGGACGTCAAGTTTCTTCACGACAAGGCCGAAATTGCAGACACCCTTATTATATAAAGATGTATAGACGGTGAAATAGGGGGCCTCCGAACCCAATGGGATGATGGCGGTGACGGGATCCTTCTCCGGCAGGTTGATGACGGTCAATTTGTTCTTTTTGCTTAAATAACCGACGTGGGCGAATTTCGACCATGACGTGCAGAAGGAGAAGAGGTTGAAGTTTTTCTGGAAGTCTTTGATGGCGACTTCTTTCTTAAAGTCGATGACGAACGAGTAGTATGTGCGGTTTTCGTCCGTCTGCGGGAATTCCAGATGGCGTACCCATAGCGTGGCTGCGTCGTCGTCGGATTCATAGGAGAAATCAACGTCCGCATAGACTGGTCCGGCGGATTGGACTCTTTGGACTTTCGGTTCGAACATGATTTTCTTTTCCCCTTGGAAATAATAGGGGAAGTAGAGCGGACCGACGGAATAATGTTGTGGTTGGCCTGGCCACAGTTTGGCGGACATAGCGCGGAAGTCTGGCAGCGTCCAGCCGGATTTGGTTCCGACATAGTACGGCGCGATGCAATTCGTCTCCGTGACGCCGCATGAGAGGTGATAATAGGGCACGAAGAACTTAATGGCGGAGAGTTGTTTGAGCGGCGCGAGGCCCCAATTCTGATAAAGATTTAGAACGGTGAAACTGCGTTCCGTGTTGACGTTGAGTAATAACGGAAGGAGCGTTTCCCCGTAGCCACTGTCTTCCGGATAGAAGTACGGCTCTTCGCCGTCGCCATGGAAGTTCTTCGAGACTTCAATGGGCATGGGGAGTAGTTTCTCCTGTTCATCCAACATGGCGGCGCATTCAAGGCCACCCGCCTTGCCGCGGACGCAGAAATAGATGTGGCGATTATGGTCGTCCGCCTTGATGTTTACAGGCAGTTTGTAGTGCTTTTGCGGGATTTTGAAGTAGGCTTCGTTGAAGCCTGTGCCGCTGAGACCGAAGTCATATGTGCCTTCCAATTTGTTGTAGCCGATAAACTTGCCGCCGTCTTCTCCGCTGAGAACCTTGATGGAGTTGGCGTCCAACGGATTGCGTTCGCAATAGGCCGCTTCCGCGAGCTTCGCGAAGTCGTGCGACGCGTCGTGGTAAAGACGATGTGCGAGAATGAGACGTGTGTCTGGTTTCAGCACGCCGCTCGATGGATTCGATTGCGTCAGAATATATTCCGTTTCCGCTTCAGAGAAAGTGATGTTGCCCGCTTCAGGGCAGGTTGGGAAGATGAGGCCGAAGATACCGCCCTGTTTGTTGTCGAAACCGACGTATTCGACGGAACTTGCGTCGATGCCGTTGAATGTGTCATGGACGCCGTTCTTGTCTTTCGCAACGACTTTAGCAATAGCGCTTTTCGCGAGTTTCAGCTGGCAGCCGTATTCCTTCAGTTCAACATCATTGTTGCCTGTCACGAAGCGTACCATCTGGTGCATTTTGTCTGGGTAGGCATGGAGGATGCGGTCCAATTTGACCTGCATTTTCTGCCGTTTTTCCGCCACGAGTTTGATGGATTTGATTTCAATGATTTCATCGACCTGCCCCAGATCGAAGCGGATGCCTTGGATGTTGCCGTTGAAGCCTTTTATTTCGTCGATGTAGATTTTATGCGTATGGAAGT
>JAEEGL013966788.1_pt1 | contig 11600 bp, 11 predicted proteins | sample 9134231 | NCBI WGS metagenome assembly JAEEGL01 (sample SAMN16246548, study PRJNA631951) | gut metagenome | biome: gut microbiome; feature: rumen; material: fiber-attached | host: Bos | place: Iran: Karaj | collected 2018-10 | reverse complement strand
TCTGGAAAGCAGCAGCTCCTGAAATCGTCCCTGGGCAATCATCGCAATGCTGCAGAACTGTTCTCTTTTAAGATTTAAAATATTTTCAATTTCTGCATTTACTTTAGAAACTCCGGTTACTGGTTCTCTACCCCGTCCATCATCAGAAAAAAACAATTCTGCATTGGCAGTCTCTGTTGTAATTCCTTCACCACGCAATGCCTTTCGCTGATAATCCGGATTTCTCTTAATGTGATATTTTTTCCCGTTCGATTCAAAATCCAGTTCAACTACAGTAGGAGTTTTTTCATCTGCAAAATGAGAGCGCAGCATTTCCGGATTTCGATCATCTCCACTCGCTTTTCCATAAAGTGCAAAAGTAATGGCATCGAAAATTGTTGTTTTACCCGCACCTGTGTCTCCGGTAATAAGATACAAACCTTTTGAACCAAGCTTTTCAAAACTGATTTCTGTGCGGTCTTTGTAGGATTCAAATCCTGTCATTACAAGCTTTATAGGTCTCATCAGTTTTCTCCCCAGATTTTTTCAATAAGAGAATGAATGTATTGCTTTTCCTCATCATTCATTTCTCTTCCTCTACGGGAGTTGAAAAAAGCTTCAAAAATTTCAAGCGGATTCTTTTTATCAACTGCTCCAAGTTGTTCAATGTTTTCTTCAGCCCGAGTTGCCTTATTATCATATGTAATTTTTAAAACATTCGGATACACAGTTCGCAGCGTTGCAATTGCATCCATTACTTCATTTTCATCAGTAAGAATTACATCAATAAAATCCTCATGATTATTCGGATCTGAATTTGCCGCACTCATAATCTCATCAAGTGTGCCGGTAATCTGACGCAAATCTCGTTTTGGAACAAGCGGTATCAGCTCTATGTCTACCTTACTTTTTTCTCCTAAGGTAATAAGAGGCATTACCTTTTTATGTTCAAATTCTGAGGTTGAATATTTAAGCGGAGTTCCCGAGAAGATTACATTGTACTTTCCGATTTTCTGCTGACGGTGAATATGTCCAAGCGCAGTGTAATCAAAATCCTTAAACAGCTCATCGCTTACAGCATCCTGAAGCCCTATGATTATTTCCTCAGATTCACAGCGTTTTGCATTCATAATATTCTGATGGGCAATAATTACATTACGCTCGCTGTAGTTCACCTTCATATGTTCAACAGCGCATCGGACTGCATCCTCATAGGTTGAAATTGTTTCGTCTTCAAAATAATGCTGAACTATAGACGGCTTTATAAACGGAAGCAGATAGAAATTAACCGGGCCAAAATCATCTTCAAAGGTAACCGGTTCAATTATTCCATCATAAACCCTGGAAAAATAAATTCCTTTGTCTGTCATGAATTCTGCACCAAAGGTAAGGCGCTCTGCCGAATCGTGATTTCCGCTGATTATCAAAACCTTGATTTTTGCTTCAACAAGTTGATTTAAGAATTTACGAAGAACCTTGAGTCCTGCTTCCGGTGCAACATTTTTATCATAAACATCCCCGGCAATTATCAGAACTTCAACTTTTTTTTCGACAAGAATCCCTGCAATCTGTTCCAGAATATAATCCTGGTCTTCTATAAGAGAATAACTATGCAGCGATTTACCAAGATGTAAATCTGAGATATGAGCTATTTTCATTGTATTTTAGGGAGAATAGTAATACCCATCGGCTTTTCCTGAGAGCCATCCGGCATCGGAATAAAGAAGCAACCTGTAATGATTGCACCTGCAGTAGTTGCTGCCTTCTGTGCTGTTGTTTCTTCTTCAGATGCTTCATCTTCATTTTCTGCACGTTTACATGTGGAAATAAAGTCTGAAACTATTTCGTAAGCCCTGTCATAATCAGCTACAAGAATAAAAACCTTGATTGAAAACGCAGAAGAACCTGTCAGACCATTCAACGAGTAAAATGAATTTACATGCTCATTTTCTGTATAAGTTGGTATATTTTCTGCAAAAAGAAGACTACGAATCATTGAGCAGGCAGGCATACCACCAACAGCCAGAAACTGCTGTGTCTGTTCACCGTTACGAACACGCTCAAAATACCCCTGTTCAAACTCTGCAGACTTCTGAATTGCTTCATCGTGCTCCTTTTCGTCTGTATAAAGCTCAGAAAGCGACTGTGAATGCTTCATTTCGTTGAGTTTGCGAACTCCTGAAACAATAAAGTAAATACATAAAATACCGAATGCTGTATAAGCAAAAACTGAAAATAATACCATACGAAAATAATACTTCGAAATCACCCTAATTGCAACGCAATCTAAAAAACATTATTATTATATATTATTACGCAATGACGCGGCCCTACCCGGGTATATAGTACGGAGTTCCACATGATAAACACTAACGTTCCAGAACTTTTTGGCAGTTTGGTTTTTAATCAGTCAGTTATGAAGGAAATGCTTCCTTCTCAGACTTTTAAAGCTCTTAAGCATACAATGGAAGAAGGAACGCCCCTCGACCTGGAAGCCGCAAACCAGATTGCAGAAGCAATGAAAACCTGGGCAATTTCAAAGGGAGCCACACACTATTCTCACTGGTTCCAGCCGCTCACAGGTATTACAGCCGAAAAACACGACTCCTTCCTCTCGCCTGCAGAAGAAGGCAAAATCATAATGAGCTTTTCCGGAAAAGAACTGATTAAGGGTGAACCAGATGCTTCAAGCTTCCCAAGCGGCGGTAAACGTTCAACCTTCGAAGCCCGCGGTTATACTGTATGGGATCCAACCTCTTATCCGTTTGTTAAAGACCACACACTTTGTATTCCAACAGCCTTCTGTTCTTACAACGGTGAGGCTCTCGATAAAAAAACTCCGCTTCTGCGCTCAATGGAAGCAATCAACGAGCAGAGCCTTCGTGTTCTCAAGCTTTTTGGAAATCAGGCAAAGCACGTTACAACAACCATGGGCCCGGAACAGGAATATTTCTTAGTTGATGAAAAGCTCTACCAGAAGCGCAAGGACCTTAAGATGTGCGGCCGTACCCTTTTTGGTGCACGCCCAGTAAAGGGTCAGGAAATGGATGACCAGTACTTTGCAGCAATTAAGCCTCGCGTTATCAAATACATGGAAGATTTAAACGAAGAGCTCTGGAAGCTTGGCATCTACGCAAAAACCGAACACAACGAAGCCGCTCCAGCACAGCACGAAATGGCTCCGATTTTTACAACAAGTAACCTCGCCGCTGACCAGAATCAGCTTACAATGGAAATCATGAAGAAGGTTGCACGCCGCCATGGCCTTATCTGTCTTCTCCACGAAAAACCATTTGACGGAGTAAACGGAAGCGGTAAACATAACAACTGGTCTATCGCAACAGACCTCGGTGAAAATCTTTTTGCACCTGGAAAAACTCCACGCGACAACGCACAGTTCCTTTTGTTCCTTACAGCAGTAATTAAGGCTGTAGATGATAATCAGGATCTTTTGCGCTACTCTGTTGCTTCTGCCGGAAACGACCACCGTCTTGGTGCAAACGAAGCACCTCCAGCAATTATGTCTATTTACGTAGGTGATGAGCTTGATGCCATTCTTAAGGCAATCAAAGACGGTACAGACTATAGTGGAAAATCTGGCGGAAAGATGACAATTGGAGCTGATGTACTTCCACCAATTCCAAAGGATTCTACAGACCGCAACCGTACTTCTCCATTTGCCTTTACAGGAAACCGTTTTGAATTCCGCTCTGTAGGAAGTGCACTTTCTATCAGCGGACCAAATACAATCCTCAACGCAATTCTTGCAGATACACTCCGCGCCTTTGCAGACGAGCTCGAACAGTCAAAAGACTTTAATACCGACCTCGACAAGCTGATTAAACGCGAAATTACCGCACACTGGCGTATCCTGTTCAACGGAAACGGTTATGGTCAGGAATGGATTGAAGAAGCAGAAAAACGCGGACTTAAAAATTACCGCACAACACCAAAGGCAATCGAGCACTACATCGACCAGAAAAACATAGACCTCTTCACAAGACTCGGCATTTACACTCCAGAAGAAATGAAGAGCCACTACGACATTAAGCTCGAAAAATACTGTCAGGTAATGAACATTGAATCTAACACAATGCTCGAGATGGTTCACAAGGATATCATCCCGGCAGCCTTCAAATATCTGAACGTTCTTTCTGACACAGAGTTCAAGATGCAGCGCGTCTTCAACCTCTGCGACGCAGGACTCAAGCTTATGGAAAAGCTCAACAACCTTGTAAACGACCTTTCAAACAAGGCAGACGCCCTCGCTGCAAAGCACGAAGAAACCCGCGCAATTGCAGACCTCATGCAGAGAGCACACGCTTATGCAAAGGTTGTAATTCCAGCAATGGAAGCCGTACGCGCCGTAGCCGACCAGATTGAACCTCTCCTCGGCGAAGAATACAAACCTTTCCCAAGCTACGAAGATCTGCTCTACAGTGTTCAGTAATCCCGGTGGTTGAGCCTGTCGAAACCACCTTATCACAACCTGGTCATCCCGAACTCGTTTCGGGATCTACTTACGCAGGCTTATTCAATCTATTAATATCAGTTATTCCCAAAAGAAGGTTTGGTACATATAAATCTTCATCAAGATTATCCCAATGGATACCAATACCGTTTCCACTAAGTTCATATTGTGAAAGAAGCTCTTTATCAGCATTCATCAGTTTAGGGAAGAAAATAAGAGGAATTGAAAGTTGTCTACCATCAAAAAGAAGAATCCAAAGATTTTCAGAATCGCACCAGACCTTCTGAGCCCTTGCATTATTTACAGAAAAATCCATTCCAAGCCTCCTTTATTTCATCTGTATGATTATCAATAATGTCAGATATTTCATTTAACTCTTTAGCAGTGAAACCAATGTTTTCCGCTAGACTACATTTATTATCTAGCCAGAATTTTGCCAATGCACCATGTTTTCGTACATGAATATGACATGGTTCTAAAGGATTACCTTCATTTGAGAAAAAAAAGAATCTATAACCTTTCTCATTTAGAACCGTCGGCATAATTAGATTTTAACATACGTAGTTCAAAAATGAAAGACACAATTATAAATTCCATATTTGAAACACTTTCTAATGGAAAGATTACATTAGAAAAAAACACACCTTCATAATTTAGAATTAAAACATCAACAGAAGTTACACCACTAAAAAGAGAGAACATCATCTTAGATATCGCTATGAAGTTTTCATTCAACACTTGATAAATACATTCGATCATATAATAATCATCTTATATAAGTAATACATAAATAAGCCGCAATAAGAATCGCAAAATACAGAGTAAATTTTAGTCTTATCGATGTTTTAGAAAAATTACATAAGCTCTGAAAAATAAATATAACCAGAAAATTTATAAGCACCAAAAAGGCAAACTTATCATTCGCAATAAGCCATACTAAAATTTGAATTATAATTAATATAAATAGTGGCAGTTTCTTCACTTTTTTTGTTGTAAAAATAATAAATGTCTTTAAGATTAAATACAATAAACAAATAATCAGCATTATCAACAAAAAGTCAGATCTTTTAGGCAGGTCTTTTATTCCATCGTAAATGTTTTTAATTATAGGATTGTTAATTGTCGAATTAATTGAATAACATAAACTTAATATTAAAAACGAATAAACATCCAGAATAAAATCTATAGAATGTCTGATTGCAGAAGCGGTTTTCAAGGCTGTATTTTTTAATTTCAATTTTTTTGTATTGTCATGAATTATTACATCTTCATTTTCAGCAATAGATATTTTCTGAAAAAAACGTTCTATACCCAATATAAAAGAATTTTTGAAGTGGCAATTCTCGTCATCTGGTGCTTTTCTTTCTTCAAAATAATTCTTGAAAATATCTTCTATCTGCTCAAAATGTACGGAAAACAAATGTATTAATTTAAAACTGTATCGTTTCTCTTTAGTATGAATTGTAATTTCATTTTCATCTGCTGTAAGTTCTAGAAAAGATTTTTCAGAATATAATATTTCACCGTCATCTCTATGGTAACACTCAATATCATTTTCACCTGAAATTTTTGTCGGAATATTCCATAAGACTCTTTTATCCGTAAATATGAAAGCCTGTTTATTTAATGGATTTATCCACCATACAAACATTAAATTTTCGTCATCATGTAATGAAAACAGATTCTTACAGGTTATTCTCTCCTTGTCAGAAAAAGTTTTCTGTATTTTTAATTTTCCATTACTAAAAATCATTTATTTCACCCTTCAATCTCATGAAGAATTCTTTTTTCTCTATTTGATATTATAAGACTTAAAACTATAGAATTCAAACTTTTACCTCATAAAATTAATTCTAAATATCAGAAAATTACCCTACCGCTTTTATTATTGCAATCTTATATATTACTTCGAATAGGAGTTTTTTATGAAGAATTTTATTGGTTTTATGCATGGTGTAAATCTTGGCGGATGGTTTTCTCAGTGTAATCATACAGAAGAACGATATGATACCTTTATTACCGAAGAAGACTTTAAGGTTATCGCTGGCTGGGGACTTGATCATATCCGTCTTCCAATTGATTATGAACTGGTTGAAACTGCTGATGGAACTCCTGTTGAAAAAGGCTACGAAAGAATCAAAACAGCAGCAGAATGGTGTAAAGCAAATAAACTGAACATGATTCTGGACCTTCATAAAACCTGCGGTTACTCTTTTGACCTTGGTTATAAGGAATCAGGCTTTTTTGAAGACGAAAAACTCCAGGAGCGTTTTTATAAGCTCTGGGAAAGACTTGCAGAAAGCTTTAAGGATGTTTTTGCAGGCACAGACAGAGAAATCTGTTTTGAGCTTTTAAACGAAGTTACAGATCAGGCATATTCAAAAAAATGGAACGCAATAGCAAAGACCTGTATTGAACGCATTCGTAAAATTGCACCAACTACAAAGATTCTTGTAGGAAGCTACTGGAATAACTCACTTGCTTCTGTAAAAGACCTTGACGAGCCATACGATGAAAATATCGTATATAACTTCCACTGTTATGAGCCGCTGCTATTTACACATCAGGGAGCTCCATGGGTTGGTAAGAATATGAACCCTGATTTCAGATTCCATCTTAAATCAAAGTATTCAGATTATACAAAAATGACTTCAGAAAAGGTTGGTCAGATAGGAACTGCCTTCGGCGCCTTCCCGCCGGATGCAACTGTTGATGTTAACTATTTTGAAACTATTTTTGCCGAAGCAGTTAAGATTGCAGAAAACCGAAATGTTCTTCTTTACTGCGGTGAATATGGTGCCATAGAAAAGGCAACTCCAGAAGATACTCTCGAATGGTACAAGCTGATTTCCACAGTATTCAACAACCACGGAATCGGCCGTGCAGCCTGGTCATACAAGCAGATGGATTTCGGGTTAAATGATAATCGCCTCGACAACATTCGAGGCGACCTCATCAAATATCTCTAGAGCTTTCCGCTTTCAGCGGCTCCAGGAAGACCTATATCCTTACGGAAGAAAGCGCCGTCAAACTTAATGGCGCTTATTCCCTGATAGGCTTTTTCCCAGGCCTCTTTGAACGAAGAGCCATAAGCACTGCAGGCAAGAACACGTCCGCCACTGGTAAGCAGATCGTTTTCGTGGCGGCGGCCTGCAACAGCTCCCGCAACAAAAATCTTTGCTGTACTGGCATTAAGAAGTGGTTTATTAATAGAAATTTTCTTACCCTTTTCGTATGCTCCAGGATATCCGCCGCTAACAACACATGGCGCAACCTGATATCCAGGCTTCCACTTGAACTCGAAATCCTTAAGTGTACCGTTCAAAATTGCAGTACACATTGAAGTAAAGTCAAAATCCATAAGAGGAAGAACAGCCTGAGTTTCAGGGTCTCCTAGACGGCAATTGTATTCAAGAAGCTTTGGTCCCTTGCTTGTAAGCATTACACCAAAGAAGATAAATCCGCGGTAATCGAACTTTTCTTTTATAAGACCGTTAAGAGTTGGCTGAAGAATGTCTTTATTAAACTGCTTCATCATCTTGTCTGTAACATCATCAAGAGGACAAACAGCACCCATTCCACCAGTATTAGGACCTTTAGCACCGTCCATGAGGCGTTTGTGGTCACGTGCAGGAAGGAAAGGAACAATTGTAGCAGAACCGCTTACAGCATACTCTGGAGTAACAGAAACTGCAGCAAGAACAGAAATCTCAACACCTTCAAGATACTCTTCAATTACGAGTTTTCTTCCGGCATCTCCCACCTTGCCCTTACCCATCATATCTTCAACGGCTTCAATAGCCTGATCTACAGTTGCAGCAACAACAACACCCTTACCTGCAGCAAGACCATCAGCCTTAACTACAATTGGTGCTCCGTGCTTTTTAATATATTCACAGGCTTCATCTTTATTTGTAAAGGTTTCACTTGCAGGACAAGCTACACCGTATTCTTTCATGAATTTTTTAGAAAGGTCTTTACTTCCTTCGAGCTGAGCGCCGGCTTTTTTAGGACCAACAACTGGAATATCAGCCTTCCAGAATTCATCTGCCAAACCAGCAACAAGTGGATCTTCCGGTCCAACTACACACATGCGGCAATTTTCATGCTTTGCAATAGCAACGTAAGGGTTTTCGCCCTCTTTGATATAGTCGCAATCTTTAGGATTAATATTTACGCATTTAGCTTCATAAGCAGTGCCGCCGTTTCCAGGAACAACAACTACTTTATCAACAACAGGACTCTGAGCAATTTTCCAGCAGATAGTGTGCTCACGACCACCACCGCCAATTACTATAATATTCATAAAATAATATTAACGAATTTTTGGATAAAAAAAAAGGGGCTTTCGCCCCTTTTCGCTATACCTTGAACTCGTCGATTCGTTCGGATATGTTGTTTACCGCACGGGTCATGTCTTCTGTCAGGTTGTTGAGGTTCTTGGTTGTTACCTGAGTAACCTCTGTTGTAGATACAATCTTGTTGAAGTTCTGAGCCATGTTCTTTGAAGATTCCTTAAGTCCTGCAATTGTGTCGAGGACTGTAAGGGCTCGGTCACCAATCTTCTTACTTGAACGCTGTACGCTCACAGAAATATTATTCATCTTAGAAAGAGTTTCGAGCAGGTGCTTAGAGCCTTCGCTCTGTTCCTCTGTAGCCTTCTTAATAGAGTAAACCAGTTCCGAAGTATTATTAGTCTTATCAGATACAACCTCGAACGAAGCCTTACTTAAATCGGCACTTTCTACTACCTTGCGGATATTTTCTGCAATCAGCTTAAGGTTTTCTCCAATGCTCTTAGACTGAGTAGCTGATGTATCTGCCAGCTTTCGGATTTCTTCTGCAACGACTGCGAAACCCTTTCCGGCCTCACCCGCATGCGCAGACTCAATCATAGCATTCATAGAAAGAAGGTTTGTCTGAGAAGAAATACTTGCAATAACCATGTTTGTATCCTGCAGAGTCTTACTCTGTGCAAGAACTGAGTTCAAAAGCTCATTTACAATACGGTTCTTTTCAATTCCTTCTGCAGTTGCTGCATTAAGCTCGGTAAATTCACCAGCCATCTTATCAATTGAGCTTGTAATAGACTGAATATTACCTATCATCTCTTCAATTCCGGCACTAGCCTGTGTAATCGACTCTACCTGAGAATCAATCATCTGATTGAGGGTTGTAATATTTGAAGATATCTGAGCAACAAGCTCTGAAGTATCAGTTACGCTCTTATCCTCGGCTTCGAGAGTTGTTGTAGCAGCCTGAATTTCGTTGGAGATGTTATCCATCTGATTCTTAGTAGCATCAAGCTGTCCCTTTACATTTTCAAAGGTTTCTCTAAGATTTTCATTTGCGCTACCAATTTCACTTACCGTTTCATGTACTGTATTTAAGAACACGTTAACAGATTTCTTAACCTGAGAGATTTCGTTGTTATGGTAAATTGTAAGACGCTTTGTAAGGTCCTTATCTCCAGTATTAAGGTCATCAATATTGTTCTTAATTGAAGAGAACTTAACAATAATTGTTCTGATAATAAGAAGCTCAAGAATCATAAGGATGAGGGCAATAACAACTCCACCAGCCAAAGATTCATTCTGCATGTGGTTAGCAATTTCTTCCATTTCACTTCTTTCAACAGTCGCAATTACCTTCCATACCTTGTTGCTTAAAGCAAAGGTTTTTGTATAAACCTTCAGATGATTAATATCACTTTCACCAAGAATATCTTCTCCAGCTCTAAGTGAATTTGTATCATCATAAACAGAAATACGGCCTGTTTTAAAGAAGGTTTTTCCAAGCTTGTTAATAGGGGCAAGCTCAAGGAAGCCTACACAACCACCAGTTATCTTTTGGCCTGTTTTATCATCAATAAATTCTGATTTAACAAAAAGAGGCATTGTAAATCCACCGGCTGCAGCCACACGAGGCGATTCAAGCCATATATCAACATCGCTCTTCTGGTGATTTACATAATATTCCTTCTGTAAGATACCGGCCTTTGAAGTACCCCCCTTTGTATTGAAGGTTTCTGGACCACCATCCTTTGCATCATGGTTTGTATCCCAGAATACCATACAATATTCAAAGCCATCTGGCTTAGGAACTGTTTTTACTCTTCTCTTAATGTTTTCCGGATTATCAACAGAATCCACAATGGCATGCTGGAACAGGTGCATTACAGTTACCTGATTTTCAAACCACATTTTTACGTTATCTACAGCCGAATCCAGAAAGTTTTCTACAGATTCATCATAAATACTGGCTAAAGGTTTCTTGATATTGCGGGAAATGAAAATAAGAAAAACTGAAATGAAAGCAAGAATTTCAAAAAAGGCTATTATACCATATTTAAGAAGAAGCGATTCTCTACGCTGTTTCTTTTCTTTTTTAACTTTTATCTTGTTGTCATTTTCCAAAATAGTATCTGCCATAAGCATGCCTCACTATGTTTATGTTAAATAATAACAGTTTATTAATGACATCACTCCTACTTTAAGTATAAAGCAAAATGGCGATAAGTCAACTTTTTGTTACTGAGCACGCGGTTTATGGCAGTTTGAACAGCCAACAACATGAACATGCTTCTTTCCAAGAGCTTTATTAAAAAGACGGGCTGTAAGACTCTGGTCCTGGGCTACTTCCTTATGACATACAGGACAGATACGCTTAAGACCAGGCTCAAGCCGTGGATAACAGTGTGGACAACCCATAATTATCATAAGCTGATCCGGAACATTCATTGGACGGTATACTTTTGAGATTATATTTTCACCTACAAAAAGATTTGAGTCGCAAAGAGGGCATTTTACCGGCTGCAGGTTCTTCTGACGGCTATTTTTCTGATTTTTCTTATTGAAATAATTAATGTACCAGGCTATCAGCGCAACTATAACGCACACTGCAGCACCCATTAATAAGTAGTCCATATAGAATTTATCGGATTTTACTCCATAATGACGAAGAAAAAAAATCAAAAAAATTTTAATTTTTTCCTAAACTTTTTTTAACGTTACCCGACAATCAAGTATAAGGGTGGTGGAAACCCGTGAGATAAACCACGTTGTGGTTTGAAACCCACCAATGTGTTTTATCTTATAACCAAAACTATAAGGAGATTATTATGGTTATTAATCACAATATGAGTGCTATG
>JAEEGL012647292.1_pt1 | contig 11600 bp, 11 predicted proteins | sample 9134231 | NCBI WGS metagenome assembly JAEEGL01 (sample SAMN16246548, study PRJNA631951) | gut metagenome | biome: gut microbiome; feature: rumen; material: fiber-attached | host: Bos | place: Iran: Karaj | collected 2018-10 | reverse complement strand
CGTTAAAACAGTCCGGCTGTGAGTCTGACTATGAGCGCGATACACCAGGCGACCAGGCACTGGGCCGCGATTATGAGGCCCGCCCTCTTTGCCCCCAGCTCGTTCTTTATGGCCGCCATGGCGGCGACGCAGGGAGGATAGAGGAGGCAGAAGACCGCCATGGCGCAGGCGGCGGGTATGCTCAGAACTGAGCTGAAGCCGGCTTCGGACCCGAAGAGGACGGTCAGGGTTGCGACGACGCTCTCCTTAGCGGCAAGGCCCGTCACCACGGCTGTCGCGCAGCGCCAGTCTCCGAAGCCCAGGGGCTTAAAGACCGGGGCTATGAAGCTTCCCAGCAGGGCCAGTATGCTGGACGAGGGGTCGTCCGTGAGCCTTAAGTCGGTCCCGAAGCTCTGCAGGAACCAGATCAGCAGGGTCGCGACGAAGATGATGGTGAAGGCCCTCTGTATGAAGTCCCTCGCCTTTTCCCAGAGCAGCAGGCCCACGCTCTTGGGTGAAGGCATGCGGTAGTTGGGAAGCTCCATCACGAAGGGCACAGCGTCGCCCTTGTACACGAAGCGGTTGAGAAACATGGCGGCCAGTATCCCCACAAGTATTCCCAGGAAGTATATTATCACTATCACCGCGGCGGCGCTTCCGGGGAAGAAGGCTGCGGCGAAGAAGCCCCAGATGGGGAGCTTTGCGGTGCAGCTCATGTAGGGGGTGAGCATTATGGTCATGCGGCGGTCGCGTTCAGAGGGCATGGTGCGGCTCGCCATGACTCCCGGGACGGTGCAGCCGAAGCCTATGAGAAGGGGCACTATGCTGCGGCCCGAAAGCCCGACCTTCCTTAAGAGCCTGTCCATGACGAAGGCTATCCTTGCCATGTAGCCGGTATCCTCAAGGAGCGAGAGGAAGAAGAACAGGGTCACTATGATGGGAAGAAAGCTTAAGACGCTTCCCACTCCCGCGAATATGCCGTCGGAGATCAGAGATCTTAATACCTCGCTGACCCCCGCCGAACTCATGGCGGCGTCGGCGGCCCGGGCGGCCCCTCCTATCAGTTTTTCGAGAAGGTCCTGAAGCCCCGATCCTATGACCCCGAAGGTCAGATAGAAGACCAGGCCCATTATTGCGACGAATACCGGTATCGCGGTGTACTTTCCGGTGAGTATCCTGTCGGCCTCGGCGCTGCGCTTTCTTTCGCGGCTCTCCCTGGGCATAACGACGCAGCTCTCGACCAGCTTTCTTATGAAGGAGTAGCGCATGTCGGCGATGGCCGCAGCCCTGTCCATGCCCCTCTCCTCTTCCATCTGAAGCACTATGTGCTCAACGGTCTCCTTCTCGTTCTGAGTAAGGCCAAGGGCCTCAAGCACCCTTTCGTCGCCTTCCGCCAGCTTGGTGGCAGCGAAGCGCACGGGAATGCCCGCGTTCTCCGCGTGGTCCTCTATGAGGTGTATGAGGGCGTGAAGGCAGCGGTGGACCGCGCCTCCCGCCTCGTCTTTGGCGCAGAAATCGAGCCTTCCCGGCTTTTCCTGAAAGTTCGCCACGTGGACTGCGTGGGATACCAGCTCATGTACGCCCTGGTTCTTCATTGCCGAAATGGGGACCACGGGTATGCCCAGCATGCTCTCCATCAGGTTCACGTCCACAGATCCCCCGTTGCCCTCAAGCTCATCCATCATGTTGAGGGCCAGCACCATCGGAACGTCCAGCTCCATCAGCTGCATGGTAAGATAAAGCCCCCTGCTTATGCTGGTGGCGTCGAGAATATCGATGATGCCGTTGGGCTTTTCGTCGAGGATGAACTGCCTTGAGACCAGCTCTTCGCTGGTATAGGGCGAAAGCGAATAGATGCCCGGAAGATCGGTGATAAGCGTGTTGTCATAACCCTTGATGGGGCCGCTCTTGCGGTCGACGGTGACCCCGGGGAAGTTTCCCACGTGCTGGTTGGAGCCGGTCAGCTGGTTGAAAAGCGTAGTCTTTCCGCTGTTCTGGTTGCCGGCCAGGGCGAAGCTTATGAGGCTGCCCTTGGGCAGAGGATCTTCGTCCTCTTTGACGTGGTATTTGCCCATCTCGCCCAGGCCCGGGTGCTCTATTGCCGAAGACTTGGATCCGGACATGCCGAAAGAGGAGGACTCGGCAGGTTCGACTTCGATCTTTGCCGCATCGTCAAGCCTCAGGGTCAGCTGGTAGCCGTGGATGCGCACCTCGATGGGGTCCCCCATGGGGGCGGATTTTATAAGCGTCAGCTCGGCGCCGGGTATAACGCCCATGTCCAAAAAGTGCTGGCGCAAACTCCCTCTCCCCCGACCCGCACTATGCGGGCGGAGGAGCCGAAAGCCATGTCTTTGAGTGTCATTATTGCCCTCTCCTTTGAGTTTCAGTCCCCTTATTTCTTAAGCAGGTCTCTGATCTCGGTGAGCAGGACTATGTCCTCGGCCGGCTTGGGAGGCTCGGCGGGCTTGGCCTCTTCCTTCTTTTTGGCCTTGTTGAGGGCCTTGATGACTATGAAGAGCACCAGGGCGACAAGCAGGAAGTTGACGATAGCCTGAATGAAGTTGCCGTAAAGGAGCTCGACGGGTTCGCCGCCGTTGACGGCGGGCACTGAGGCCTTGAGCTCGGCGAAGTTTACGCCTCCGGTGATCATTCCGATGAGGGGCATGATCACATCGCCTACCAGAGATGTGATGATGGCTGTAAAGGCTCCGCCTATGACGACGCCGACGGCCATATCGACCACGTTGCCGCGGGAGATGAATGCCTTGAATTCTTTGGCGAATTTGCTTTCTTTCATGATGGATCCCTCCGATGAGACTTCCGCCCGGGCGGGGCGGTACCTGTTGTTAGTTGAGCCTAACAAAATATTAGTTTAAAATAACAGCTTGGATTTGTCAATATTTCCGCCCTTTTGCAAGCGGCCCGGAGATATGGTATAATTACACTCACATAAGATTATATACCACTTCGCTTTTAAGCGGCATATTTCTTTCTGACGAGGTAAAAAATGGCTGGCAAAAGAGTGCTGCTCATAGTAAATCCGGTATCGGGCACCCTGGGCTCCAAAGACGCCCTTTTCAGCGCCCTTAAGGTCTTCTGCGCCGAAGGCTGGGAGGTCACCACCGCCCTCACCCAGTTCAGGGGCCACGCTACCATACTCGCCAAGCACGCTGCGGAGCGGGGCTTTGAAGCCGTGGTCTGCGTGGGAGGAGACGGCACCCTCAACGAGACCATCAGCGGCATTGTCGGAGCCCGCGAAGGGATACTGCCCCTGGGCTACGTCCCCTGCGGCAGCACCAACGACTTCGCGGCGACCCTGGGCATCAGCACTGACCCCGAGGAAGCGGCGAAGACCATTACAAGATCCGAAGGGGTCAGACTCGATCTGGGACGCTTCTCAGAAGAGCACTATTTCTCGTACATAGCCTCTTTCGGGGCCTTCACCCAGGCCTCCTACTCGGCTCCCCAGGACCTCAAAAACATAGTCGGCCACATGGCCTACATCATCGAGGGCATCAAAGACATTTCGAGCATCACCCCCTACAGGGTCAGCGTCGAGGCCGAGGGCATCAGCTGCAGCGGCAATTACATCTTCGGCAGCGTCAGCAACACCCGCTCCGTGGGCGGGATAGTCAAGCTCAAAGAGGACGAGATAGGCCTTGACGACGGGCTTTTCGAGATCATCCTGGTCAAATACCCCGAGACTCCTGTCGACTTCAGCAACCTGATAACGGGCATATTCAGCTCCGACTTTTCATCCGACGTCTTCGAGTACTTCAAGGCTTCTGAGGTGCGCTTCACCATGCCGAGGAAGCTTTACTGGTCGCTTGACGGCGAGAAGGTGCGGGGTGAGACAAAGGTAGAGATAAAAAATCTGCACAGGATCCTGACCCTGCTGAAATAGTGTAAAGCGTTGAAAAGCCGGCCTTTCGGCCGGCTTTTTTGTTTGCTGTCCGATGCTTGAGATGCGCTCGGCCCGGGCTTTATCTCTCCGCCCTTACCATGGAAGCGACCTTCTCGTTCCACTCTTTTTGCATGCGGCGGCCGGTTGCGGTCATGGAAAGGCCTCCGTTCCCGCCTGCCCTCATGCATACCGGCAGATTGTCCTGGATGTTCCTGAAGGCTATGATAACGTCATCCATCGGTACGGCGCTCTCGACCCCCGCAAGGCCCAGCTCGGCGCCCATGAGGGCCAGGGCCGCTCCCATGGCGTTCCTCTTAATGCAGGGTATCTCGACCGGGGGAGCCGCAGGGTCGCAGGTGAGGCCGAAGCTGTTCTTTAAGGCTATGGCGCAGGCGTTGACTATCTGGGTCGGTGTGCCTCCTGCCAGATAGCAGGCAGCGGCGGCTGCCATGGCGGCGGCGCAGCCTATCTCGCCCATGCAGCCTCCTCCGGAGCCGGTGAACATGCACTCCTTGCTCATGAGACAGCCCATGAGGGCGGCGACCGCGTAGGCTTTGGCCTGTTCTTCCCTTGAGGATCCGAAGCGTTCAGCCGCTGCGAAGACGGTGCCGGGCAGGGTGCCCGCGGAGCCTGAGGTGGGGCTTGCCACTATCCTTCCCGCGCTGGCGCTGATCTCAGCCATGGCAAGGGACTTGGCCATCGCCGAGTTGAAGACCGGCCCGCAGATCGACCTTCCCGAGGCGCCCAGCTCGGCCAGCTTCTTAGCGTCGCTTCCGCCTGCGAAGCCCGCTATAAGGTCGTTGTCTCCCTTAAGGCCTCTCGCGGTGGAGATCTCCTCGACCTCGAGCTCCATCAAAGCCTCCTCCATTATCCTCTCGGGGGTCGCGCCGCTGAGAGAAGCCTCGTATTTGCAGGCTGCCTCGAATATTCCTATCTTTTCGGCGTCCTCCACCATCTCGGCGAAGGACGAGTAGCAGGGCACCGAGTCGGCCCTGACAACAATGTTTCTGATGGGAGGAACTGCCCTTTTGACCTTAGCGCCTTCGGGGCAGAGGGCCTTTTCGAGGGCTTCCGCCTTTTCTTCGCTCAGGGCGTCGGGGGTCTCGATCAAAACCTGTCCCAGGCCCGCGTGGGGGCCGCAGGCCGTCGAGACAGCGGAGATGCCAAGGCTTTTGACTGCCGCTTCCGCCTCTTCTTTCTTAAGCTTAAGGCCCGGATCTCCGAAGTAGTATATCCAGCCCGAGCCGTCGTAGTCCACGGCGACTCCGTTGACGGCGCTTATGCCTATGAAGGCTCCGCCGGGGCTGGTGCCGTCTATCTCCCAGGGGAAGCCGTCCACATCGGCGTGTACATAATATGAATTACGGTGAACCGACTCGTCCAGGGCTGAAAAATCGAAGGTGAGCCCCTGCTTTACCGCCAGATCCATGGCCTTGGCCGAGCGGGGATCGTACTCCCTTATGCCCAGGCAGCCCGCCAGCAGAGCTACGTCGGTATGCTGGCCGCTGTAGCCGGTTATATTGAGGGGATGGCAGAGGAAGTGGACGTGCTCAGGGGTCTTTCCCATAAAGCAGTAGGCCAGGTAGCCCAGGCGGTTCACTCCTCCGGTGTGATTGCTGGATGGCCCGTGTATCACGGGCCCTATTACGTCAAAAAGTCCCATCTTCATGTCAGCTTTGGGGGAGCTCCTTCGGCTCCCTTTCCTCCTTCTTAAACTTGTAGTATTCGTTGACCAGGCTTCTGAAGCCCAGCTCCTTGAGCTTTGCGTAGCTCACCCTGTAGTTGGCCTTGGCCTGCCTTCCGCTGTACAGCCAGCGCAGGTTCGACACCAGGTACTCGTCTATGGCGTGAAGGCCTTTGGTCTCGGTGAGCAGGGGGAAGAACCAGCGGCTCCAGGTGAAGTCGCCCTCCCCCTCGGGATCGTAGAACTTGCGGTTGAACTTTCTTATCATGGCGGCCGCCGTTCTCTCGTAGGACGCGTCCTTGCGGAGCCGCCAGCGGTAGAGGGCCCTGGCCTTGCGCCTTATGCGGGCCTTCATCTTCATGAGGGCGGCGTCTGAGAGGTCGAGCCTGCCCTCTTTGTACTTGAAACCGAGGAAATCCCAGGCTTCTCCCGGCTTTGAGATCGCCAGCTTGTCTGGATTGAGCTCAAGCCCCTTTTCTTTGATCAGGGCTTTGAACTCCGCAAGGCCTTCTTCAAGCTCTTCCATCGAATCGAACATCATCAGAACGTCGTCGGAATAGCGGAAGTATGGCACGCCCCTCTCAATGAAATGCCTGTCCGCAGACGCCAGATATATGTTGGCGCAGAAGGCCGAGAGAGGAAGGCCCGCCATGGCTCCCCTGTCCTCTTCGACGGCCTCGCCTCCGCACAGCGCCCTGCCCTCGCTGAAAAAGCGTATGAGAAAAGCCAGCAGCTCAGGGTCGTCGGTGATCACCTTCGCCAGCTCTTCGCAGAGCAGATCCGAAGGCATGGAATTGAAATAGTCGTGGATGTCGAGTTTGAGAACGTACTTTTCATCCGGATCCTTCACTCTGAAAATATCTTCAAAGGCGCTTTTTGCGGTATAGCCCTGTCTGAAGGAATAGCAGCAGGGTTCGAACGCTCCGTCGTACTTATACATGAGCCAGGTGAGGAGCTTCAGCACCCTGCCCTCGTCTTCGGGCAGCATGTAGACCAGGCGCTTTTTCCCCCCTGCCTTATTGATGCTCTTCTTTTCGGGCAGGGAAAACTCCAGGGTTTTCGCGAAAGGCAGGTAGCGTTTTTCAGCGATGTACTCGTCCAGGCGCTCGAATTCCCTGTTGGACATGCTGCTGTGCAGCGACTTGTATTCCCTGTAGGAGAGCCAGGCGCTCTCATCGCAAAGAAGGTCGAGAAGACTCATCTGAAGGCTCCGCTGTACCGGCACCGGGTTCAAAAATATAAAAAAGAAAGAGAAAGGTCTTTGAAATGCGCTGTGCGCATGTTACCGGACTGAACACCCCCCGGCTGCCTGCAAAGCCATGGGGAAAAAGGGCCGCTTCGTCCTCCGCAGGCACGGGTCGCCCCGCGTTTCTCTTTCTTTTTTACCGTTATTATGGGCTACAGGTACTTGTGCAGCGTTTCACTGATGTACTTATAGCGGTTGGGATAGTGCTCCACCAGGTTGATCATGGGCACCCCGGCCTTGGCGGCGGCTTCCTTTGCCCAGCGGTAGGTCCTGTTCCTGGTGGTCGCCCTGCCCACGATCATGATGAATAGGGCCGGCTTCCCTTCTTTATAGATTCCGTAGGAGTAGTTCATGGGCTTGCCCCAGGCTCCTATGGTGAGGGGCGAGACCTGTTCCTTCACCTCGCAGGCGGGGAACTCGTCGGCAAGCACCTTCTTAAGCTTGACGTTGACGTCTTCGCTGTCCTCGGGAAGCTCCACCGAGTAATCCTCGCCGGAAGCCTGGCTCATGCTCTGGGCCGCGCTCTCGAGGCTCGCCTTGACCTCGTTCAGGTCTATCCGGCTGAGATCGATGCCGGCTTCTTCAGCTGACTGTTTTAAGGCCTCGTTGAGCCCCTGGGTGTATTTCGCCGCGTTCTCAAGGACTCCGTCCTTGCCCGCCACGTTCTCAGCTATGCCTGAGACGGCCTTGCCGACGCTGTCGGATACGGCCTTGCCGACGGATTCCGAGACTGCTTTCCCGACACTGTCGGATACAGCCTTGCCTAAGGAATCCGAAGCTTTGTTCAGGGTCTCGGACACTGTATTCTTAATGAGTTTTCCAAGCAGTGACATGGTCACGTCCTTTCCGGCGCTCTGCGCGGCGCCTCTTTTTGTTTAATATACCACAGCAAAAACTTAAAATACAGTCTTTTGAAATAATATCGTTTATCTTCCATTGCATTCGGCGCAGCATGATAATAAAATGGTCTGGGTCCGGCCCGGGAAAGGCGCAGGACAAACGGAGCATACATATGAACGCGATCATAAGAGCCTTCAACGCAATATTCCCCATACTGGCCTACATGGCGCTGGGCTACTTTCTCAAGAAGAGGGGCTTCCTCAAGGGAAGCTCGGCCTCTGAGATCAACAAGCTGGTCTTCAGGGTCTTTCTGCCCATAAACATAGCCCTGGGCATATACAACACCGATATCAGGAGCCGCTTCGACCTCAAGGTGGCTCTCTTCGTACTGGCGACCGGCATCGCCTCGTACATAATACTCTGCGCCGCAGTGCCCAGGTTCGAGAGCGACAGCACCGTCATACCGGTGGTCATACAGGCCATACACAAGTCCAACTACAACCTGCTGGCAGTTCCCATAGTCAGCTGCTTCATAAGCGGAGATCTGGGCATGACCGCCGTGCTCATGGCGGTCATAACCCCCATGGTCAACACCTGCTCGTCCCTGGTATTCGAGAAGTACACGGGAAAGAGCAGCAGCGCGGGGAAGAAGATCCTCAGGATACTCAAAAACCCGCTGGTCATATCCAGCCTTCTGGGCATGGGGCTCAATCTGCTGAGGGTGCCCCTTCCCGGGCTTCTCACCGGCGGGATCCTAAAGACCCTGTCTTCCATGGCGACACCCCTCGCCCTCATCTCCCTGGGCTCCGGCTTTGATTTTTCAAGCCTCGGCAAATTCAAACGGCAGCTCGCCGCCATATCCGTCGGCAAGCTTCTCATCATGCCCGCCGTCATAGTGCCCCTTGCCGCCCTCTGCGGCATCAGGGGCGCCGACCTTCTCGCCATAGTGGTCTTCAGCGGTTCCCCCGCGGCGGTCAACACCTACAGCACCGCGGTCTCAATGGGAGGAAACGAGGAGCTGGCGGGGCAGGCGGTGGTGCTTACATCGAGCCTTTCCGTGTTCACCCTCTTTGTGATATTAAGCGCCATAGGGCTTATGGGGCTTTATTGACGCGCCATGACCCGTACCGAGCTTTACGAAAAGATCAGGGAAATAAAGCCCTTGGATGAAGAGGCCATGGCAAGGGCGAGGGCGAGGCAGCTGAGGCTCGCCAAGCCCCCCGCAAGCCTCGGAAGGCTTGAAGACATAGCGGTCAGGCTTTCGGGAATATCGGGCCTTGAAAGCTATCCTCCCCGTCCCGCCCTCATCGCGGTCTTCTGCGCCGACAACGGTGTGACGGCGGAGGGAGTCTCTTCAGCCCCCGTGAGCGTTACGGCAGCCCAGGCCGTAAACATGACCAAAGGCCTCACCGGCATGAGCTCAATGGCAGCCTTTTTCGGCGACCGTGTGGCTGTCGTGGACGTCGGGATCTCAAGCGATTACGACTGCCCCGGCATAATAGACAGAAAGATCGCCCGCGGCACCCGCAATATTGCGGAAGGCCCCGCCATGACCGAAGAGCAGTGCCTTAAGGCCATATCCACAGGGCTTGAGACCGCCTCCCGGGCGGCAAAGGAAGGCGCCACGGTCTTCGGCTGCGGAGAGATGGGCATAGGCAATACGACGACCTCCGCCGCCGTGCTTTCGGCCCTGACCGGGCTGAGCCCCGAAGAAGCCGCCGGACACGGAGGAGGCCTCACCGACGAGGCCTTTGAAAGGAAGAAAAGGGTCATAAAAAGCGCTCTTGAAGCTTTAAAACCTGACCCCGAAGACCCGATAGACGCGCTGACCAAGGTGGGAGGCTTCGACCTCGCCGCTATGTGCGGCTTTTTCCTGGGAGCCGCCGTCGAAAGGCGGCCTGCGGTCATCGACGGCTTTATTTCCATCGTTGCAGCCCTGTGCGCCGTGAGGCTCTGCCCTTTGGCAGCCGGCTTCATGCTGCCCTCCCACTCTTCACGCGAAAAGGGCTTTGCCGCAGCGGCAAGGGAGCTGGGGCTCAGGCCTTATTTCGATCTTGACATGAGGCTGGGCGAAGGCAGCGGCTGCGTACCCGCCTTCAGGCTCATCGAAGCGGCCTGCGCCTTCACGGCCGGCATGGCCGACTTCGAAAAGGCTTCGATAAACGACGCTTACCTCGAAGAGATAAGGAAAAAGGAAGGGTTCGGACAGTGACGGTCTTCATTTCGGGAGGATGCAAAAGCGGCAAATCGAGCCTGGCCGAAGACTTGGCTGTGAAGCTCGCCGCGGACGGGCCCCTTTATTACATCGCGACCATGATCCCCAGCGACGAAGAGGACCTTGAGAGGATAGCGAAGCACCGCGAAGCCAGAAAAGACAGGGGTTTTGAGACCCTCGAATGTCCATTTGAGGTCTCATCCTGCGCCGAAGGCCGGGAAGACGGGACCTTCCTTCTCGACAGCGTGACCGCCCTGGTATCGAACATGATGTTTTCGGATGACGGTTCCGTCGATGAAGAGTGCTTTAAGAGAGCCCGCGAAGAGACCCTGGGCCTTGCGCGAAAAGCAGTGAACGCCGTCTTCGTCAGCGATTTCATATATTCCGACGCGGAAAGCTACGGGGATCTCACCGAAAAATACCGCGAGAACCTGGCCCTGACCGACAGGGCCCTCGCTAAGGCAGCCGATCTCGTCGTCGAAGCCTGCCCGGGCCGGTACATCGTCCACAAGGGGGTGCTTGAGTTATGAGCTGGATAAGGGCCTTTTTCATGGCCTGGGGAATGTTTCTGGCCATACCCTGCCCCTTCCCCCGCTGGGACGAAAAGCTGAGGGATAAAATGCTCATCGCCCTGCCCTTTACGGGGCTCATCATAGGAGGCCTCTGGGCGGGAGCCGCAGCCCTGCTGCTCAGGCTCGGCTGCCCGGTCCTCATAAGGGCCGCCCTGCTCTGCGCCCTCCCCCACCTCCTCAGCGGCTTCATGCACCTGGACGGCTTCATGGACTGCTGCGACGCCGTCCTCTCGAGAAAGGGCCCCGAGGCCGCGAGAAAGATACTTAAGGACCCCCACGCGGGATCCTTTGCGGTCATATCCCTCGTCCTGCTGCTGATGCTTGGTTTTTCGGCCTTCGCGGAGCTCGATATTTCAGGCTGTCTTACGGGTCTCATCTTCCTGCCGGCGGCCGCCAGGGCCTGCTCGGTCTCTGCCATCTTTTTCATCGCCCCCATGGAGGGCAGCAGCTACGAGAAGATGGACAGAAGGCTCAAAGCCCATGCCGCGGCAGTCGCGGCGCTGATGACCGCAGCCGGCTTTGCCTTCGGGCTGAAGGCGGGCGCGGCGTCCCTTGCCGCCGCCGCAGTATCTCTCGTCTGCGCCGTCAGGACCTCAAAGCAGCTGGGGGGCATGTCGGGCGACATATCGGGCTTTGCCATAAGCATGGGAGAACTGGCGGGAACGCTTGCGCTTGTCCTGCTGTAAAAATAAAGCCCGGGGCTGCCCTTGCTTAACATCTGAACGCGCTCTGCCCCGCCCTGCTTTAAGGATCATGACAGGGCCTGCAAGCCAAATCATTCAGCCTAAAGCATCACCCATACCTCAGGAGGAATCATATTTGGAGCTTATAATCGGAGGAGCCTACCAGGGAAAGCTGGAATACGCAAAGGAGCGCTTCGGCCTTGCCGAAGGAGATGTTTTCTTCTGCGATGAAAGCGGTATAATAGACGAAAAGGCCCGATGCGTCTGCGGCCTTGAAAAATACGTCCTGGCCTGCGTAAAAGAAGGAAAAGAGCCCGAAGCCCGCTTCAGAAGCGACGCGGTCCTCATAGGCCGGGAGATCTTTTCGGGCGTGGTTCCCGCCGACCCCCAGACCAGAAGATACAGGGAAGTTTACGGCAGGTATCTGCAGAAGCTGGCCCGGGACGCCGTGGGCGTGACCCGCCTCTTCTGCGGCCT
>JAEEGL012364415.1_pt1 | contig 11600 bp, 12 predicted proteins | sample 9134231 | NCBI WGS metagenome assembly JAEEGL01 (sample SAMN16246548, study PRJNA631951) | gut metagenome | biome: gut microbiome; feature: rumen; material: fiber-attached | host: Bos | place: Iran: Karaj | collected 2018-10 | reverse complement strand
TTCTTAGACACATTTACCAGTGTCACCTTATGACCTGCTGCCTCGGCAGCCTTTTTGAACTCTTCCGCCATCCAGGCAGTGTTGCCGTTCGCACGTGGCGAGGCTTGTAAAATAAGAACTTGCATAATCGTTTCGTTTAGTAGGGTTAAATATTCTTTTTTTGTTTTTGCAGTTTTATATTCAATATCATCGCGGAAGAATGCTAAGTGGTAACGGTTTAATAGTAATCACCCGGTCATAGGCAGCAGGTTTCACCCTGTATTCGTCGAGAACATAGATGCAAGTGCATCCAACACCGGTAGTGGCGTAATCGAGGTTAAAGGTGTAGCGGTCCTTCTGCGGCTGCAACTGATAGGTGAACTGGCTCTTTGTCAGGTTATCGGTTGTGAATGGATAAGCATTGAAGTTGAAGGGCTCGTTCATGGATATCTGCACGCCATTGCCGTCCTTGTCTAAGAGTCGTACGTAGCGGTTGTCAGTACGCAGGGCATAATCCTGAGGCAATAGATAGGGTTCGTACATCTGAGCCACCGTCTTGTTCCAGATGCCCACTTGATAGCCAGTCTTGCGATCGGGATAATTCTCCTCCGGTCCACGTCCGTACCATGTAATTTGGTCGAACTCATTGTCTATGGTGGTAGTGAAGCCAATGCGAGGGAGCATCTCTGGCAGACGTCCCTGTGGACTCATGTGATTCTTAATCCTGACCGTGCCGTCATCGAAGAAATGATAGGTGTAATCGAGTGTGAATCCAGCTAACTGTACACCCTGGATATAGAGGTCAAGGGCTCCATAGGACGATGCACCGACCTGTACCAACTGCCTGACGGTGACTGTTGTACCATGCTGACTGCGGACGAGACGCACTTCGGCAGGACGGATGCGCAACTGGTTCACGCCCTTTGAGTACCACAGGGTGGAAACCATGTTGCCATAGCCTTCGGCATAGCCTCCGTTCACACGGAATGCATCCCATGAGTCGAACTCGTTGGCCAGCGGAGCACGCCATAGGTTAAAACTGAGTGGTGACTTGAGCATTTGTCGACCTCCGACCTCAATTTGTTCTAGATTGCCTGTTTCCTTGTTGATGACATAGCAGAAACCATTGCCGCTAATCTTGATCTGCCGGTCATCCTCCAGTGAACTGATTTTTTCAGATGAGAGCAGTGGTTCATGAGCAGGCAAGTTCCACGATGTGAGTTCCAGTTGATCCCACGCTACTTCATGTCCGGCCTTGGCCCAAACTTCATCATTTTTCAATGCAGAGGTAATAGTCACACGATATTCCTTTCCGGCCACGATGACAGGTTTGTGATATGGGATGGTGACTGTCTGTTTCTGCTGCGGTGCTACGGAGAACTGTATGTCACCCTCTTCCAACACCTCGCCGTCGGCCATCAAGGTCCAGTGTGAGGCGTACTGCGAGAGGTCGGTGAAGAACAGGCGGTTGGTCACCTCTGCCTCGCCCGTATCAGCATTAAGCAGTCGGATGCTGACAGGTTGGGTGGTCCACTTCATCTGCTTCATCTCTGGCTGCACGGTGCGGTCGGGCCAGATGCTGCCGTAGGTTCGCATGTTGCCGCCGATGGTATAGAAGGTGCCCATTCCCGCCTGCGCGATTTTGTCGTCATTACCATCGAATGTAAGGTAAAGTACGGCATCCTTGGCATCGCCTTCACCGTCAGCGAAATATTTATTATAGATAGCCACATTGTCCATCTCGGCATCAGCGGTGTAGATGGTCTGAGGATCTTGGGCGTGATTGCCGGCAAAGCGACCGATGTTGATGGGATATGGGAAGTTGCTCAGCATACCGCGTTCAGCACCTCCTCCGTAGCCGCGACGGTTATTGGCAGGCTCAGAGGCAGTGGTCGTTTCCATGCCTTTCAGCTGTCCGTCGATGAAGAGTTTCATCTCCTGACCATTCCACGAAGCCGTTACATGATGCCAGTTGCCTGTCCAATTCTCAGGCAGGTCGACATCGAGTGTATGCTTCACGCCTGAGTGCAGATAGAACTGCAGTTTCGTACCGCCTTTCTGTACGACGCCGAATTGCGTGTTACCCTTTGTAATGTAAGGTGCACCCTCGAAAAAGCCACTCAGTTTGCCTGGCTTCACGTCGAAGCTGATGGTCAGTTCCTTACCTGAGAGCTCGACGTTCTGACTGCGATAGACTTCCACCCATTCGTCATGACCGTTGAGATGCAGCACCCCTTTTTCCACTTTGGCATTACCCATCAGGTGGACGGGGGTGTTATAGGGTGAACTGTCAGTCAACGGACGGATATGTTCTGTGAGGCCTGGGTTAACAAAATCCCAGATGGCGCCACCCATCAGTCGCGGATGACGACGGATGACATTCCAGTATTCATCCAATCCACCGCCGGCATTACCTGCCACCGACAGATATTCGTCCATGAACGACGGACGAGGGTCTTCCTCCTCAGGCACCAACGCCGTGTTCATTTCCAGCTCGTAGGGAGTGGGATAGCGCGGCCCGATGATTTCCTCGCCAGGATGGGAGTAGGCATTGCCGCCATACATGAAATAACGTGTGGGGTCGAGCCGTTTGCCCTCTTTCACGACTTCGGTAATCAGCGGCCCCTCACCACTCTCGTTGCCTGCACTCCAAAAGAGCACGCAGGCATGATTTCGGTCACGTAGTACCATCTTCTGTACACGCTCAAGATACATTTCGCGGAATCGCTGGTCGTTTGAGATAAATTCCGTAGCATGGGCCTCAGTGCCAGCCTCGTCGATGATGTAGAGGCCATATTCGTCGGCCAGTTCCAGGTATTTGTTGACAGGCGGATAGTGCGATGTTCGTATGGCATTGAAGTTATGCTGTTTCAGTATCTCCATGTCCTTGCGGATAATCTCCTCGTTCATGGCATGCCCTAGTTCAGGGTGCTGCATGTGGGTATTTATGGCATTCACCTTGATAGGCTGTCCGTTCAGGTAGAACGTCTGATGGAGAATCTCCGTCTCTTTGAATCCCATCTTGCTTGTTATCTCCTGCATCACAGTGCCTGCTTCATTCAACAGTTCCAGTTTCAGCTGGTAGAGAACAGGGGTTTCGCAAGTCCACTTGTCGGGGTTGGTAATAAGCGACGAGAGTTCTATCGACTTTTTCCCCTTACCATTCAAAGCAAAGCGGTCGGACAGCATTTCTTTTACTTGATTGCCCTTCGCGTCTGTCAATGTGGCACGCACAGCATAAGAAGCACTGGTGTCTTCGTATTTCTTCACATCAACATTTATCTTCATCGTGGCATCACGGTATTGGTCGTCAAGATCGGTGGTGACAAACCAATCCAGCAGTCGCGTCTTGGGTGTGGCGTAGACCGTCACGTCGTCGAAGATACCAGCCAGTCGCCAGTAGTCCTGCCCTTCCAGATAATAGCCGTCGCTGTATTTCATCACACATACAGCCAGCGTGTTCTTGCCTGGTCGCACGTATGGGGTGACATCGTATTCTGCCGGTTCCTGTCCGCCCTCATTATATCCTACCTGTTGCCCGTTCATCCATACGAACGAGGCACTCTGGACCTTCTCCAGTCTTAAGAAAACCTGCTGTCCCTGCCACTTGGCGGGCAAGGTGAATGTCTTGCGATAGGCTCCCGTCGGGTTATACTCTCTGGGTACAAAAGGAGGATTGGCCTTGAATGGTGCGGCTACATTGCGGAACAGCGCATCGCCGTAGCCCTCCATCTCCCAATTGCATGGCACACTGATGGTGCGCCACTTGCTGTCCTTAAAGTTCGGAGTATAGAACTGCTGTGGCACTTCTTCTGGTGTGTTGGCAAAGAAGAACCGCCACGGTCCATTCAGTGACAGATAATCATTGCTCAGATAGTAGGCATGGCCCTCCTCCTGATTCTCCTCAAAGACAGAGGTGTTCTCTATGTAATCATAGATGTGCTCCAGATACTGAGCGTTCAACTGCATGGAACAGGCAGCGAATAGGCATAGTGTATGTCTCTTTATGTTCATGCAAATTTTCAATAGCAGTTTCATAATCTGTTCTTTTTATTCGCGGTAAAGGTACGAAAATATAACAAAAGTAAAAAGAAAACAAGTATAAAAATAAAACTAAAAATAATTTTCCACTATATGTCAGGTGCTCAGAGTTTTAGTACCTTTTTCATGGCTTTTCCTGTTTCCTCATAATTTTTTTGCGCAACTGTGCCTCCAGATAGTAATAGTCAGCATAGTTGATTGGTACGTCAATCTCATCGTTCGACGGATAGTTACCAGTGGAATGAAGCAGCAGGAATCCTTGGGCAGTACGTGGTTCAGGCTGATACTTAGTCTCTAATGAGTGGAGTATCTTGTCAGCCTTCTCACGATAGTCCTTAGCCTCATCGTCACTGACGAAAGTGGCTAATTCATAGAGTGCTGAGGCTATGATGGCTGCCGCCGAGGCATCGCGTGGACAACCACCATCGAGTGCAGGTCCCACGCCAGTCTTAATAGCCGGGTCGCGCATGTCCCACCAGGGAATCAAGTCGTCTGGCATGTCTTCCTGTGAGAACCAGAACCGTGCAATCTTCCGCGCCTGCTCCAAGTAGGCCTTGTCGTGAGTGTAGCGATAGCACATGGTGAAGCCGTAAAGGCCCCAGCCCTGTCCGCGGCTCCACACGCTCTCGTCGAAAAGCCCCTGATGGGTGATACGTTTGATCACGTTTCCCCTCTCAGGATCGTAGTCAACCACGTGGTACGACGACATGTCATCACGGAAATGGTTCCTCATGGTGGTGTTGGCATGGTTGACGGCAATATTGTAGAAACGCTTGTCGCCCGTTATCAGCGAAGCCTGGAACAGCAGTTCGAGATTAATCATGTTGTCAATGATGACCGCAAACTTCCAGCGGTCGGGCGTGCCCCAACTCCACGAGCGGATACAGCCCACGTGGTCATCGTAGCGGGTGATGAGTGTCTGGGCTGCCCGTACCACCACATCGCGGTACGACTGCTCACCCGTCAGTTCCCAAGCCTTTCCAAACGAGTTGTAAACCATAAATCCCAAGTCATGGCTACCCCCATTAAGCTTCACTTGCTCAATGGGCCAGGTATTCGAAACAGCCTGTTCGCGCCAGAAGTAATCGTGCGAATACTGATACATCTGCCACAACTCGCCAGAGAAAAAACCACAGCACCAGTCGGGCTGCCGTACCATGCGCAGGCTACCATCTTTCTCCACGCAGCGGGGCATCAGGTCCCAAACCTTGCGCTCACGGCGCAGTTTGTTGGCCTGTTCGAGTTGGAAGCGCAGTTGCACGTCGGCCTCGGCAAAGGCGTTGTCAGTCTCATCAGGTGTGTAGTAGAGCAGGAAGAAACGGTCGGCGAACTGCTTGACGATATTATTTTTCGCAATGTTCAAGTAGTCTGTTCTTTGGTTATCAAGCAAGTATAGCCGATAAAGATCCTTGCACAACTCATTCTGTTTGTAGTCCCACTCACTGATTTGCTGATAGGGCCAGTCTTCCACACGCTTACCCACATACTGGGCCAGAAAGTCGGCAGCTTTCCCAAGCATCAACATACTCTCTGCCTCTTTCCATGAGGAAAGGCTTTGGGGAGTGAGGTGCCTCGCTATCTGCATCACGTCGATGATATGCGTCAGATTGTACTGCGAGTAACCGAAAGCCAATGTCCGGCGCAGTTCGTAAGGCTGTCTGCCATCAGGCTCAATCTGAGTGAGCAGGCGCTTCTCGTAGAACTGAGAGAAATACTCATTCAGCACCTTCTTATTGCCTACATACTTGGCGTATGCTATCACTTGCACATCGTGCGCTGTGGCATGATTGTTCTTTTGGTTGCCTTCCTCGATGCCTTGCGAGCTGGTCAGAATCCACTGGAGAAACTTAGAGAACCAGGCCTTTAGGGCTTTTGAATCCTTAGGCGTAAATGACTTTGACCCTTCGAGCAACTGTACGGCATCAAGCATCTCGACAAACGAATACGAGTCAATGACACCATAGCAGCGCCCCTTGCCACCATAAAGACCGGGCACAATCTGCGCATAGTTCAGATTGGGGTTCATACGGGTTTCTTTATTTAGAAACCACACCTGCAACTGTTCTACGGCTTTCTGTGCATACCGCTCTTCTCCGCTGAAATACCAGGCCAAGGAGAGGGTTGTGACACGACCAGCCATCTGCGCCAACTTCGGACGGTCGAGTTTCTCCAATTCAGGATTCGACACACCGTCGCGATTGATGTATGGCAGCCCGTCGGGTTTTGTCGGATCAGGCCAGAAATAACGGCTCAGGCTCAGATAGTCGTGCTTGTCACCACTGGCAGCTGTTTTTTCCTTCAGCATCACAGAAAGCGGCGAGCGTTTCATCTGCCCGTCAGCCTCCTCCAGCAAATGCTTATAGGCTGTGGCATAGGCAGGTTGCTGTAAGCCGGCTTTTACTTGGGCGAGGTGTGCGCTGTCCCAGATGGACTGCGCACCTACCGTTGTCAGCATGCAGAAAAACGGTATAATAAAGATTGTTGACTTCCTCATATTACTTTATATTCTTGTTGAAAAACTCTGACAGCGTGTCCCATGGAATCTTGTTTTTGGGCTGTCCCTTGTCTGCCTTTCCATCTACCATATAGTGATAGGCATCCTCGCCAAAGTAACGTGAGTGAGCATCGGCACCGTGCATCACGAGAACGGCAGAGCGTATTTCGTTGATGTAGTAGAGGAAACGGCTATTAGCGTATGCCTCGGCTATTATTGTTTTCTTCATAATAAAACCTTTTGCATAAATATGTTCTATTTAGAATCACGCTGCAAAGTTACGAACATTCTGTCAAATAGGTATTACACAAATAGGCTGATTATATACCAATTTCGCAGAAAGTGCTTAAAAAACGTAAAAAATATACCATTATTTGACTGCAATATTTTTTTAAGGTACCTTTGCAATTAAAATGCCATAGCAGGAGGCTGGGCTTGTGTGATGGATTTTAGTTGGCTACAGTGCATCTCATTCCCTGTTGCATGGGCGATTGCTTGCTTCGACCTCTTTGCTGCAATACAGGAAAATATTATTATTTCCATATTATCAGCAAAACTGATAAGAACTATAAAAGAATAGCCGTATCTTTGCTGCAGCAATTTAAATAACATCGGTATGAAAACAATTTATGAGTGTTCGCAAAGCAAAAAGATAAAGTGGTTCACAGCCATTTTCTTCTTCGTTGTTATTTTCGCCATATTGGTGGAGATGTATTTTGTTTCTAAAGGGATAAACGTCACTGCCGCAATTATCGTTACAGCAATTCTTCTTGTCGCATCCTTTTCGTGCTTCTTTGTTTTCCCCATGTATATAATTGCAGACGAAGAAGGCATTGGTATTCGCACATTGTTTCATACCAAAAGGATATCGTATGAAGACATAGACTACATTGAGCGGGTTGATGACCAGCGCCGATTGTTTATAAACAATGGAAAGATAGGTAAGATTACATTGGGCACTTCTTACCAATTGGGAGTCTTTAGTGCAGGTAACACAATACGCCAGTTTGGCATCGGAGGCGTTTTTGGTTACATAGGTTGGTTCCATACAAAGGGGATTGGCACATTCCTTGCGTTTGTTACCGATGAAAAGAAGGCATTCCTGATTCATCGCACAAACGGCATACCTGTTGCTATCAGTGTTAGTGAGCCGGATGAGTTTATGCCTTATTACATGAAGGGAGGTACGAAATGAATATCCTCTACGATTTCTCTTCCGCCCTCCTACAAGCACGTCAACGCAAGGATGTGACACAGGAACAGATAGCTTTTGCTTTGAACATATCACAGGCAACATACAATGCATGGGAATGTGGACATCGAATCTGTCCATACAAGCACATCATCGCCCTTATCTGTTATTTTGACGATGACCAGTTTACCCGTCGAATGTTCCGTATCCTGCTAACCTTGCAACATAATATGGCAGGGTTAAACAGAAAGTCAAAAGATGAACTTATCACCTTCTATTCTAAACTCGTTAATTTGCTTGCCGACGAAAGTTCCGAGTGGATCAAAACTTTGTGATAGGTGAGTAAGAAAAAGGAGATAACCTAAAACTCCTAAAATCATACAATGAAGAAAGATGCAAAGCTTCTTCCCGATGCTAAAGCGATGGAGAAAGTGATGGAAGTCAGCGATGAACTGGAGGAGTTTAATGCCAATTACATGCATCTGACTGAGACTATCTGCCAGACCTGTCAGGACATATTGGACGATGAAGCCGTGATAGTCGGCACGTCGGCAGTGACCGGCACGGAACTCGACTGTATCGTCAACCAGTACAGCGGTATCTACAACAATCCCTTCTTGGCATGGGGGCGTTACCGCAAAGGCTGGCTAAAGACCACGCTCCCCATCTCCTTCCAGTTCCACCACGCCCAGATGGACGGCTCACACGCCGCCCGGTTCCTGGAAGAACTGCAAAAGATAATCAATACGGTATAAATGAGAATTCAGCCGAGCGTGAGCAGGCTCAACCGAAGCGTGATGGCTCCATCATTTCTCTAAACTGTTCCATCATGATAATGCTTTTAACCCGATAACAGACCCGATGAGGGTAGTCAGGAAGAATAACCTCCAAAATGTTGCCGGTTCACGGAATATGAATATTCCAATGAGCACTGCGCCAACGGCACCGATTCCAGTCCATACAGGATAGGCAATACCTAATGGAATTGTCTGTGTGGCTTTGGCAAGGAACACAGCACTTAGTACATACAGAACAGCAAATGCGGAAATCCAAGTCCACCATTCCGTTCCTGTGACTCCCTTTGCCCTACCGAGACTATATGTGAAACCTACTTCACACAGTCCTGCAACAATCAATATAATCCAATTCATATTTGTTTCAGTTCGTTAAATTGAAATTTATAAGATTATTATTTCCAAATCATCCGGCTGCTAATGCTGTGATAATTGTACTTTTCTTCATAAACTTTCCTAATTGTTGGCACAAAGTTACGCAATAATCTCCGTATTTTTTCAGAATTGACTAATTTTGCTGATTGAATTTTTTCGCTTTTTACAGAAAAAGTACATCTTTTAGGAGAATTGACTAAGTCAAAAGAACGATAAATCGGATTTTATATTAAACAGAAAGAAAATACATGAAGAAAGAGGTTAATTTCCAAGAAGAAGCAATAGAATGCGTTAAAGATTCTGTTCTCTCGATGCATAAACGAATATATGACAAGTATAACGGGGATTTTGACAGAATTTATTCTGAAGCGTATAATAACAACTCCTATACGGGTAAAGTAATCGCCCCAGGGAAGGTATATGAACTGAGTTATTTGGAATGTTCGTGCCCTAAAGTTAAATGTGGAATAAGAAATTGTCCAGAACAATGCGAGTGTTCGCGCCAGAGCATTTTATATATTTTGTCACAACTTGAGCCGAATAACAAATTTGATGTTCAGATTGTTAACACAATTCTCAGAGGAAGTGATCGGTGTACTTTCCGGATAACTAGACAATAAAGAATATGGTAAAGTAAATTCCATTTTAGTTAGGAAAACGGGTACAAATAAATATGAAAATAGAACTTGCAACAATACAGGATATTCCAGCTCTTCAGGACTTGCAGCGTAAGGCTTTTGGTCCTCTTTGCGAGGAATTGGATTGGAAAGATGCTCCAGTCTTGACAGAATCATTGGAACATGCCTGCGAGGAATTCGTACGATGTACGACTCTGAAAGTGCAAAACGACGAAGGAATTATCATCGGTTCCGTTAATGGTAACGTGACAGATGGCTCCCTATACATTGGTCGTCTGATGGTCTTGCCAGAATACCAGCAACAAGGCATTGGCAAGCAACTGTTCCGAGAGATTCAATCACGTTTGCCACATAACCGTGCCTGGCTCTGCACCTGCAAGCAAGTAAGACCTCCGTATGAATTCTATCTGCGTGAAGGGTTTAAGCCTTACAAGAGCGAGGAGGTTGGACCGGGACTGACTTGGGCTTATTTGGAGAAATGATGCAAACGCTCCAAGGTTCCCACAATACCAATACCATTCATCAGCATAAGTACCGTATCGAACAGCCCTTTCGAAGTAAAGAAGTCCTGTTCAAGAACTTCTTTACTCCACGCATTTTTCTTGGCTCGCCGGTAAATCTTTATGTTATTTTGCGGGATTTATTCTCCCTCGACTTCGCAATGAAGGAAGCCCATTTCCTTGGCTTTCTCCTCGTTCATCAGGAAATAGACGACCTCACCCTCGTTGCAGAGCTCACCATTGCTGTTGGTTATCTCTGCGCTAATATAGGCCAGATTCCGAACCTGTTTTGACACCTTTGCCCTTATGGTCAGTTCCGGCTCGGTAGTCGAGATGGCCTTGCGGAACTTTACATTCAACTGTACGGTATAGCCGCTGGTCTGTAATTTGCGGGTGACAACCCATCCGCACACTTCATCTATAAGCGTACTGAGTATGCCGCCATGCATGGTATCTAACCAGCCCTGATAGTTCTGACCCGGATGCCAGGTACTTACGATATAGTCTCCATCCTCGTAGAACTCCATGTGAAGCCCAATGGGATTGTCTGGACAGCAACCGAAACAGTTATACCCTGTATGGTTGCGCCACGGGTTTATAATTTTTTTCATTTAATATCCTTGTTTAGATTGCGATAATCTGAGAGTAGGTTCCAGATTCCGTCTTCGGAAAGTACACCTCGTTTAAGTCCCTTAGGCAATCGTCCTGCCTCATCGTCGGCAAAGTCTTTTCGCCACTCGTCGCTACCATAATATTTTTCGAGGGCGGCAATGTCGTCCTGTAAAGATTTGTCGAGTGTTGCGGGATGCTGCTTCATGATGGAAGATACGCGGTTCAGCCGTTGCTCCATTTGGGATATCCTGCGTGTCTGTCTGGCAAACTCGAACAGCGACAGAGGCAGATGGCAGTAGCCGTCGGGAGTCTTGTCGAGGTAGTCCTGATGATACTCCTCGGCTGTATAGAAATTCTTTAAGGGCTGCTTCTCCACTGCCAAAGGCTGCTGATATTTTTTCTGCTCTTCGGCAAATATTTTTTCGATGACGGGTAAATCCCCCGGTTCTGTATAGTAGATACCAGTACGATAGCGTGTTCCCTCGTCGTGTCCTTGTTTGTTGAGACTTGTCGGGTCGATGGCCTTGAAGAACATCTCCAACAGAAACTCCAGACTTACCACATCGGGATTATACCTGACGTGAACGGTCTCGGCATAGCCTGTCTCGTCGGTATAAACTTCCTTGTAGGTGGGATTCTCTGTATGTCCGTTGGCAAAACCCACTTCAGTTTCCAATACACCCTCTATCTGCTTGAAGTAGTGTTCTGTTCCCCAGAAACACCCTCCTGCCAGATAAATGTCTTTTGTTATTGTACTCATTGTTGTGTGATGATTTTATTTGATGAATTTTACCTTCGATGCATCACGGGGTCTGGCATCCGGCTGTTCGTCGGGGTAACCGATGGCGATTATAAATAGGAGCTTGTAGTCGACGGGGATATCGAGGCTGTTGCGGAAGGCTTTGGCTTTCTCGTCGGTTGTGAGGAAACTTACAGGCCCCGTCTGAATACAGGTGCCAAGACCCAAAGACTGTG
>JAEEGL010243254.1_pt1 | contig 11600 bp, 9 predicted proteins | sample 9134231 | NCBI WGS metagenome assembly JAEEGL01 (sample SAMN16246548, study PRJNA631951) | gut metagenome | biome: gut microbiome; feature: rumen; material: fiber-attached | host: Bos | place: Iran: Karaj | collected 2018-10 | reverse complement strand
AAGCTCTTGGCGATGTAAAGCCTGAACAGGAAGAAAGATTACGCAGACGTATTGAATGTGCCTGGTTCTGGGTAAAGCATTCGGCTCCAGACTGCGCACCAGACTTCTGTTTTGAACTTCGCAATGACGGAAGCAAAGCAGATTTGACAGGCGACATTCTTAAGGCAGTTCAGCGTGTTCGTGATGAAGTTGTTCCAAAGCTCGATACATTCCAGCTTGATAAGGAATGCCAGCAGGCAATGTACGACATTGCAACAGAAATGGGACTTGAATCAAAAGCACTGTTCACCGCCCTTTACCAGGCCCTCATCGGCAAGGAGCAGGGACCACGTTTGGGCAGCTTCTTCCGTATTATTGGTAAAGAAACATTACAGAATATTTTGAAGGTATATTAATGGCAGATACAAAGGACCTTTGTCGTAGCATAATTGCATCGGCAATCAATGAATTTATAAAAGAAAAAGACCCCGCAGCCCCTGCTGTGGACGCCGCCTCTATTGTCGTGCAGAACGCACCTAACCCTGAGATGGGAGATCTTGGAAGCCCTATGTTTGCTTTTGCAAAAGCATTGCGTATGGCTCCTCCACAGATTGCAGCCGGTGTTGTTGCAAAAATCACAGACAAATCACTGGGCGAATTCCTTGCAGTTGGTCCTTATGTAAATGTAAAACTCAACAAGTCTGGTGCTGCAGCCCCAATCCTTAAGGCAATCAAAGCACAGGGCGACACATACGGCTCGTTCAATTCAGAAGGCAAAAAGCCTCTTGAAGGCCGCCGTGTAATGATTGAGTTCTCTTCTCCAAATACAAACAAACCTCTTCACCTTGGCCATGTTCGAAATGACGCTCTCGGTGAATCTGTAAGCCGCATCCTCAAAGCCGCTGGCGCAGAGGTTTACAAAGTAGACCTTATCAATAACCGCGGTGTTCATATCTGTAAGTCTATGCTTGCATACAAAATGTTCCACGAAGCAAACGGCGACACTCCGGAAAGTCTCGGAATGAAAGGCGACCATTTTGTAGGACAGTGTTATGTAGAGTTTGATAAATATCTCAAAGGCGAAAAAGATAAACCCGAAACAGCACATCCCGAAGCAAACCAGATGGCCGAAGACATGCTCATAAAATGGGAAGCAGGCGACCCAGAAGTTCACAAGCTTTGGGAAATGATGAACGGCTGGACCTTCGACGGAATGATGGCAACCTACAACCGCACAGGCATAAGCTTTGACAAATATTACTTCGAAAGCGAAACTTACCTTAAGGGAAAGGACGAAATCCTCAAAGGTCTGGACAAAGGTGTATTCTTCAAAGCCCCTGACGGCTCAGTTCGTATTGACGTAACAGATGTAGTAGGCAAGGGTAAAGACGAAGACAATCACGAAAAAGTACTCCTCCGCAAGGACGGAACTTCAGTATATATCACACAGGATATCGGTACTGCAATCAGCCGCCACGACGACTGGGCCTTCAATCAACTTGTATATGTCGTAGCAAGCGAACAGAACTACCACTTCAAAATCCTGTTCCATATCTTAAAGAAACTCGGTTTTGACTGGGCAGACAGACTCTTCCATCTTAGCTATGGTCTTGTAAACTTGCCAAGCGGAAGAATGAAGAGCCGTGAAGGAACTGTAGTAGATGCAGACGATCTTATAGATTCGCTCCACGCAGACGCATTAGCTGCAATTAAAGAACGTGGTCGTGACAGCGAAGTAGGAGACGCAGACGAAGTTGCAGAAAAAGTTGCTCTTGGTGCTCTTCACTACTATATGCTACAGGCAACTCCAATTAAAGACATGCTCTTTAATCCGGAAGAATCACTGAGCTTTAACGGAAATACAGGTCCATATCTTCAGTACATGGGCGCCCGCATAAATTCAATCTTAGCAAAAGCCGCAGAAGCAGGTATTACACCAGACGACTCAGACGACGCGGTAGCCCTCCTGACAAGCGAAGACGAATGGGCACTCATCAAGCAGCTTGGCGATTATCCGAATGTAATTGCAAAAGCCGCAGAAGGACTCAATCCAAGTGAAGTTGCAGCTTATGTTTACGATGTAGCAAAGCTTTTCAGCAAGTTCTATCAGACATGTTCAATCGTAAATGCAGACAACAAACAACTTGCAGGAGCCAGACTTTACCTTGCTTCATGTACACTTCAGGTAATCAGGAACGCAATGCAGCTTGTGCTTGTGCCGTACCTTGAACGCATGTAATTTCACTAGACAAATTCCACTTTTCAACCGATAATAGTGTTGTAGGAATTTGTCATTTATGAAATTAAGAAACAAATTTTTAATAATAACTTTACTCTCAGTTATCCAGGTTGCTGTACTTTCTACGCTTTCACTTACCGGATTTAAAACAATTCAGCTTGCCAAGGATTATCAGCTTGTGCAGGCAAAAACTCAAAAACAGATTCTCGAGATTATCAATTATCTTGACGCCATGGAATACTGGGGTTTTGATACAACTAATGCATATAACAACTGGGAAGAAATAATTGCCGGTTTGGACGAAAACATTGATATCTACTATAACGATGAAGTTGTAGATACTTTCCCCGATGAATATCTGCTTTTTCAGATGCAGGCAAAAAATTATTTTTATGCGTTTACAAACGGTGTTGCAAGTGTTGGAAAAAAACTCAATGACATGCAGAATATAAAGCTTGATGATAATGCTTCCGTACAGATTCGTTCTTATGGAATCAGGGAAGCCTTTAAGTATCTTCAGGATGATCCGGAAGTTACACGAATGATGTCTTTGGCACAGACAGCTAGCGTAGACATTACAAATCTTCGCAGTAACTATAATCTGCTTAATCCGCTCATGGACAAATCTTCAGAGCTTATAGATTCAGAAGTTGCACGCAAGGAAAAGTTAATTGCGCTGGCTATTTTAGCAATTGCCATAATTTCTTGTATTTCAATTACAACACTTATCCTTTCTGTTACAAATAATGTTGCACGAAAAATTATCCGCGTAAAAGATATGACTCAGACACTTTCCGAAAAAGACTTTACTGTTAGTGTCGTTCCAAAGGGCAGCAAAGAAATTAAATCGCTTATGACAAACATCAATCAGATGGTTGATGAATTAAATAGATTTTTTACTGTCGTTAAAGTTACTGCTTCAAGGGCAATTTCTTCCGGTTACACAATCAATGATGCTGCAAACAGTACAGCTACCGCAACTTCAGCAATTGATGAAAACATTCAGAAAATTATGTCGCAGTTTGATCAGATGATTGGAACTGTAGGAAAAGCCGTTATGGTTATTTCTGATATGAACGTTCAGGTAGATACACTTGTTGTTAATAATGAGTCACAGGCTCTGGCAATTGAAGAAAGCTCTAAAGCAGTAAATCAGGCAGCAGGAACACTTGAACACATCAGAAGTATGGCTACAGAGCGTTCTTCAAAAGCACAGGAAATGCACGCACTGATTTCTGATGGTGATGAGAAAATTACAAGTACAAATGAACTCCTTTCTGTAATTTCAAATCAGCTTGATGAAGTAAAGGAAGTTGTAGATATTATTGATAATGTTGCAGAACAGACAGACCTTCTTTCTATGAATGCTGCAATTGAATCTGCACACGCCGGTGAGGCAGGAAAAGGATTTGCAGTAGTTGCTGAAGAAATCCGAAACCTTGCCGAAAGTACTTCGGAAAATGCGGCTACAATTGCAAATGTAATCAATGGAATTATTGAATCTGTTAAGAATGCAAATACATCAAGTAACGCTGCTTCAGTTGCATTTAAGAAGGTTAGTAACCACGCAGATGATGTTGTAAGTTCTCTCAAAGAAATCACCGAAGGAATTGAAAGTATTGATGAGCAGATGCAGCAGATTAAAGTAAAAAGTGAAGAAGAATTTGCTGCTGCAGACAAGATTAATACTCACTGTAAGAAACTTGCCGAACAGCAAAAGGCTGTTTCTACCGATGTTGATGCAATGAATGATAAGTTCTTTGAAGCAACCTCTGCTATAAAGAAAATCAAGGAAGGAACTACCGATATTGTTGAGCGAATGATGGGTGTTAGTGTTGCAAGTAAGGAAAGCTACAAGAATATGACCGAGCTTGAAAACATCCTTGAAGAATTCAAGACAAAAGAAACTGTTGAAGAAGCCGTTAAAGAAGCAGATGCAGAAAGCACTATAAATACTGTCGTTTCACCTGAGCTCATGCAAAAAGAAGAAGTTGAATTTAATCTCGACGAGGTTGAAGAATATAAACCTCAGTAGTTTACAACGCTTGAATCTTTCGAAGGGCGAACTACAACCAGCAGCAAAGAAACAATATAAGGCAAAGACAACACAACCGAAGACGGAATGTTAGAAATATAATTCTGTATGTAAACCGCTCCAAAATCAACGGCACAGAAAATCAGTGCATAAAGTGCAATCAGTGGCAGACGCCTTTTTCCCATAAAAACTGCAGCCAGCGCAAGCCAGCCTTTTCCACTTGCAAGATTTGGAACAAAAGATGAAATTCTTATTGCTAAAAAACTTCCCGCAAAGCAGGCAAATAATGCGGCAATTCCCCAGGATGCAATTCTGTAAATGCCAGGTGTTACTCCGCGAACTAAAAGTACGTCAGGGTTTGTGCCAGTTATTCTAAAATATATTCCGCCTTTTGCTTTTTTTAGATAAACGATTGCACCTGCTGTAAGCAAAATCGTGATCATTATTGCAGTTGTATTTGCGGCACCAAGTGTAAACGAAAAATCTTTTGAAGTTAATACTCCTCTTGTTCCAAAGCCAAGCCATGAAAAAAGTGAAGTGAAGGAACCAAACAAAAGGTTTAATGCAATTGCTCCAATAAACGCATTAGCTTTTGATTTTTCTATTATGAATGCAAACATCACGCAAAGCGCAACGCAGACAAATGCACAAAGCAGCGTTCCTAAAATTACGGAGCCTGTTGTAACTGTAAACGAATATGTTAAAAAGCCGGCAAAGCTGATCAGCCCGTCCATAAAAAGCGCAAGGCAGCCAGCATATTCACTGAATAATGCTCCCGCTGCAGCCAGAATAAGAGGACATGAAAAACCTAAAAAGTTAAGCATTTGCATTCCTCCTTTTGTGTGGTGAATATAATATTGCAATCATGAAAAGTATTACTGCCTGTATGAGCGTATTTACATCAAAGTCGAGGTTTGAATATAAGGCGTATCTTCCCGAGTATGTCATGAGTGCGCTTATTACGATTGAAACTGGAATTACAAGAGCCGGCTTTGTTTTTGCAATCATTGCTACAGAAAGGGCGTTCCAGCCAAGTCCTGCATAAAAGCTTGTGTGACAGGTGAAATAGATTCCGCAAACTGCACTCGCTCCTGCAAGGGCATGAAGTGCTCCGCAAACTGCAGCGGCTGTAAAGGTTATTTTGTTGCAGGCGAGTCCTGAATAATATGAAAATCTTGGGCTTATTCCGTAGATTTGCGTGCGTTTGCCAAAGCGTGTTTTTATAAAGAAAAATTCAAGCAGAATGCAAAGCGCTATTGCTATAAAAATCGTACAGTTCAAAGGTGAAGGTTTTAATATGCTTGCAAAACGATATTGCTGCGCAAGATATGTTGTTGCAAGAAGGTTGCCTGTTTTTGCTCTGAATGGACCTGAAATTAATCCGTCTATTAGCGGGATGATTGCAGAGGAAGTGATAAATGTTGTAAGAAGAAAATCTGCCTGTTTGAATTTGTAAAGAAACTCACAGAATAAAAGTACGAGTGCACCTGCTGCGGCGGTGACTAAGAATGCAAATAAAACTGCAAAAAAAGCAGGAAGATTTATCTTTGCAAAAACATCAAGCAGTATGGCGCATAAAAATCCTCCAAGATAAATGAGACCTTCGCCTGCAAGATTTATTCTTCCTGTTTTAAGCGAAAAAGCGGCTCCCGCTCCTGCAAGCATATAAATTGCGCTGAGGCTCAGCATAAGTCCAAAGTAATACATTACACTGCCTCCAGCTTGTTGTTTATGAGCTTGTATTCTATGTCGCTGTATTCAGAAGGAAACGCTCCGTATGAAAGAATAAGAACGAAAGCTCCATTTTGGGCTGCATTTTGTATGCGAAGGCATGTTTTTTGGCATGTCTGTACATCGAGTCCCTGCAACGGATTGCATAAAATTAGAAGCTCCGGATTATTATATAGCTCTCGCTCGAACATAAGCTTTTGAAGCATTCCGCCCGAAAGGCATGAGCATTTTTCCTGAGGTTCAATATCTACGCCGCTTGATTTTATCATCTGCAGTGCAGCCTGTGGTTTTTCGCTTTCGGGAATATCAAGTGCAGTCGTGAGCATCTGTTCTATTGTGAGATTCGGATTTGAACCAGTGAATTTCCTGTCTGTCGGGATGAAGGCAATATGCCGCTTACTTCTTAGGGTCATTAGCTTTTCTTCCAGCTCATCAAGCCCGTCTTCTGCTAAACCCTTTACAAGAGTGATTTTTGATTTTTGTATGGTGATGTTTTGCAGGGTGAGGGTGTCGGAACTGGTTGTGCCCTTCGACCCTTCGACAGAGCTCAGGGCCACCTGTTGCTTCAGCGCAATTTCTTCTACCACCTTCCCGTCTTCCAAAAAGCAGATTGTATTGCAGAACTTTTGCGCTTCTTCGTAGTTGTGCGTAATGATAATTATATTCATTCCGCCTGCTGCAAGTTCACGAAGGTTTGTAAATAAAAAATCCCGCTGAGAATCATCAAGCAGGGCAGAAGGTTCGTCTAAAATTAAAATGTGCGGGGCTTTTATAAGTGCACTAGTGAGCGCAATGAAAAATCGTGTATCGGCACCGTAGTTTTTTACAAGTGAATTGAGTTTTGTACCGCCAAGCCATTTTTGCGCAACAGACTCAAGCCGCGCTTTTTGTTCTTTATTTAAGCCAAGTAAAAGATTTTCTTTAACGGTAATATAATCTGCAAGCATGGGCCGTTGATGTACATAGCATATTCCATTTTGGATTGCATCACGAGGGGTTCGGAAAGAAACAGGCTTGCCGTCTAAAAGAATCGTTCCGCTGTCTGGTAAAAGCTCTCCGCAGATTATATTTGCTGCAGTAGATTTTCCTGCTCCGTTTTCGCCCAGAAGCGCATGAAGCTGTCCTTCTTCAAAAATCACACTTAAGTCTTGAAGAACAGTTTTATGCGAAAATCTAAGCGAAATATCACGAAGCTCTAAGGTCATAGATCTGTCATTGTCGGGCTTGACCCGGCAATCTATTATTGAATTATAGTTTTTTCACTCTTGATATCATCAACAAGCTGTGCCATCTGTCCGCGAATATCAGCTGGAACGGTAGAAATATAAAGCGGATCGTCCTGAATAAAATCAACATAACCGTCTTTTACGCCAAACATCTTTGCAGTTCCCCATTCAGTTTTACCTTCAAGGAAATCAGATGTCATGATATAAGAAAGCTCCTGCTGCTTCATTACAGTACTTGAAATGATGTTTCCTGGTGCTTTATCAAAGCCGTTATTATCGAACCAGGTAATGTAATAATTGTTGTTTACTGCAGAATTAATAACTCCCTGAGAAGCTCCTCCGCAGATTGGAAGAATTACATCAATGCCTTCTTCATAAAGAATGTCGGCAAGCATTGCGCCTTTGTTTGCATCGTACCAGTTACCTACAACTCTAAAAGCAACAGTTGAAGAAGCATTTGCGGCTTGTGCTCCTTTTTCAAAATAAGGCCAGATTATGTTGTTCATAACAGGATATTCCTGAGCTGCAACAAGACCAAGCTTGTGTGATTTTGACATGAGTCCGCCGATATAACCTGTAAGATATGCCTGTTCATACTGATTGTAGCATACGGTACAGATGTTTTTGTTGCCTTCACATTCTGCATCCATAAGAATGAACTTCTGTGAAGGGAACTGTTCGATAATTGGTGCTACAATTTCCGGAAGGGAAGGGTTAGAAGAAATGATTACATCATATTTTTGTTCGGCTGCAAGGGCAGTAATTTTTGCAGGCCATTCAGACTGATTTGTGCCGGCTTCAAGAATATAAAGGTGAGTTTTTTGCTCATCAGCCTTTCCTTCATTATAAGCATCTACTGCCTGAATGACTCCATCGCGGAGCATTGCATAAGTAGGACTGTCGGCACAGATTCCAGGAATGAAAACTGCGATAGTACGATTCCCGCTGTTTACAGGTTTGCAGGAAACAATAAGACAACTTAAAAGTATTGAAATGAGAATAGATATTTTTTTCATAGTGAAGATATAATAGTTTTATATAAAACTATTGTCAAGCCCACCATGTCATTGCGAGCGTAGCGCGGCAATCCACATTTTTCTTTACAACGCAATATTTCGGTGTTATAGTTTAAATATCAAAAATGCTATAGGGGAAAGTTCTTATGGAAGAAGAAATTATTGACAGCTCATTTTTTTCTGAGGACTTGGACGAAAAAAGTTCAATTGATGTAAAACAAACTGGTCTTGAAAACACCTTTAATGAAAGGCAGGTTGGTTCCATTGCAATGGCTATTGAGCCTGTAAGCAGCAGTGCCAGCCTAGATGTTGTACTTGAACTGTTTGAGCAGCAGCCTGATCTTACTGCAGTTCCAATTGAACGCGATGATGCAGTAATTGGTGTTGTTGAACGCGATACTGTTACCAAAAAGGCAAGTGGTGGTCTTAAGCTGTTCAGCTCAAAAATTGCAGGTGATTATGTAAAGCATTGTCCTTTTACCCTTAATACACGAGATTTTATTGAGCAGATTGCTGCAAGGGTAAATGATTCTGCAATTAAAATAGAAATTAAGCATGTTATAGTTCTTTTGAATAACCGAAGCTTCTATGGCGTTATGTCTGTAGCAAAAATGAACGAACGTCTGGAAGAGCTTCGTGCAAAAGATTTGGAAAAGGCTGCTGCAATTCAGCAGAATATGCTCAAAAAGAATTCAGATCCGAAGGGATTTCCATTTGATGTTTGTGTCTGGAATAAAATGGCAAATGCTGTTGGTGGCGACTACTATATTGCAAAGGAAATTGGTGAAAGTAAATATCTTATAGCAAATTTTGATGTTTCGGGAAAGAATGTTTCTGCAGCATTGCTTACGGTGACTTTGGGTTCTGTCTTCTCTATGCTTGGAGTTCAGGATACTTCAAAGCTTTCTGCAGGTAAGCTTGTCGTTATGCTTGACCGATTTTTGCAGGAAATTGTACCTGTCGGTAACTTTATCACAGGCGCAATCTGTTATGTAGATTATAAAGCCCAGACTGTAAATGTATTCAACTGCGGTCATACAAATGTTTTTGCATTCCTTAAAGATGAAACTGGAAAGGGCAGAATTGCAACGCTTAAGCCAACGCTTCCTCCTTTTGGAATGGGTGCAGTTGCTGATGCAATTACAAATGAAAACAAAGGCTCATATAAAATGCCAATAAAGAGCGGACTTCAGATTGATCTGTATTCGGATGGTTTTACAGACATGCAGACCTACAACGGTGAGCGTTATGATGAGCCGCGAACAAAAGAATTCTTTGGTGAACTGTTTAAAACTGATGTTTATTCTGCAGACAAGTTCATAGAAAAAACCGTAAACGACTGGACCCAGAATTCCCTGCTCCCAGATGATATTACGGTAATGAATATTAGATTCTAAACTGGGGGCCGCACTGCTCCCGTGTCATTGCGAGCGAAGCGAAGCAATCTACAGCGTAACTAAAAGTTTGCCTTTATTCTTTCTAAGAATGCACAAAATTCTTCTTTCTCTTTCTGGCTAAACCCTTTATAGAAAGTTTCCATGAGTTCATGTGAAAGCTTTTGTGTCATCTGATTATATTCTGCGCCTTTGTCTGTGAGTGAAAGAAGCTTGTTGCGTTTGTCGGCGGGGTCTATTTTGATTTTTACAAGTCCAGCCTGTTCAAGCTTTCGTACCAGAACTGTCGTTGTAGATTTATCGCGGTTTATTTTGCCGGCAAGCTCTTTCATGGTTATGTCTGCATGTACGCTAAGCTGGTAAAGAATGTAGCCGTGTGATGAAGCAAAATCATCAAAGCCACATTCTGCAAGTCGTTTTTTTAAAAACTCAGCTGTAAGGGAATGAATCTGCGAGACCTTTGCAATGCTTGTGTCTGTTTGTTCTGCCATACGCTGAGCTTTTTGTTAGTCTTCTTTCCAAGGGAACAGGAAAGAACGGAGCTTTCTTGGGCCAAGAGCTTCGCGGTCATCATAAATGAGTTCTTCCCAAGGAATGTTTTTGCGTCCCTTTGTATTCTGAAGCTCCGGATGCTCTTCAAGATAATCATACTTGTACATGCGCAAACGGAATGCATTGTGTTTAGAAATTGAAACTCCTGCAAGTGAAGGGAAAAATCCGATTGGAAGAATGGAAAGTGCAATTAATAACAGATTGTACAAAGCCATGATGATTGAAAAGCCTGTGTTGTCCATAAAGATTATGAAACACTTTTTAAGGCACTTAAAAAACTTATTGTGGAAAGTACTTCGAATTGGTACAAACCACTGGAGCGAAAGCGCAATAAAAACATCAATCCAGAAGAGCAGGGCACCAACAAAAAGTCCAATCTGTGACTTTTGCTGAATAACATAAAAATTTATGCTATATGCAGAAATAAAAACAATTCCAATTATAAGCAAAGAGAAAAGGAAAGCGTCTAAAAGAACGCCTGGAATGCGCTTGAAGAAATCAAGCAGGTGAATGCCTTCAAAGTTTGCTATTTTCTGAGCAAGTTCGCCGTAAGCAAAATCAAAAACATTAAAAATGAAAAGTCCCAGAAAAAGAATGACTGTCTGAATCAAATAAAAAGTCATGTCGGGTGTATCATCACCAAGATGTTGTGTTACAAAAGAACTAAGCAGAATAATTCCTACCATGCTAATAAGAAACAGAACATTAATAATAACAACCGAAAACAGGTTATCCCACCCGTCGCAAAAGTTTTTCTTAAATAAAAATCCGTACATTCACGTGGTCCCTGAGCCTGTCGAAGGGCTCTTATAAAAAAAAAGTGGTGGTTTCGACAAGCTCAACCACCACTTTATTATAGATTAAAATAAACTACTTTGTAAACAACAATGTTTTTGCATCAAGGTTAACTTTTCCGTCGCCGTTCTTGAGAACTGTGAGCGAAAGCTGGTTTCCGCTTGCTGCAAGGTGTCCAACTGTTGCAAATGAGTCGAGCTTAGCTGCATCAAGAGTATCCTTGAGAGTGTCGGCTTCGTTTGTATAGCTGAACCATGCTGTCATTTTTTCTGCCTTAATAAAGTCTGCAAAAACCTTAAGGTCTGCATCAGAAGTCTTAGCAAGATCAAGACCGTCTACTACAACAGCACCAATCTTAACTCCGCCTTCTTTAAGAGCTTTAAGTGTATTTACAACTTTTGGCAAAGTGAAAGTTTCCTGGTTGAAGTTCAAGATTGTTCTGTTGCGAACAATTTCTTCGCTAACTTCATCAAGGTTGATATTCTTTTTCTTAGCAACTTCTGCCATTACGCTTGAGTACCATGCAATAACGTTAGAAGACTGCTGGTCAAAAGAAACGTGAACCAAAGCCTTGTCGTTCAAAAGTGAATCAATTCCGAACTGAACAAGAATAGAAGTTTTTCCAAGACCTTT
>JAEEGL010147986.1_pt1 | contig 11600 bp, 8 predicted proteins | sample 9134231 | NCBI WGS metagenome assembly JAEEGL01 (sample SAMN16246548, study PRJNA631951) | gut metagenome | biome: gut microbiome; feature: rumen; material: fiber-attached | host: Bos | place: Iran: Karaj | collected 2018-10 | reverse complement strand
CCTCCGGAACAAAGCTCAGATGCACGCCCAGCTGGCGGATTTCCAGCGGAGTCTTGTCCCGCAGGTTCATTACTTCATCTTCCCGGAACAGCACGTCACCGTTCTGCACCCACTTCCGCACAGCCTTGTTGCTCATGCCGTGGAAAGTAACGTCATTCATGTTCCGGTCGTGGAAAGTACCTTTTTCCGCCAGTGCCCGTACCTGTTTCAGGCTCTTGTGGAAGAAGCTGACCGGCCGGTTCTTCTTGGGGTTGTAGAACGTAATCTTTCCGCTTTCCACCGGCTGCAGGCCGGAGATGGATTCCAGCAGTTCCCGCTGGCCGCTTCCGGCAATGCCGGCAATACCCAGGATCTCCCCGCCGTTCGCGGTGAAGGTAATGTCCTTCAATACATGGATACCCTCTGCGTTATACAGGTTAAGTCCTTCCACAACCAGCCGCGGTACCGCGTTTACCGGATTCGTCCGGTGAATGTTCAGGTCGATCTTCTTGCCGACCATCATCTCCGTCAGTTCCGCCTCGCTGGTCTCGGAGGTATTCACGGTAGCCACATGCTCGCCGCGCCGCAGGATCGCAACCCGGTCGCTGACCTCCATAACCTCATTCAGCTTATGGGTGATGATAATGATGCTCTTTCCGTCTTCCTTCATCCGGTGCAGCACATCAAACAGCCTGGTGATTTCCTGGGGTGTCAGTACAGCCGTCGGCTCGTCCAGGATCAGGATATCCGCGCCGCGGTACAGCACCTTGATTATTTCCACCGTCTGTTTTTCAGAAACGGACATGTCATAGATCTTCTTTGCCGGATCCAGGCGGAAACCGTACCGCGCTGCGATTTCTGCCACCTGGGCATTAACCGCCTTCAGGTTGTATTTGCCCTTGGTTTCTGTCCCCAGCACCACATTTTCGGCAGCCGTAAACAGATCCACCAGTTTAAAATGCTGGTGAATCATACCGATCTTATGCTCAAACGCATCCTTCGGGGAACGGATCACAACTTCCTTTCCGTCAATCAGGATCTGTCCCTCGTCCGGAAAATAAATCCCGGCAATCATGTTCATCAGGGTCGTCTTCCCGCAGCCGTTCTCACCGAGAACTGCCAGGATTTCTCCCTGGTAAACGTCCAGATCCACATGGTTGTTGGCGATCACCGGACCAAATCGTTTGGTGATTCCCCGCATCTGAAGCGCAAGCTGTTTTTCCACGGTCTGTCCTCCACAGCGTATTCATGTCATTTTATCATAAAAGGATACGGACTGCCACCGGAAAAGAGTGGCAGTCCGTGATTTGTCAAACAGAATGCTTTCCGTATCAGAACTTCTGGTTCAGCAGCGTGATGCCGTCGATCGGGACATCAAAGTAAGGAGCGCTGCGGAATTCGGATTCATGGAAGTATCCGTCGCTCACAGCCTCGGTATCGGGCGTGAAAGCTTCATCGGTATCCACATCCGCCGGGTAAGAGGTCACAGGCTCGCCGCCCTTGGTGATGAAGCCTTCGGTAGCGGTATCGAACACATGCAGGGTGCCGGCTTCGAACTGAGCCTTCACTTCAGCCAGCTTCTCAACGGTGCCGGCAGCAGCAGCCTGCTCGTTCACATCGGTCAGAACCACGGAACCGGTGGCAATGGTGCCGGTCCAGTCGGTGTCAATCGCTTCACCGGCGATCTTCTGGTTCACGATATACTGGAAGTAAGGAGCCCAGTCAATGCGGCTGGCCACGATAAAGGTGTTGGGGCAGCTGGCCACGGTGGAACCGTTGTAGGAAACGTCCGGAATGCCGGCATTCTCGCAGGCGGTGGGAGCACCCATGGAGTCAGCGTGCTGGGAGATCAGGTCAGCACCGGCAGCGATCAGGGCTTCGGCGGCAGCCTTTTCTTCCTTCTCGTCATACCAGGAACCGGTGAACTGCACGTTCATCACAACATCGGGGCAGACGCTCTTGGCGCCCAGATAGAAGGAGGTGTAGCCGGAAATAACTTCAGCGTAAGTGAAAGCGCCGACATAGCCCATCATGGGAACGTCGCCCTTCAGTTTGCCGGCTTCCTTGATCTCGTTCAGCTTCAGTCCGGCAGCGACGCCCGCCAGATAGCGGCCTTCGTAGATCGCGGCGAAAGCATTGTGGTAGTTGGCCAGATTCTCAGTGTGAGCCTTCGTGCCGGTGGCATGGCAGAAGTCCACATCCGGGCACTTCTTGGCAGCGGAAATCATGAAGTCTTCATGGCCGAAGCTGTCGGCGAAAACGATCTGGCAGCCTTCATCGACCAGGTCCAGAGCGGTTTCTTCACATTCGTTGCCTTCAGGAATGTTGCGCTTGATGATCACCTGCTCATCAGACAGGCCCAGCGCGGCAGCGGCATCTTTCACGCCGTTGATGAAGTTCAGGTCATAGGTGGAATCTTCGTCGTGCAGCAGGATAACACCAATCTTGATGTCTTCCTTGGCAACGCCGTCAGCCAGGGCCGCAAAAGCGGTCAGGCACATAGCCAGAGCCAGAACCAGAGCAATAATCTTTTTCATGTGGTCAGTTCCTCCTCTTTCTCTCTTGATTGGAGTAAATAGGTTTTCTTCTATTGATCAGTCGTCTTCCGGCCTCAGGATGATGTTTCCGTCCTGAATGCCCTCAACCACTGCCAAAGACTTAAGATGTACACCGGATTCCCGCAGTTGTTTTCCGCCGGGCTGGAAGCCCTTCTCCACCGCGATGCCGACACCCACGACCTGTGCGTTCTGCTGCTGGCAGAGGCTCATCAGTCCGTGCACAGCCTGCCCGTCCGCCAGGAAATCGTCAATAATCAGCACCCTTGTGCCTTCCGGCAGGTACCGTTTCTCTATGCGAATCATGTTTTGGGTCTTGTGCGTAAAGGAATATACCGGAGCCTGGACAAGATCATCATTCTGCACTACAGTAGCGCTTTTCTTGGCGAACACCACCGGAATATCCCCCAGTGCGTGCGCTGCAGCCACCGCCATGGCGATTCCGCTGGCTTCCACAGTCAGAACCAGTTCCGGCTTGTCCCCGCGGAATTCATCCGCCCAGGCTTCACCCATCTGAAACAAGAGCGCTGTATCGATCCGGTGGTTCAGGAACATATCCACCTTGACGATATCCGTCCCGATGCCTTTCCCCAGTTCCAGGATCTTCCGGCGCAGCGCTTCCATGGTTCCTCCAAAAACACGAACATTCCCTTTGAAGATAGGCAAAATTATACGCCAAATACCCGAATATTTCAATGAAGATTATATGCCAAAAGTGTTAAATCCCATCCAAAAACCGAAGGAACCCTTATATCTCCTCGCTTCCCAAACATTGTATACATTCATCAGCGAACACCGTCCCGTCCATCTGTCTTCAAATCAAAAACACAGCTTCCGGTTCCCCGGAAGCTGTGTTTTCCGCCATTGTTCATTGTTCATTATTCATTGTTCATTAACTTGATTGATCCCCTCCCGGGAAATCAGTCAAGTTCCTTCTTCCCCGTGTACAGCTCGTAGTACCTGCCCTTCATTTCCAGCAGGTCGTCATGCGTTCCGCGTTCAATGATTTCGCCTTTTTCCAGCACCATAATCGCGTTTGCGTTCCGGACCGTGCTCAGCCGGTGGGCAATCACAAACGTGGTTCTGTTCTTCATCAGGCGGTCCATACCATGCTCAATATGCCGTTCAGTCCGGGTATCGACGCTGCTTGTTGCTTCGTCCAGCACCAGGATCGGTGCCTTGCTGACCGCAGCCCGGGCAATGTTCAGCAGCTGGCGCTGGCCCTGGCTCAGGTTCGCGCCGTCTCCTTCCAGCATGGTGTCATATCCGTGTTCCAACCGCATGATAAAGCTGTGCGCGCTGGCAAGCTTTGCCGCTGCTTCCACTTCCTCGTCTGTGGCATCCAGGCGTCCGTACCGGATATTCTCTCTCACAGTGCCGGTAAACAGGTGGGTATCCTGCAGTACCATGGCAATGTTCTTCCGCAGCCATTCCCGCGGATAGTCCTTAATATCCTTCCCGTCAATCGTGATAATGCCCTCTTCAATATCATAGAAGCGGTTCAGCAGGTTCGTCACCGTAGTCTTTCCGGCACCGGTGGAACCGACAAAGGCGATTTTCTGTCCCGGATGGGCATAGAGGGAAATATCCTTCAGCACAGTCTTTCCGGGCACATACCCGAACGTCACATGCTCAACCACCACGTCCCCGCGGATTTCCGTCTCCTCAACGCCTTCCCTGTCCGGAACTTCCGGTTCAGCGTCCATCACGGCAAATACGCGTTCCGCGCCGGCCAAAGCAGCCAGGATTGTTGTCGCCTGCTGGGACATCTGGTTGATCGGCATGGAGAACTGCCTGCTGTAGCCTGCGAACACTGTCAATGCACCCGGAGTGAATCCGCCTGTGCACATCAGGATGCCGCCGACACCGATCGTTACCGCGTAGGTCACCTGTCCTACATTGCCCATTACCGGCCACATGATGCCGCCCCAGAACTGGGCACCGAACTGCTTGTCTTTCAGGTCGCCGTTCAGCAAACCGAATTCTTCTTCGCATTCGCTCTCATGATTGAATACCTTGATAACCTTTGCGCCGGTTACCGTCTCTTCAATATAACCGTTTACCGCACCGAGGGCAGCCTGCTGTGCAGCGTAATACTTCGCGCTTTTCTTCGCGATCATCATGCCGCCGAACAGGAAAACCGGGATAAAGAAGATCGTGATCAGCGTCAGGATCCAGCTGGTGGTGATCATGAAGATAAATGTGCCGATCAGTGTAATCGTACCGGACACCAGGCCCACCAGGGAGTTGTTGATCATCGTATCGATGTTGTCGATATCGTTGGTGTAGCGGCTCATCAGTTCGCCTGTCGGATGTCCGTCATAATAGCGCACCGGCAGGGCCTGCATCTTTTCAAACAGGTCGTTGCGGATTGTCTCAATCACTTTCAGGGAAACGGACATCATCAGCCGTGCCTGCAGGTAGGTTGTGCATACGCCGACCAGATAGATAATTCCCAGGACGATTAGTGCAACCGCCACATAAGCGGATACCGCCTGGATGGTACCCGAGGCAATCCAGTTCTGTACCGTCTCCCCGGCAGTAATCTTCGTCAGTATCCCGTCCGCGATTTTTTCAATCGGGCTCATGGTGATGACTGTATCCGGATTCACAGCCAGTGCCAGGTGGTCAACGATCGGGGCCATCAGATAGCCGCCGCACAGGCTCGTTACGGTCGTAACCAGCATGCACAGCAGGACCAGGACCAGCTTGTACCAGTACCTTCCCACATAGCTCATCAGCCGCCGGATGGTCTGTCCTGCGTTCTTGGGTTTTCCTGTCATTCCGCGGCCGGGCGGGCCTCCGCGGCGTCCGCCGCCTCCGCCCATCTTCATCATATCGCCGGGTTTGGCCGCATACTGTTTTCTGAGGCGTTCCAATGATCTGGCCATTTGTTACGCCCCCTTCTTTCCGAGCTGGGACTCGGCAATCTCACGGTATTCTGTATTGGAGGCCAGCAATTCGTCATGGGTGCCGATGCCGGTGATCTTTCCTTCGTTCATCACAATGATCTGGTCCGCATCCATCACAGAAGCAATCCGCTGGGCAATAATGATTTTCGTACTGCCCGCCAGTTCGTTCGAGAAAGCCTGGCGAATCTGAGCTTCCGTCGCCGTATCCACAGCGGAAGTGGAGTCGTCCAGGATCAGGATCTTCGGTTTTTTCAGCAATGCACGCGCAATACAGAGCCGCTGTTTCTGGCCGCCGGACAGGTTGTTTCCGCCCTTGTCCAGTTCACTGTCGTATCCTTCCTTAAAGGAGGAAACAAACTTGTCTGCCTGGGAGGATGTGGCTGCCGCAATCATTTCCTCATCCGTGGCATCCTCATCACCCCAGCGCAGGTTTTCAGCCACCGTGCCGGAGAACAGGACGTTCTTCTGCAGCACCATACCCACGCCTTCACGCAGGTTGTACAGGCTGTAATCCTTCACATTCACCCCGTCCACAAGGATTTCGCCCTCGTCCGGATCATACAGCCGCGGGATCATGCTCACCAGCGTACTCTTGCCGCAGCCCGTGGAGCCGATAATGCCCACAATGCTGCCCGGTTCAATGGTCAGGCTGATGTTCTCCAGCACGCTGTCTTCACTGTGTTTGTAATAACGGAAGGATACATTGCGGAACTCCACGCGTCCCTCGCGGACTGTCAGTTCCTTCTGTTTAGCATCGTTGTCGTTCAGGTCCGGCTCTTCCTCCAGCACCTCACGGATACGCTTCGCGCTTGCCATCGCCCGGGAGGACATCATAAACAGGAAGGTAACCATGATCAGCGAAGACAGGATCTGGATTACATAATTCACAAAAGCGGACAGGTCGCCCACTGCCATTTCTCCGCCCAGGACCAGGGTATGTCCCTGCCACGCGACACCGATTACCGTCAGGTACATGATCAGCGTCGTCACAGGCTGCATCTGGATCACGATCCGCATTGCGCGCATCGCCGCGTTTTTCAGTTCTCCGTTAGCTTTGTTGAACTTCCGGACTTCATCCTGTTCACGCACAAAGGACTTGACCACACGCACATTGGTGATATTCTCCTGCACGGTGGAGTTCAGTCCGTCCACCTTGGCCTGCACGTTCTTAAACCGCGGGAATGCGGTCAGGATATTACCGCCTACAAACACCAGCAGCACCGGTATGCTGATCAGGAATACTGTGGCCAGGTCCGACCGCAGCCGGATTGCCATAATCAGTCCGCCGATCATCATACCCGGAGCCCGCAATGCCATTCTCATCAGCATTGCCACAAAGTTCTGCATCTGGGTCACGTCGTTCGTTACCCGCGTTACCAGGGATCCGGTGGAAAACCGGTCAATATTGCCGAAAGAGAAGCTCTGGATTTTGCTGTACAGGTCATTTCGGATATCTCCGGCAAAAGCGATACTGGCTTTTGAGCTGAAATAACAGCCGCCGATGCCGCCCGCCATCATGAACAGGGCAATCAGGATCATCAGGCCTGCCGTTCCGATGCTGGAACCCACTGTCAGCGTGCCCAGATTCCCGGCGTTGATCACGCGCGCCAGCAGCATGGGCATCAGGACTTCGCCGATGACCTCCACGATCATGCACAGCGGTCCCAGTATGAACCAGGCCTTGTATGGCCTGATATATTTCATCCAGTGTTTCAAAGTGTTCTCCCCTTCCGGTACGTACAAATCACGGATGAATCCAATTTAATCTCATCCCGCCCTGTTGTCAAGGCAGAATGATCCTTCTGGCCTGACAGCAGGGCAACTCTGCACTCTTCACTCATCGCTCTAAACTCCTCCCTTTATTGTCTTTCTCTTATTCTTATCATATAATCATCTTGTAACTGTACACTCTATTAATTATGAATTGTGAATTATGAATCGTGAATTGAAAACGCTCCATCTTGTGATTAATCCCAACGCCGGCACCCGTCAGGCCCGGCGGTTCCTGCCGGAAATCATCACTGTCTTTAACCGCGCAGGATACCTGTGTTCTGTCTATGTTACGGAAAAGCGCGGGGATGCGACCCGCTTTGTCCGGGATAATGCGGACGGAGCGGATCTGGTGGTTGCCTGCGGCGGGGACGGCACGCTGAATGAGGTAATTACAGGCCTGCAGCTGGGCGGTCACACAATGCCGCTGGGTTATATTCCCTGCGGCAGCACCAATGACTTCGCCAGCGGCCTTGGGCTGCCGGTTGCGCCGCTGATTGCTGCCGGAACAATCGTATCCGGCAAACCGCACACGCTGGATGCCGGGCTTTTCGCCGCAGACCGTTATTTCAGCTATACCGCATCCTTTGGCGCTTTCACCAGCGTGTCCTGGTCAACACCCCAGAATGTCAAGAATGTACTGGGCCATGCCGCGTATATCCTGGAAGGTATCCGTTCCCTTGCTGACATCCGGCCGATTCATATGAAAATCACCGCGGACGGACAGCAGTTCGAAGCGGATTACATCTTCGGCGCAATCTGCAATTCCACGTCTCTCGGCGGCGTCCTGAAGCTGGAAGACCGTGATGTGGACATGAATGACGGCCGCTTTGAAGCGCTGCTTATTCCCTTCCCGGAGGATCTTCTGGCCCTCAACCAGATCCTTACAGCACTGCGGACTCATCACTACGATGATCCGTCCCTGTATTTCATGCGTGCTGCCTCGTTTACCTTTGAAGGCGCGCCGGATCTGACCTGGACCCTGGATGGCGAAGCCGCTGACGGCGGATCCGTCATCGAAATCAAAAACATCCACAACGCCATAAAACTGGTCTATTGATTGCTTTCTGTTCAAACCATGAAGCAGCCCGGTGAACTACTGTTCACCAGGCTGCTTTTTAATTATGAATTTTGAATTATGAATTAACCATTGTATCCCAGATCAAACGCCTTCAGGTTCATATCCAGGAACTGGGGTTTAACCACTTTGCCCAATGCGCTGATCCATTTTTCCTTCGGGATTCCTGAATGCTTCGCAAAATGTCCCATCAGCACAATATTGACTGACTTGGCGCTTCCCGCTTCCATCGCCGGGGACAGTGCGTCAAAGTCATCAATGTCGAAGCCTTTCGCTTTCAGGTCCTCCAGCACGTTCACGGGATACTCGGCCGCGCCTGTAATTACAGGCATCGGATCGATCTCCTGGGTGTTCACAATGATCTTTCCGCCCTTGCGCAGGCAGCCTGCGTACCGCGCTGCTTCCAGCTTCTCAAAGCTGATGATATAATCGCATTCGCCTTCAGTCACAATGGGGCTGTACACTTTCTCGCCATAGCGTACATAGGTTACGACGCTGCCGCCGCGCTGGCTCATGCCATGCACTTCGCTGACCTTCACGTCGTATCCTTCATCCGTCAGCAGGGTGCCAAGCAGTCTGGAAGCCAGCAGGCTTCCCTGTCCGCCGACGCCGACGATCATTACACTTGTTGTCTTCATTCTGCACTACCCCCAATCGCACCGAAAGCACACAGCTGTTCGCATACACCGCATCCCACGCACAGTGTGCTGTCGATCCGGGCTTTGCCGTCCTTAAAGCTGATCGACGGGCAGCCCATCTTCATACATTTCTTGCAGCCGCGGCACTTGCCTGTATCCACCTGCAGGGGCTTCTTCGGCTTCACATATTTCAGCAGCACGCAGGGACGGCGGGAAATGATAACGGAAGGTTCTTCAGCCGCCAGTTCCTCCAGCACCGCTTCTTCACAGGCTTTCAGGTCATAGGGATCCACTACGCGCACCCGGTTGATGCCCAGCGCTTTGCACAGTGCTTCCAGGTTCACCTTTGCTGCCGGATCGCCTTTGATATTGTAGCCGGTCGTGGGGTTCTGCTGGTGGCCTGTCATACCGGTAATGGAGTTGTCCAGGATAATCACCGTGGAATTCGTTGCGTTATAGGCAATGTTCACCAGGCCCGTCATACCGCTGTGCATAAAGGTGCTGTCACCGATAACCGCCACAGTCTTTTTCTCTGTTTCCTTACCCCGGGCAGCATTGAATCCGTGGATACCGGAAATGCTTGCGCCCATGCACAGGGTGGAATCCAGCGCATTCAGCGGAGCCACCGCGCCAAGCGTGTAGCAGCCGATGTCGCCCAATACCGTAATGTGGTTCTTCACCAGTGTGTAATACATTCCCCGGTGCGGACAGCCGGAGCACATCATCGGCGGCCGGCCGGGAACGGCAGGCGCTTCACCCTGCGCTTCGGGAATATCCTTCACGGAATAGCCTTCCTTTACGAAAGCCTCCCGGATGGTCTTCTGGCTGAATTCACCGATGGCGGAGAACAGGCTCTTTCCGGTCACGTCAATTCCAAGTGCCTTGACGTGGTTTTCAATCACCGGATCCAGTTCTTCAATCACATAGAGTTTCTTCACCTTCGCGGCGAACTCCCGGATCAGCTTCTCCGGCAGCGGATTGGGCATGCCGATCTTCAGCACGCTTACGCTGTCGCCGAACACTTCTTTCACATACAGATAACTGCAGCCGCTGGTGATAATGCCGATCTCGCTGTTCTCAGCCAGCTCGACCTTGTTATACATGCATTCTTCCGCCAGCTCCTTCAGTTTTTCCGTCCGTTCCTCAACAATGGGATGCCGCTGTTTGGCATAGCCGGGCATCATGATGTACTTGGAGGGCTGCTTGACGTAATCCTTCAGCGGAACATCTTCCCGTTCCCCGATTTCCACCACGCACTGGCTGTGGGCGATACGGGTGCACATCCGCAGCAGTACCGGCGTGTCGTACCGCTCACTCAGTTCAAAGGCACTCTTTGCAAACTCATAGGCTTCTGCGGAATCAGACGGCTCCAGCATCGGCACTTTCGCGGCAATCGCGTAATGCCGGCTGTCCTGTTCATTCTGGCTGGAATGCATGGCCGGGTCATCCGCAACGCATACCACCATACCGCCGGTAACGCCCGTATAGCTCAGTGTGAACAGCGGGTCCGCCGCCACGTTCAGGCCCACGTGCTTCATTGCGCAGACGCTGCGCATTCCGGCCAGGCTCGCGCCGAAGGCTGTTTCCATGGCCACCTTTTCATTGGGTGCCCATTCGCTGTGGATATCATCATGCTTGGCAAGGAACTCCGTGATCTCCGTGCTCGGAGTACCCGGATAGCTGCTCACCAGGCCGATTCCGCCGTTGTAAAGGCCCCAGGCCACCGCTTCATTACCAATCAGCAACTTCTTCATATCATAATCCTTCTTTTTTCCTCGGAATCACTTATGCACTCATCATCTCGGCAATCCGGACGGGGTGTTCCTCTGAGGGATATATAATCACGTCGGTGCTTAACGATTGACGACCGAAGGGAAGTCAGAGTTTAGCATCCGCTACGTGATTATTCTCAAACGCGAGTGTGCCCGAAGAGGAATCCCCGGCATCAGGATTGCCTATGCAATCCGCCTTAAGACCTGTTCTGGGAATCAACCAGCCCTTCGCCGCCATACATCCGGCGAAGCTTCGGCTTCTCGATCTTTCCTGTCGCGTTCCGCGGTACCGGTGCGAGAATAATCTTTCTCGGCCGCTTATACCGCGGCATGCCCATGCAGAACTCATTGATATCTTCCACTGTTGCGGTTGCGCCCGGCACCAGTTCCACAATGGCGGCCGCAATTTCACCCAGCCGTGCGTCCGGCAGGCCAATGACTGCCACGTCTTTGATCGGCGGATAGGCTGCCATGAAATTCTCGATTTCCACCGGATACAGGTTTTCACCGCCGGTAATGACCACGTCCTTTTTCCGGTCAACCAGGTAGATGAATCCTTCTTCATCCTGCCGCGCCATATCGCCCGTCAGCAGCCACCCGTCTTTCAGGGTTTCCGCAGTCGCCTGCGGATTGTTGTAATAGCAGACCATGACGCCCGGGCCTTTCAGGCACAGTTCGCCGACCTCGCCGGGAGCAACTTCCTGGCCGTCCGGACGGATAATCTTCACTTCCCAGCCATAGCCGGGAATACCGATCGCGCCAACCTTGCGGACATTCTCAATGCCCAGGTGCACTGCGCCGGGGCCGATGGATTCGCTCAGGCCGTAGTTGGTATCATACTGGTGTTCCGGGAAATATTTCAGCCAGCGGTGGATCAGGCTCTGGGGCACCGGCTG
>JAEEGL010121937.1_pt1 | contig 11600 bp, 11 predicted proteins | sample 9134231 | NCBI WGS metagenome assembly JAEEGL01 (sample SAMN16246548, study PRJNA631951) | gut metagenome | biome: gut microbiome; feature: rumen; material: fiber-attached | host: Bos | place: Iran: Karaj | collected 2018-10 | reverse complement strand
CGAGCCCGTGGGCATCGGCCGCCTGGAGCGCTTCGCCGCCGACTGGCACAACGCCCACAGCACCCAGGCCCCCGCAAAGCCCGCGTCCAACGGTCATAAGGTGGCCGTGATCGGCTCCGGCCCCTCCGGGCTCACCTGCGCCGGAGATCTGGCGAAGAAAGGGTATCAGGTCACGGTATTTGAAGCGCTGCATCTGGCCGGAGGCGTGCTGGTATACGGCATCCCCGAATTCCGCCTGCCCAAATCCATCGTGCAGAAGGAGATTGACACTCTTTCCCAGCTGGGCGTGGACATCCAGACCAACGTGGTCATCGGCAAAACCATCACCATTGCCGAGCTCATGGACGAATACGGCTATGAGGCCGTTTTCATCGGCTCCGGCGCGGGGCTGCCAAAATTCATGAACATCCCCGGAGAAAACCTGAAAGGCGTCTATTCCGCCAACGAATTCCTCACCCGCATCAATCTGATGAAGGCCTACAAGCCGGACAGCGACACCCCCATCCAGCACGGCAAGCACGTGGCCGTCGTAGGCGGCGGCAACGTGGCCATGGACGCGGCCCGCTGCGCCAGGCGGCTGGGGGCCGACGTGACGGTGATCTACCGCCGCACGGAAGCGGAGCTGCCCGCCCGCCGGGAAGAAGTGGAGCACGCCAAGGAAGAAGGCATCGTGTTCCGGTTCCTCACCAATCCCCTGGAGATCCGGGGCGACGAACAGGGCTGGGTCAAGGCCGCAAGGTGCCAGGAAATGGCCCTGGGCGAGCCGGACGCTTCCGGCCGCCGCCGGCCCGTGCCGGTGGAGGGCAGCGAATTTGAGATCCCGCTGGACTGCGTCATCATGGCCCTGGGCACCTCTCCCAACCCCCTGATCAAATCCACCACTGAAGGGCTGGAAACCCAGAAGTGGGGCGGCATCGTGGCCGAGGACGAAACGGGCCTCACCTCCCTGCCCGGCATTTACGCCGGCGGCGACGCCGTCACCGGCGCCGCTACGGTGATCTTGGCCATGGGCGCCGGAAAGAACGCCGCCGCCGCCATCGACGAATACCTGAAAAATAAATAAGCAGGATCGCCAACAAAATGCCCCTTCAAAACTGAAGGGGCATTTCCTATGCGACAGATTTTTTCCTATCCAACATTCGCACGCAAACTGCCATCATATCATCCGGCGGCATTCCCCCGTACCGGATCATGGCCTCCCGCATCAGATCGTCCGCGATCTTCTGGGGCTCGTCTCCACGGCAGTCCCGAAGGAAGGAGAGGATTTCTTCCTCCTCCCCGAAGGCGTCCGCGATCCCGTCCGTCATCAGCACCAGCATATCTCCCTCCGCCAGGGTGAACAGATGCTCCATGGGAATCACCCGCTCGATGATCCCCAGCGGCAGGGCTTCCCCCTGGATTTCCTGGATCTTCTGCCCCCGCACCAGATAAGACGGACAGGCGCCCAGCTTGTTCATGGCGGCTTCCCCCGTCCATAAATCGATCAGGCACAGATCCACCGTGGCGAATTTCTCCCCGCCCGTAGCGGACAGCATACTGCCGTTCACCGCCGTCACTGCCTGGCCCCGGGTGTACCCGGCCTGCAGGCACAAGGACAAGAGCTCCAGCGTTTTTCTGCTTTTCAATCTTCTTCAAATCATGTATAATACGGGTATGAACGCGCCGCGCACGCGGCCCGGCATCAAGCAAAGGGGCGATCGCATGCACATTTCCGAGCTGCCAAAGGAAAAATTCCATGGGTTCGAGGTATTTTTCTCCTATGTCAGCAGCGCCTATTACGATCTGCGCCAGCGCAGCAGCGAAAACGTGTTTTCCCTGGAGCTGGTGCGCACCCCCTGCGCGCCGACCCGGAAGGAATTTTCGGATCAGCTTTTCGCCCCCCATTGGGACGACCCGAAGGCATACGGCTTGTGGGACGGCAAGGAGCTGCGTGCCATTCTGGAGGTAACCCCGGAAAAATGGAACAACCGGCTGAGGATCACGAACCTGTGCGTTCAGGACGGTTTCAGGCGGCGGGGATACGGCACGCTGCTCATGACCCGCGCCAAGGAAATCGGCCGCGCCCAGCACCGGCGCGCGCTGATCCTGGAAACGCAAAGCTGCAACACCGCCGCCATCGCGTTTTATCTTTCCCAGGGCCTGTCGCTGATGGGGCTGAACACCTGCGAATACAGCAATCAAGATGTGGAGCGCCATGAGATCCGCCTGGAAATGGGCTGCCTGCTGTAAGGAGGCGCGCCGATGGAGTTTATCGCAACCGCGGCCTTCGGGCTGGAAGGGATCGTCAAACGCGAATTGAACCGCCTGGGGCTGGACGCCCGGGCGGAAAACGGCGGCGCCCGGTTTGCCGCTTCGCCTGCGGACGCTTTCCGCGCCAATCTTCATCTGCGTACGGCGGACCGGGTGCTGCTCCTGGCCGGGGAAGGCGACGTGTTTTCATTTGAAGATCTGTTTCAGCTGACGAAATCCATTCCCTGGGAAGATTATCTTCCGAAAAACGCCTGCTTTCCCGTCAGCGGCAAGTGCGCCCGCAGCCGGCTCATGAGCGTGCGGGACTGCCAATCCATCGTCAAAAAAGCCATCGTGGAACGGCTGAAAAGCAAGTATCACGCCGCCTGGTTCGAGGAAAGCGGCCCCAAATGCGGCGTGGATATTTCCATCCATGCCGATCACGCGCGGCTGACGCTGGATACCAGCGGCGACGCGCTGAACAAACGGGGCTACCGCACCTGGAACGGCGAGGCTCCCCTCCGGGAAACGCTGGCGGCGGCGCTGGCCATGCTTGCTCCCTGGGAGATGGATCAGCCGCTGTATGATCCCTGCTGCGGCACGGGAACCATCCTGATCGAAGCCGCTTATCTTCGCTCCCGCCGCGCCCCGGGGCTCACCCGTTCCTTCGCCTGCGAGGAATGGCCTCTTTTCCCGAAAACGCAGATGCAGCTGATCCGGGAGGAAGCCCAGGCGCTCTTTGATCCTTCCCTGATCGGCAGCATTTCCGGCAGCGATATCGACCCCGGGGCCGTCGATCTTTGCAAGCGGCATCTGAAGCAAGCCGGCCTTTCCGGCAAGATCACCGTGACAACAAAGGATCTTCGGGATCTGACGCTTTCCGTTCCTTCGCCGCTGTTTCTTCTGAACCCGCCCTACGGCGAACGCATCGGCGACCGGAAAAGCTGCGAACGGCTGTACCGGGACCTGCGCTTACTCCGGGACCGGCACGAAAACAGCCGCATGGCCGTCATTACCGCCCACACGGGATTTGAGCGCTGCTTCGGGCAGCGGGCGAAACAAAAAAGACGGCTGTACAACGGCCGCCTGGAATGTGAATTCCTGATCTATTGACGGGCTTGCAGCCCGTTTTTTATTCGATGGGCAGCCGGTACAGCCGGCAGGCGTTTTCCCAGGTGATCCGGGCCATTTCTTCCTCCGGCAACTCCCGGATCTCCGCCAGCTTCTTCAGCGTCCATACCACGTTGGCAGGCTCGTTCCGCCGTCCGCGCACGGGCTCCGGGGCCAGGTACGGGCTGTCCGTTTCCACCAGCAGCCGATCCAGCGGCGTTTCTTTCGCCGCCGCCCACAGGTGCGGCGCTTTTTTGAACGTCAGCGGCCCCGCGAAGGAAATATAAAAGCCCATTTTCACATATTCCCGCGCCGTTTCCACGCTGCCCGAAAAACAGTGGATGATCCCCTGTGGCAGCTTCTTTCTTTTCCTGAAATCATCCAGCATATCCCCGTGGGCGTCCCGGATGTGAAAGATCGCCGGCACGTCCAGGGCGACGGCCAGATCGATCTGCTCGTCCATGACGCGCTTCTGCACTTCCCGGGGAGAAAAATCGTAATAATAATCCAGGCCGATCTCCCCCAGGGCCACGGTTTTTTCATCGTCCAGCATGCTTCTGATCCGATCCAGATAATTTTCCGGCGCTTCCGCCGCTTCGTGGGGGTGCACCCCGGCGGCGGCGTATACGCCTTCGTGGGCCCTGGCGATGGAAATGCACAGGGCGGAAGTATCGATATCCGTTCCCACGCACACGCACCGCTTTACGTCCGCCTGCAGCATGCGTTCATACGCTTCTTCCCTTTCGCCGTCGAATTTTTCATCGTTCAGATGGCAGTGGGTGTCAAATACGCGCATTTTCTGTTCCTCTGTTTTCATTTCTTCTCTTCCAGGGCGCGTTTTCCCAGGATCAGCGCCCCCAGCATCCCGCTGTCAGGATAGCATGCCGGCGGGACGATCAGGCTGTCCACGTTCCCGGCGCAGGGCAGATAGCCGTTCAGCAGCCGCTGCGTTTCCCGCCTGATCCGCGGGAACAGATGCCGCTGGGCCATGACGCCGCCGCCCAGGATGATCCTTTCTGCGGAAATGGCCAGCAGGGCGGAAACGCAGAACTGGGCCAGATAATGCGCTTCGATTTCCCAGGCGATATGATCCTCCGGCAGCGCCTGTCCCGGTACGCCCCAGCGCTTTTCCAGGGACGGCCCGCTGGCCAGGCCCTCCAGACAGCCTTTATGATAGGGGCAGATCCCCTCCGGCATAGGATCTTCCGGGTGGGGCGCCAGCAGCATGTGGCCCCATTCCGGATGCATCAAGCCATGCACCAGGCGGCCGTTGCACATCACGCCCGCTCCGATGCCGGTGCCCACGGTCAGGTATACGCAGCTGTTCAGCCCCTTTGCCGCGCCCATCAGCGCCTCGCACAGCGCCGCCGCGTTCACATCCGTATCCAGCGCCGTCGGAACGCCGAGCTTTTCCCGCAGGGTTTTCAGAAGCGGATAATGCCGCCACGCCAGCTTGGGCGTTTCCGTGATATTGCCGTATGTGGCCGAAAGCGGGTTCAGATCCAGCGGGCCGAAGGAGCCGATCCCCAGGGCGTCGATTTTCTGATCCCTGAAAAAGCGCAGGATCCCCGGCACCGTTTCCTCCGGCGTCCGGGTGGGCAGCGTTTCCCGGCCCAGGATGCGCATATTTTCATCCGATACGGTCATCACCATTTTGGTGCCGCCCGCTTCCAGCGCGCCGATCCGCATTTTTTCTCCCCTTTTCCACGAAAAAATGTCCGATACCCGCAGGCATCGGACACGGGCTTGTCCCGTTCAGTCAAACAGCTCTTTTTCCGCTTTCAGCACGTGCTGCTGATCCCGCAGCAGGTTCAGGAACCGATCGCGGTAATCCCGGGCGGAGGCGCGCAGCATTTCCACTTCGTTCTCCAGGGATTCCTTTTCCTCCGACAGGGAGCCGATGGCCTCGTCCGCCTTTTCCTTGGCTTCCGCCAGGATTTTTTCCGCTTCATCCTTGGCGTCCTGAACTGTATCGTCGTACACCTTCTGGGCTTTCAGCAGCAGCTTCTGGGCGCTTTCGCTGGCTTCCTTTTCCTTGGCGCTTTCTTCCTTCGCCTCCACGGGCTTCTGCACGGGCTTTTCCACCGCAAGAGGAGCCGGCACAGGCGTAGGCATAGCGCTGGGGGCCGGCGCGTGGATGGGCGGATATGCAGCGGGGCGTCCGCCGCCGGCCTGGCCCAGGCGCTGGTTCAGCGTGGCGATTTCTTCCTGCATCGCGGCCATTTCGTCGCAGATTTCATCCAGGAATTCATCCACTTCCACCGGGTCGTATCCGCGCATCTTCGTTTTGAATTCTTTTTCCTCGATCATTGCAATGGTAATCGCCATGGTGCTTGTTCCTCCTTTAATCTTATCAAATGAATATCAAATAAAAAACGAGAGAATGAACCGCGCCGCCCAGCACAACAGCGCGCAGGCAATGGGCCCGACATCCACGGGATAACGCCTGTCCGGCAGCAGCTTGGCCGCCACGCGGTTGCCCACTTTGATCCCCGGTTCGCAGATCCGGGTCAGCACCGCCATCCACGGGCGCTGGGCGTTGGTGATGAAGGGCAGGGCGAAATGAATGAGCTGCAGCAAAGCATACAGGCTCAGCAGGGACCTGACCGCACGGATGATCTGGTATTCCACGTCGTTTTCCTCCTTTGCGCTTGCAGTGATCCCGATTATTCAGCCGCGGCGGTATCATCCGGCGCATAGCCGAAGCCTGTCGGCTGGGCCGCAAAGGGCTGCACGGCCGCGGTCTGCGGCGCGGTGCGGGCATAGAAGGGCTGGGGCGCTTCCTGGGCGGGCGCCTGCCGCCGGGTAAAAGGCGACTGGGGCGCGTAGGCTGCCTGGGCCTGCTGATAGCCGTAAACGCCCTGGGCAACAGGACGCTGCAGCCCCGCGGCGTAAGGCTGCTGATAGCCCCTGGGCTGCACGGGCCGCATGGGCGCGCCGTTCATCTGGTTGGTGGTCTGGTCGGCATACACCGCCACGCTCTGGGGCGCCAGCAGATATACGCCGTACCGGGATACCTTGGTGATGGTGGCGGTGAGGGAATAGCAAGCCCCGCTCAAAGTATCCACCAGCCGCCGCATTTCGGCGGGGTCCGTCACGTTCTCCAATACGATGAGCACGGAGTCCCCGTTGCGCAGCAGGGTAATGGCGCTGCGGCAGTCGCCCATGCCGCGGGCGTTGATGATGCGCGCCGCACGTCCGGCCGCGGGGATGCTTTCCGCCGCGGCAGCCTGGGCATCCTGGGGCTGCGCACCCTGCTGGTTATGCTGATAAGCGCCGAAATCCACCACGTTGTCCTCGTTCTGATGCGCCCACATCCTGCGGTTGCGCTGGGGCGCCGCCGGGTTTTCCTCCTGCGCGGCAGGCTGCGGATATGCCGGCTGGGAATACCGGGGCTGTTCATAGGCGGGCGCAGCGGGTGCGGCCGTCTGCTGAGGGGCCGGCTGCTGATAAGACGGCTGCTGATAAGACGGTTGCTGATAGGCCGGCTGCTGATAGGCCGGCTGCTGCGCCTGATATTTCTGGGGCTGAGAATAAGCCGATTGAGGATACTGAGGCGCCTGGGCGGAGTATTCCATCGGCGGCTGATACGCTGTGGACGCGGAAGGGATGCGTTCGTCCTCTTCCCCGTTATAGAAGAAATTATTGTATACGTTCTTTACTTTTCCGCCCAGCTTGCCAAAGAACGAATTCGGTGCCATCCTTCTGTCCTCCTAAAAACCAATTATCGGAATATCGCCGATCCGATGCGCACCATCGTGGCGCCGCACCGTGCGGCAATGGCGTAATCCTGGGACATGCCCATGGAAAGCTCCGTCATGTCGGTGCCGGGAACGGCTTCCTGCCGGCACCTGTCCAGCAGCGTCCGCATCCGGGTAAAGTATCCCGTCAGCGTGTCCGCATCGGCGCCCAGCGGCATCATGGCCATCAGGCCTTTGATCTTCATGCCGTCCAGCCCGGCGCAGGCGCGCAGGAAGGGAAACAGGTCTTCTTCCATGACGCCGCCCTTCTGGGGCTCCCGGGCGATATTGACCTCGATGAGCACCGGCATCTGCCTGCCGTTCTTTTTTGCCTGCCGGTCGATCTCCTGGGCCAGGGGCATGCTGTCCAGCGAATGGATCATGCACACGTCATTTATTATATATTTAACTTTGTTGGTTTGCAACCTTCCAATGAGATGCAGAGAAAATTTTCCACCAAGATAGGGGATTTTTTCCCGCAGAGCCTGAACCCGGTTTTCCCCGATGTCCGTAACGCCCAATTCCGAAAGCGGCAGGATTTCCTCCACGGTGGAGTATTTCGTCACGGCAATGAGCTTAGGCGCCCTGCCCCAGGGCGCGCTTTCCCTTTCCAGGGTATCCCGGATCGCGGCGATTCTTTCAGCCAGCATTGTTCCTTACTCCTTTAAAACAGCCTTAACGGTACTCCGTCGAAAAGCACGCCGGCATTGTCCGGGATCACGTAGGCGTTCGTCCCGTCGTCGCTGACCACTTCCACGCCCGTCCAGTATTCGCCGCCCTCCGTGGCCAGCACCACGCCCTTCCTGCCGTTCTGCACGAAGATGGCCCGGGACGGCACCAGAAGGGTATTCACGCTTTCCCCCAGCTGCACCTGGCAGGTGCGCGTATACAGCACATTCTGCAGCGCGGCGGTATTGTTGACCATCAGCCGCACCAGCAGCTCCCCGCCGGACCGGGTGTACGATTCCACCGTGGCGTCCACCTCGATATTGTCAAAGCTTTCGATCAGCAGCTTGTAGCTGCGTCCGTCCACCGGGGTCCAATCCGTTTCGTTGCACAGCATCAGCACCGCCCACGGCTCCAGCTGCACCATCCGGTAGATATCCTCCGTTTTGCGTGAAACCGTTTCATCCGTGACGGGGATCTGGCCGTTGTACATGCTCCGTACCTGCGCCGGGCTGAAATCCGTGTAGGTCAGCATATTCAGCGCGTTTTCGTATCCGTCCGTATAAAAGCTCACCAGCCCCTCCGCGGCGGCGGCGAACTGCTTGGTCCATGTGGAGATTTTCTGCAGCTGAACATTTTCGTCGTCGTAAAGCCTGCTGAGCTTCTGATCGTCCGGGTATTTTTGCTTGATGTAGATCTGCTGGTCCTGCATCGCCTTGGCCAGAAGGATCTCCTGCCGGCTGATGTTCCCCTGGGCGCCGTGAACCAGCTGCTGCACTTCCATGGCCTTGGTACGCACGTTGGTCATTTTTGCCAGCATCTGCGTATCGGAGCTGGCGCTGGAAATCAGCACCTTGTGATAGGCTTTGATCTGATCCCGATAGCGCTGCAGGGTATCCCATTCCTTGGGGCTCAGGCCCGCCTTATAGATCGTGGCCACGATGCTGCCCCGTTGTACCCTTTCGCCTTCCTCCGCCACGAAATCTTTCCGGGAAACGCCGTCCTGGGTATACACCTTTTCACTGCGTACGATCACCGCGTCGCCGGTATACCGCGCGCTCATGGAGCCGGAACGGACGTACCCGTATGCCGCGTTCCGGCGCTGCTGCAAAAGCCTGGGTACGATAAAAAATACGGCGAGGCCCACCGCCAGCAGGATCAGCGCAATATAAATGCCTTTGCTGCTCTTTTTCCGGGCCCGGGGCATTCCCGTGGCGGGCGGCGCGTAGGCGGGCCCCTGAAAGCCGTTTTGGGGCGCGCCGTATGGCTGCGTCGGCGTTTGATACGTCTGCTGCGCATTTTCGGGCGCTTCCGCCTGCGGCGGATAGGCATAGGCAGGCGGCGTCTGCTCGGGCGCCTGATAAACGGGCGCGGGCGGCGGCACCTGGCCGGGCATGCCCTGTCCGTCTATCTGCTGATACGGCTGATTGGGCAGCGGACGCTGCACCCACCGATCCCCTTCGGGCGTCGGGGGCATGTAACCGCTGTAATCTGCCGGGTGCTGGTCTTGAGGGGGCTGCATGGTTTCCTCCGTTGAGCAATGGTTTAACTTTGTTTTATTCGCCGCTTCTTATATGAAATCCTTCTTTTCCCTGCCGTCAGCTGGCGCTGCGGTAAGCGTCGATCACGTCGCTGCGCCTTGTCAGCTTGTTCAGAAGCCCGTCCAGCTGTTCCCTGGATCTGACCTGCAGCGTGGTAATGATGGTGCAGGTCTTGTTTTTATTGATCTTCACGGAAATCGCCGTCAGCGGAACGCCCTGGTCTTCGATGAAATTCGTCAGCTCGCCCAGCAGCGAAGAATGGTCGTAGCAGATGATGTGGATGTTGGCGCTGAACGTGCCGGTTTCTTCGCCGGCCCAGGATACGGGCACCGCCCGCTCCGGCTCCCCGTGCAGAGCGTTCACGCAGTCCGCCTTGTGCACGGTTACACCGCGGCCGCGGGTGATGTAACCCACGATATCGTCGCCGGGCACGGGGTTGCAGCACCGGGCGAAGCGCACCAGCATGCCCGGCTCTCCCAGCACGTAGATCCCCTGGGTGGGCTTGCCCTGGGGCTGCTGGGCGGCGGCCTCGCCCACCGCGGGCAGCTTGGGGGCCTGGGGCGCTTCGTGCTTGTTCTTTTCATCGATCAGGCGGCTGAGCACGTACACCGCCGCGATGCCGCCGTATCCGATGGCGCCGTAGATATCGTCCAGCTCCTGGAACATGTATTTGCGCAGCAGCGGCTCGTAATACTCCGGCTTCGTATAATCACCCAGCTTGACGCCCCGGCGCTTCGCCTCGTGCTCCAGCATGTCGCGGCCCTTCTGCACGTTTTCGCCCCGCAGCTCCCGCTTGAAGAACTGCCGGATCTTCGCCTTCGCCTGCTGCGTTTTTACGATCTTGAGCCAGTCCATGCTGGGGCCCTTCGACGAAGCGGAGGTCAGCACCTCCACCCGGTCCCCGGTTTCCAGCTGGGTATCCAGCGTCACCATCTTCCCGTTGACCCGGGCGCCCACGCAGCTGTTGCCCACCTGGGAATGGATGCGGTAAGCAAAATCCAGGGGCGTAGCGCCCCGCTGCATGGAAACGATGTCGCCCTTGGGGGTGAACAGCAGCACTTCCTCGGAAAACAGATCCGTCTTCAGGCTGTCGATAAATTCATGGCTGTCCCGTGTTTCGGACTGCCAGTCCAGGATCTGGCGCAGCCAGTAGAGCTTTTCGTCCAGGCCGGCGTCCTTCTGTCCGCCCTCCTTATAGCGCCAATGGGCGGCGATGCCGTATTCCGCCACCCGGTGCATTTCCCGGGTGCGGATCTGAATCTCAAAAGGAAATGGGATCTTGCGCCCGCCCACCACCGTGGTGTGCAGCGACTGGTACATATTCGCCTTGGGCACGGAAATGTAATCCTTGAACCGCCCGGGCACCTGGTTCCACAGCGTATGGGCGATGCCCAGCACCGTGTAGCACTCCGGGATCGTATCCACGATGACCCGGATAGCGATAAGATCGTAGATCTGGTCGAAGGGCTTGTTCTGGATCACCATTTTCCGATAGATGGAATACAGGTGCTTGGGCCTGCCGTCGATGTCGTAATGCAGCCCGGCCTCGTTGAGCTTCTGGCTCAGCTCGCTGATCACCAGCTTAATGTTTTCCTCCCGCTCGGCGCGCTTCATGCCAACCTTCCGGGCCACGTCCTGATACCCTTCGGGATCGATATAGCGCAGGGACAGGTCCTCCAGTTCCTGCTTGATGGCGTAAACCCCCAGGCGGTGGGCAAGGGGCGCGTAAATATCCAGGGTCTCACGGGCGATGGGCACCTGGCGTTCTGCGCTCTGGAAGCGCAGGGTGCGCATGTTGTGCAGCCGGTCCGCCAATTTGATCAGAACCACCCGGATATCCTTGCTCATGGCCAGGATCATTTTGCGCAGCGATTCCGCCTGCTGCTCTTCCCGGTCGGCAAAGTCCAGTTTATCCAGCTTGGTCACGCCGTCCACCAGCCGCGCCACTTCCTCGCCGAACTCCTCCTGGATCCTGCCGATGGTGACGTTTTCCACGTCCTCCACCGTATCGTGCAGCAGCGCCGCCGCAATGGTGGGCGGGTCGATGGTCAGCTCCGTCAGGATGCTGGCCACGGTCATGGGATGCACGATATATGGATCGCCGTTTTTGCGCACCTGTCCCTCGTGGACCTTTTCCGCAAAGCGGTAGGCCCGGGTGATCAGGTCCAGGCTCTCCTTGCTGCCCATATACTTTTCGATCCGGGTCAGCATTTCGTCCAGCGTCATATAATTATAGGCGTTGTAAGCCATCAGCGTCCCTCCTTTGCCAGCCGCACCCGATTATACAGGGCGCTTTCCGGCAGGCTGCTTTTCT
>JAEEGL016777223.1_pt1 | contig 11601 bp, 5 predicted proteins | sample 9134231 | NCBI WGS metagenome assembly JAEEGL01 (sample SAMN16246548, study PRJNA631951) | gut metagenome | biome: gut microbiome; feature: rumen; material: fiber-attached | host: Bos | place: Iran: Karaj | collected 2018-10 | reverse complement strand
CCATTTTTTTCTTTAAAAAAAAATTTAGAAAAAGAATTAAAAACTCCTTTTTTTTCTTTTTTACATAAAACACAATTTTTACCATGTCCAATTAAAGAAAGATTATATTTAATACAATATTCATGTATATTTTTAAATCCACCATACGCATATGAAATATAACAAAAATTATTATTAATCATTTCTTCAATTATTTTTTTAAATATATATAATTCTCTAATTTTTCTTTTATCACTTTTAATATTTATAATTTTATTTATATTTAATTTTTTATCTGCTTTTGTAATTATACCAACACAATTTTGATTTACGTGATCATTTTCTGAATAATATTCATTTTCATATTTTTGAAAATAATCAGTGTCATTTGAAATTATAATAAAATGATAATTATTTTTATAATTATTATCAGTTAATTTTTTAATTAAATTATTTGGAAAATTTATATCTTTTTCATCTTCTTCATTTAAACCAAATGTCATTGGTAAAAATCCAGAAAAATTATCTTCATTATCATTTTTTTTTTCTAATAATCTTAAATCAATTATTATATATGAATTATTTTTATTATTATTATTAATTAAACATTTATTACATTTTTTTAATTTTTTATCTTGTTTTTTTAAATTAAAATTAATACATTTTTCATTACAACAACCAATAAAATCTTTATAACAAATAGATAAAATTTCATTTGGAAAAATTGGTAAAACAATTTGATTTTGAGGACAATATTTTTCATATAATTCTTCTAATTTTTCACTTTTACAATTAAAAATATTTAACTCATTTGCAAATATTCTAAAACTATAAGGAGTAATACTATATAAATCCATAGCTAATTCTAAAATATTATCAATCTCATCACAAGAATTAAAATTTAAATTTGTTAATATTCCTGGAATTATAGTAATATCATCATTATTTAAAATTGTATCTTTATTATAAATTAGAAATGCAATTATAAAAAAATGAAGTAATAAATTATCATTAAATAATATTAATTTATCCCATAAATGATATATTAATTTTAATGAAGATTTATTTGAAAATAAAGTTAATATCCAAGAAGTTGCATAAATTTCAGGTGTGATTAATAAAAAATCAAATAAATTATATATTTCTGGTGAATGATATTTTAATAATATATTTATTAAACTTAAACTTGATTTTAAAGAAAAAAAATCTTCTTCACTATAATAATTAGATAAAAATTTATCTATAAATAAAGTAAATAATTTATATAATCTACTAAATGAAATATTAACTTTTCCTTTAAGTAATATAAAAGTTGCTACAATTTCATTTAAACCTTGTTTATAATTGATTTTATTATCTTTAAGAAAAAAAGTTGTAAATTGAAAACAATATTCTTTAAAACTTGGTAATATAATTTTTTCTTTTACTTTTGTTCTTTTAATATCTCCAATTATTAATTTTTCTGTTTTTAAATCAGGAGGTTCAATACTTAAAATATCACTATCTGTTATATTAAAATTATGATAAGGTAATTTTGATTCTGATAAAATTTTTTCCCAAGAATCAATTTTTTCTTCAGTTATATTATCAAAATCTTCTTTTAAAATTTGAGCAATTTTTTCATTATTTTCACTAGATGTAAAATTTGACATATTATATTATTATTTGAATATTATTTTTTAAATATTTAAGATATATAAAATTTATTTTTTTTTATTATTATAAATATATATAAATAATATATTTATAGAATTTTTAAATTTTTTTTTTTTAATCTAAATTCATACTTAATTTTACTTTTTCAATAAAACTTAATTTTTCATAATTTTTCTTTTTTTCTTTTTCATAAATTTCTTCAAAGTTGAAATTTAAAGGAGGTATAATTTCACCATTTTGACTTTTTGCAATAAATTTATAATCAGAATTCATTTTTATTTTATCTTTAAAATATAAAGCATCTAAATCTTTATAATTTTTTTTATTTAATTTATCTATTTTATCTTCTTCTTCTTTAATTATAATATTTTGATTATTATTATTTTTATTCTCATTTGAATTTTTTTCTCTATTATCAATTGATGATGAAATAATTGAAGAATTTGTACTTTGACTTAAAATTTGTTCTTGATTAAATAATATTTTTTGTTTTAAAAAATCAATTTCTTTTTCTTTTTCAATTATTCTTTTATTATTATTGATTTTTTCTTTTTCAAGAGTAAAAATTTTATTTTTATATAATTCATTTTCTTCTTTTAATCTTCTATTTTCTTTTGAATAAGTACAAATTACATCATGTATTTCATTTAAAATTGATTTAAATAAATTTTGATTTTCTTCTGGTAAAATTTCAATTGTTTCTTGAAATATATTTTGAATAATATTATATCTTTTATTTTTATTATAAGTAACATTATTATTTAAAGAATCTTTTATTTTATTTTCAATTCTTTCAAACTCATCTTTTAAATTAATTAATTTTTCAATATCTTCATTTTTACTTTTATCATAATTATTATTATTATTTGTATTAGTATTATTAGTAATATTATTATTAGTATTATTAGTTTTACTATTTGATCTTCCTGTGTCATTATATAATTTTGGTTCTTCAAAATTTTTAGAATGATTATTATTATTTTTAATAAAAGTAATACTTATGTTTGTATTTGTATGAGTATGTTTAGGAAAATTATTTAATAAATTTTGTCTTAACATATCTCTTGAATTTCTTTTATTTTCTTCAGTTACTACATTTTTATTTGAATAAGAACAATTAGTATTAACTGGTTTTTTTCTTAATGGAATTTTTGAAATATTTAAATTTTTTTTTTCTTTTGATTTATGTAAAATATTTAATCCTAAATTCATTGTTTGATTTACTTTTGATATATTTGAATCAGTTTCAACTCTAGAAAAAGAATTTGATTCTTTTTGATGGAAAGAAATTCTATTTTTTAAACTATTTTTTTTTGCTTGATTGATAAAATCTCTTATATTTATTTTATTTATATTTAAATTTGTTTTTTGAGAAATATCTTTTAAATTTAATGAACGATTATTTTTTCTATTTCTATTTTGATGTAATTTTTGAAAAGGAGATTTTGAATTTCTTTCTTTAATTTTTTTATCTTTTGATAAAGATTTAGTTTTATTTTTTATATTGAACATATTATTATTTATTAATATATTTTAAAAATAATAAAAAATAATATTTTATTATTTAATTTCTTATATTTAATATAACTAATTTTCAATTATTATATAATAAAAAAAAAAAAATTAAAAATTTAAAAAATTTCAACAAAAAAAAATATTTTTTACTTCGAAAATAAATATTAAAAATAAACTAAAAAAAAACAAAAAAAAAAAAAAAAAAAAAAAACCTAAAAAATGACATCAATAGACCAACAAATCCAAGAAATGAAGCAAAAACTAAAACCATACGGTACGGAAATAACAATCCACAACTTCCAAATAAAAAACAACTACCGTGAGAAATTCTCAGAAAGTAAAGGACTAACCTTCTCAATATTTCGTAAACTCCAAATAAACAAACCAAAAAATCAAAAAACAATAGAAGACAATTCTGAAATAGAAAAAATAACAAATTTCCAATGGGCAGGTGAAGGTAACTCTTTTTCCAATAGAATAGTCTCAGTAACAAACAGAGGAAATTCCTATGTCTTCAACTCAGAAAATGGTTCTTTAATATTTTCTCAAAATTTCGGTAGTGGTATATTAAACACTTGTGCAATAGAACAAACAGAAAATCAAATGTTCGCAGTAGGAGGATTTGACGGTGCAATTAACTTAAAAAATATAGTAATAAATAATGAAAGAAGAGATAATGAAAATGGTACTAAAAAATTCACAGGACATCAAGGTGGTGTATCAGCAATTCAATTTATGAATACAGCATTTATGATAAGTGCATCATTTGATAGTGATTTAATATTATGGGATATAAATTCTCAAGGTAAAATTGTTAATTCTTATAGAGAACATACAAGTGAAATATCTGGATTAGATGTTAATGAAGTTAATGGTAATATATTTGCTACTGGTTCAGGTGATACTACAGTTAAAATATGGGATATTAGAGAAAAGAAAGCTTGTGTTGTTACTTTTCAAGGTAGTGATTCTAGTATTAATTGTGTTAAATTCTTACCTGGGAGATTAAGCACTCTTGCTGCTGGGAGTGAAGATTCTACTATTAGATTATATGATTTAAGAGCTGTTAGAGAGTTAGGGATTTATAAAAAGGATAATAATGATAATAATTCTGTTAATTCTATTGGATTTAGTAAAAGTGGTTGTATTTTATTTGCTAGTACTATTGAAAATTCTGTTATTAGTTTTTGGAATATTTTCGGGAAGGAAACTCCTTTTTGTAAATATGAATATGTTTCACCTTTTGGAAGTGTTGGAATACAGAGAACTAGTATTAATTCCGATAAAACGAAAATTGCGTTTATTGATAGAGATGAGATTGTTATTATTAAGTAAATTTTAGGAAATTTTTTTTTTTTTTTTTATATAAATTTATTTATTTTTTTTTTTAAGTAAAATTTTATTTTTTTTTTTTTTTTTTAATTTTTTTGATTATTATTATAATAAAATAAAATAAAATAAAATGTCTTTACTTTTAACAAAATCTGTAATGTTGGGAAATGTTGAAATATATAATGATATAATAAATAATCTTCCTATAGGAATAGTAATTTTCACACAAGAATTACAATCTTCAAAAAATGAATTTATAATATCAAATAGTAATCAATTAGGAAGAAAATTATTATCAATTCCTAAAGATAATAATATAAATCAATTTATTAAATCATTAAATAATTATCAAGAATTTTCTTTATCTCAAAATAAAAATGAAACTTCTCTTTATAATCATATTTTTGAAACAAAAGATACAAGTAATAAAACTTTTATTCATAATAATAATATTTTATATATTAAAGTTAGAAGAGTTAAAAATAATATTTATGTATTAATTGATAATTATGAAGATGAAAGAAAAAATATTCAATCTCAATTTGTTAAAAATATTGGATATCAATATTTATTAACTTTATATCATGAAATAAATAATCCTGTTAATAGTTTAGTTTCAACATTAAATGAAATTGGATTAAATTTAAATTCTAATACTTCAAAAAGAATTGATTTACTTGTTTCTCTTATAAGATTTTTTTTAAAAAATTTTATTTTATATTTTCGAATTTCAACTTTGAATTTAAAAGACAAATTATTAAATTCTCATTCTACAATTAATTTAGAAACAATTTTTGAAAGAATATCTGAAAAATTTTCAATGTTATTTGAATATAAGAGAATATCACAAAATGAAAATTTTACTCTTTTATCAAATAAATGTGCAAATTTTGATTATTTTTATTTTAAAAATTTAATAAAAATGATTTATATATATTTTTATAAAACAATACCAAAAGAAGGAAATTTTTTAGTAAATGTAGAATCAACAAATGAAAAAAATATATTAAAAATAACATTTTCAAAAAACAAAATAAATGAAAGAACAAGAAGTTATTCAAATGCAGAAATAATAAATTTTGAAACATTAAATGTATCAAATTTATCATCAAAAATACAAACTCAAAAAATGACTGAATCAATAATAAAACAATTAATAGAAATATTAAAAATACAAAGTGAATATAATTTTGATAATAAAAATAAGTATATAATATTATATATTCCAATTGATAATGAAATGAAATTTGGAAATGAAGAAGAATTAGATGAATTAAGCGCAGATCATTTAGATTCAATGAGATTATTAATAAGAAGTGTTACTGCGCCGACTGTAGATAATACTTCTAAAAATGATATATTTGAAAATGATATTAATTCTCAGGATTTTAGTTCAGAAGATTCAATTTCAAATTCTAATAAATCAATTAATTCTTCTGATAATAAAAGTAAAGATAGTAAAATTGAAAGTAAAAATGAAAGTAGTGAAAATGAAAGTGAATATTATGATTTAAATGTGATTAGTCCAAATAGAAATAATAAAAAAAAATTTGGAACTTATCAAACTAATAATAAAGGAAATTTTAAATTTAATAATAGATTAAGTAATGGTTCAAATATTGATATTATTAAAAAAATGCAATTAAGAAGAAGAAAAACTGTTCTTGAATTATTAAAAAAAAATTACTTTAATAAAGAAAATGTAAATAATAAATTTTATTATAAATATTTTCGTAAAAAAATAACATCAAATAATAATTTAATTGAAAAATTAAATAATAGTAGACATCATTCAATGTTTCAATTAAAAAATAAGATAATAAAAGAAAAAGATATACAAAATGAAATAAAATCAGAAGAAAAAAAATCACTTAATAAAACATTAAGTTCAATAACATTAAATCAATATAATATGAATAAATCAAATATTATAAAAAATAATTTAAATATAAATGAATATAGATTAAATTTTATAAAAGAAAATCCAGTATTAAAAAAATGTTCAGCTGATTTATCAAAAAAAATACATAATGAAATAAATTCAAATATGAAAATAAATAATATAGAAAATATAAAAATAAAAAATAATACAACATTAAATATAAAAAATCCAATTGAAAAAAAAGAAAATGAAAATTGTTGTAATGATGTAATGATAGTTGATGATGAACAATTTAATGTAAGTTGTTTATCAAATAATTTAAAAAAATTAAATATTTTATGTGATTCATGTTCAGATGGAATTGAATGTTTAGATTTAATAAATAAAAGATTAGAAAAAAAATGTAATTGTTCAAAAAAAAATTATAAATTAATATTAATGGATTTAATTATGCCAAAAATGAATGGAATTGAGGCAGTAAAAAATATTCAAGAAATGGTAAATCAAAATAAAATTGATGATAAATATTTAAATGTTGTTTTTATTAGTGCAAATGTTGATCAAAAAGATAGTTTAATTGATATACAAAAAAAATATCCTGTTGTAAAAGGATTTTTAACTAAACCTGTTAAAATAACTAAAATTAAAGATATGTTAAAAAGATTCTATTATGAATAATGTATTAGTTTTTCATTTTTTTTTATTTTTGTCAGTTTTTTTTTTATTAGTTTTTGTTAGTTTATTTTTTATTTTTCGTTTTGGAAATTTTTTTTATTTTTTGATTCTTGTGAATAAATAAATATATATAATATTTTATATATATTTTTAATTTATAATTGTATTGTTTTGTTCAAATGATTTATATTTGTATTTTTTCAATAGAATTTTTACATGAGTTAAAAAGTGTTTTTTATTTAGATAATTCTATTATTGTATATTATAAATTTTGATTAAATGTATAATATATGTGATAAAATAAACTAATTAAAAAAAAGTAAAAATAAAAAAATTTTTTTTTATTTTGAAATTTTACTATTAATTATTCTATATTTGTTGTTATTTTATTTAGTTTTTCTGTTTTTTCATTTTTTATAAATTCAAGAAATATATTTTTTATTTCTTTTATTCCTTTATTTGAATAATTAATCTTCTCAAATTTTCTATTTATTTTTTTATTTTTTAAAATTAGATTAAGTTTATCAATTAAATAACTTTCATTTTTCTCATTAATAGAAATTAAAAGAGATTGAACAAATGAACAAACATTATTATCTAATAATTTAGTTACAACAAGTATAAAAATAAAAAAAGGTTTTGAAAAAATATTTTTATTAATTCTTAAAATTGAATAAATAATTTGAGAAAGAACATTTTTACTTTCTATCTCTTCTTCATTATTAATTGAATTACAAATATAATAAATAACATCATCTCTAAAATTAATTAAATTATAATCTTTATCATTATTATTTTTATCATTAAAAACTAATTGTTTATCTTCTAAATTATTATTTACAGAAAATAAAAAATCAAATAATAATTTATAACTTTTATAAAATTTGTTATTATCTTTATTCTCATTTAATTTATTTTTTAATTTAATATAAATATTTTTTGAACTTAAATCACTAGGAACACATTTAATAAGTGAAAATGAATAATTTAATAATTCTTTTCCATTTATTTCAATTTCTTTCTTTTCAAATTTTTGTGCTTTATTTTTTAAATCTTCATAAATTTGATCATAATTTTGTTTATTAATATCTTCATTTAAAAAAGATTCTATTAAATCATATAAAATAATATATTCATCATCATATTTTTTATTATCCATTAATGAATATATAAAAAAAATAAAAAAAATTATTTTAATTTAAATCATAATTCAAATAATTAAAAAAATTTTTTTAAAAAGCTTAATTTTAAATGGAAAAGAATACTCAAATAATAAATAAATTAAAACCCAAAATTTCAATGAAAGAAATAGAAAAAATATCATATACAAAATTTAATAATAAGTTTAATTCAAAAAGTAAAGAAAATAACATATTAGAATTAATAATGGAAGTATTAATATTTAATAAAGACTGTCATTTAGTAACAGTTTTTAAAGATTATATGATATGGGATTATATAGACGAATTTTTAAAAAGATATTATAATAGAGAAGAAGGAAAAGATAGAGTTCCAAGATATGCACATTTTTATAGAAATTATTGTAAATTTTTTTGTAGACCAACTTTTAGAGATTTTGAAATTAATGATATTATACAAGATCATAGTGAAAAAAAAGCAGAATTATATTATAATCAAAATTTTAGAAAAAAAAATGATAAAAATAAATTTGCTGATGATGGTTTATTTGAAGATGATGAAAGTGAAAGTATTCATGTTTCTAAATCAAAAATTGAAAAAACTATTTTTAATAAAACTATTAAAAAAAATATTGAAGATACGAGTTTATATTCTGAAAAAAATGAAAGTGCATTATTTTATTTAAATCCTGAAAAAGATATTATTAATAATAAAAATATTTTAAGTATTAGTTCTAATAATCAATCCATTATTAAAATTATTGATGATTTTAATAATAAAAATTTCTTTGATAATCAAAATCAAATTCATATTATTTATCAAAATAAAACAATAATTAATCAAGATAATAAAAAAGATGATGTTAATATTAATAAAGATAATAAAAATAAAGATTTTAGTAAAATTAATAAAAAAGATGATAATATTAATAAAGAAATTATTGTTAATCAAGATAATAAAAATCAAGAAAGTAATAAAAAAATAGAAAATAAAAAACAAGAAAGTAATAGTAATCATAAAGAAAATAATAAAACAGAAATTAAAAGAAAAGAAACAAAAACAGAAAATAAAAGCTCAGATAAAAAACAAGATAATAAAAAACAAGAAAATAATAATGATATACATGATAATAGAATTAAAGAAATTAAAAAATTAGAAATTAAAAGCCATCAAAATAATAATAATACTAATGTTAATAATACCAATAAAAACATTAATAATAATAATAATACTAATAATTATAATAACAATACAAATAATAATACTATTAATAATAATAATAAAAATATTAATAATAACAATAATACTAAAAATAATAACAATAACAATAACATTAATAATAATAACACTAATACTAATAATATTAATAATAATACTAATCTTAATAGTAATAATAATAAAACTATTAATAAAAATAATCCTAATCATATTAATATAGAATCAAAAAAACAAGAAATTAAAAATGAAAATCAAATAAATAAACCAGTCCCATATTATAAATTTAATACACACATTCCATCAAAAAAAAATAGTACATTAACTTCTTGTACATCTTTATTAAAGAAGAATAATTCAATAAATGAAAGAAATAATACAGAAATTAAAAAAAACAATACTCAAAATTTAAATTCAAATATTAGTAGATCAAATAATAAAAGTCAAATTCAAATTATAGAAAATATGAAACATATGTATATTAAAAGTAGAAATGTTCCAAATATTCAATTTTATACTAAAAATGATACTCAATTTAAAAATTATGATTTATTAACAAATAATGGAAAAAAAATTACAAATTTAGTTAAAACTCAAAATGTAGAAAATTTATTAAATAAAAATTCAAAAAATATTTATTCAATTGATAATCTTTTAAATAATCATAATTATAATAAAAATAATTATCAATTACATTCAACTAATAATATTCATTTTTCTAGAAAAATGCAAAATAAATCAGCAAATAATAATAGTAGTACAAATTTTTTAAAAAATAATTTGAATAAAACAAAATTAAAAACTAATTTTTCAAAAGAAAGAAGTAATTCAAATAATACAAAAATTTCACCATCAAAAGGAAATTTATTTTTAAATAAAAATGAAGAATTAGTAAAAATAACATTATCATCTTTATTAATGAATAATAAAGGAAGAAATAATAGTAATAATTTAAAACAATTAAAAACATATAAAGTTAATTCATCAAATAAAAATCATTCAAACCATTTAATTAATAATCATTCAAATAATCAATTTCAAGAAATAATATCATCAAAATTAAATAATAGAATAAATAGTAATGAAAAAATAAATGTAAATATAAATAATAATTTAAACAATTTAAATCAAATTTTAAATAATAATAATGCATTAAAAATAAGTAGAAATAAAGGAAGAAATATTGATTTAATTCCAAATACTTTTTCACATCAATTTAAAAGTGTTATTTCAACAACAGATAAAAAAATGGTATCTAATACTTTTATTAATATTAAAGGAAAAAGTCCAAATAATAAAAATATTAGTCAAGGAAAATTGAATAATAATATTTCAAGTAGTCAATTAATTAAAACAATGGGTAAATTAAAAATTAATAAACCTATTCATTTAAAACAAAATTCTGATTATGACAATTTTAAATTTAAAAATAAATCAAGAAAAGGAATTGGATATAAAAAATAATAAAAAAAATGAATAATAATATATATATAAAATATAGAAAAGAAAAAAGAAAAGTAAAAAAGTTTATATTTAAAAATTTATTTCTTTTATTATATTATTTTTAACTATATAAATTTATTAAATTTATTTAATAAATTTTTTTTTAATAATATATTTTTAATATAACTAAATATGTTCAATATTCAAAATCAAAATACTTTTCCATATAATAATAATATTATTCAATCAAATATTCAAATGTCTCAAAATAATTTAAATAATTTAAATAATAATGACATAGATAATAATATTAATATTGATGATCCAAATTTAAATTTAAAAAATTATATTCCAGAAAGAACAATATTTTCATATTATAATTCAAATTTTTTATCAGATGCAAATTTAAAAGGAAATAATTTTTCAATTCCTTGTCATAAAATAATATTATCTGCAGCATCAAATTTTGTAAATGAATATTTAAAAATTTCAAATGAAAAAGATATTCCAATTCCAGAATTAATTGAATCAAATTTTGCAAAATCTTCTCCAAATGAAGCAATTGATATTATTTTAAAATATATTTATTCAAATCAAAATATTGAAGAAGTAAAAAATTTAATTAATGAAAATAATATTTTTACTATTTTAAAATATTCTCATTCTTTAGGAATTTTAAATTTAAATCATTATTTAGAAGATTTAATTATTCAAAATCATATTAATAATGAAACAGTTTCAAAATTAATTAATGAAAGTATATT
>JAEEGL015796400.1_pt1 | contig 11601 bp, 8 predicted proteins | sample 9134231 | NCBI WGS metagenome assembly JAEEGL01 (sample SAMN16246548, study PRJNA631951) | gut metagenome | biome: gut microbiome; feature: rumen; material: fiber-attached | host: Bos | place: Iran: Karaj | collected 2018-10 | reverse complement strand
CAAGCCTTGTCCCAAGCCCATAAGCTCAAAACAACACCTTATGTGCTTCGGATCCCCTCATCAATGATTATAGCCACAAGGAACACATATCATGCTCATCAGTTGGAAATGGTTACAGAACATGGCAGAAACAGGCGATATTACGGCGAGTGAGGCAGCTGCACGCATCACGGCTCGCGGCCTCGAAGTCGAAGGGCACACGCCCGATCCGACGTGTATCGCCGATATCAAAGTTGCCAAACTCATCAAGATCGTCGAACATCCCAATTCGGATCACCTTCATCTCGTCGATGCCGACGCAGGCACCGGCGAATTGATCCGCGTCGTCTGCGGTGCCCCTGGCATCGAAGAAGGTTGGGTCGTTCCCTTTGCCCCCATCGGTGCGAAGCTGGGCGACTTCAAAATCAAGAAATCCAAACTCCGCGGCGAAGAATCCAACGGGATGCTTTGCAGCGAGCGAGAACTCGGCCTGGGAACCGACCACGATTCCCTTCTGCGTCTCTCCAATGACGCTCCCCTGGGTGTCCCCGTTGCCGACGTTCTTTCCATGGGCACCCCCGAAACCGTCGCCCCGTATCACACCGATATCTTCGAAGTCGGTTTGACGCCTGACCGCGGTGACTGCCTGAGCCATTATGGGGTTGCGCGTGAACTCGCTGCCGCCCTCAACGTCAAGATGAAAGACGTCAAATGTGCCGATCTTAATGCCATCGCCAAAAGCGACTTCGTCAGCATCGAAAATGGCGACGACTGCCCGCGTTACATGGGCATTCAGATCAACAACGTCAAAGTAGGCAAAAGCCCTGTCTGGCTGCGTCGTGCCGTCGAAGCATGTGGTGCACGCTCCATCAACAACGTCGTCGATATCACCAACTTTGTATGCTTCGAATTTGGTCATCCGATGCACGCATTTGATGCCGATAAACTCGCAGCCCGCAAGATCGCCGTCCGCCGCGCCAAGGCCGGCGAAAAACTCTTCGCGATCAATCACGAGACGTATGATCTCAACGACTCGGATATCGTCATCACGGACGGTACAAAGCCCGTTGCGCTCGCCGGTGTCATGGGCGGTGCCGACACCGAAGTCGATGACAATACGACCAATATCATCTTCGAGATAGCCACGTTCAATCCCACCCGCGTTCGCAAAACGAGCAAACGTCTTGGGCTTCACAGCGAATCGAGCCACCGCTACGAGCGATTTGTCGATGCCTATGGCGTCGCACGTGCTGCCTCCCGCGCCGTCTGGCTCCTTCAGCAGACAACCGCCTGCGACCTCGTCGCCATCCACGACAATTTCATCGCGAAAGCAGCCCCCATCACGCTCACGCTTCGCACCAAACGTGTCCACGATATACTCGGCGTCGCCTTCACTGGGCTCGAACTCAAGCGCTACCTCGAACCCATTGGATTCGTCTCAGCCGCATGGGATACCGACGAAATCAAAGTCACCGTTCCCACATGGCGCTCCGATATCACGCGTGAGATCGACATCATCGAAGAAATCTGCCGCGGCTACGGCTTCGACAATTTCCCGGCGAACCTGCCTGCCGTGTCGATGAAATGCCCCCACACGCTCTACGAAAAATCGCTCAATCCCACACCCTATCCGTGCCCGCCGAATCTCTACGACCACACGGAACGCGCCCGTCTCCACGCGCTCCGCGAGGCGCTCATCGACATGGGGCTCAACGAGTGCATGCATTACACCTTCATGGATCCCGCCGATCCCGGCAAGATGAACTTCGCCGCCGATGCCGCCGAATCCAAACCCATGAAGATCGCGAACCCGATGAGCGTCGAACACTCGACGATGCGCACGACACTCGTTCCGTCCATGCTGGCCGCCCTCAAAAAGAATCTCGCCAATCAGCAGAAAGCCTGCACCCTCTTTGAAGTCGGCGAAGTTTTCTTCCCGTCCGTCAAGGAAAACGGCGTCCTCTGCCTCGATGAAAGCGAGCACCTCTGCGTCATGATGTACGGCGAGACCGCCAAACCGTGGTTTGCCGCCGCACGCACCTACGATGTCTTTGATCTCAAAGGCTGCCTCGAATCCGCGCTCCACGCTCTCGACATCCAAGCCGCCATCGACCAGACCGCACCGCTCGTTCCCTGGCTCCACGACGGCATCCAGGCAGCCATCCGCGTGGAAGGCAACGTCATAGGCCACTTTGGTGAACTCCACCCGCTCGTCCTCAAAAACTTCGACGTTCCGGGCCCGATCTTCATGGCAGAACTCGACCTTTCGTCCATCCTCGCAGCCAAGCCCGCCCTGATGCGCATGAATCCCTTACCGCGCTTCCATTTCTCGCAGCGCGACCTCTCCATCACCGTCAAGACGAGCGTCACCTACCGCGAGATCGCCGAAGTCATCGAAGCCGTCCGCCCGCAGGAACTCGAATCCTGGCAACTCTTCGACGTCTACAAAGGCAAACAGATCCTCCCCGGTTTCCAGAGCATTTCGCTCTCCTTCCGCTACCGCGATCCCAATGCCGCCGACGCCGAAAAAGGACATCCGCTCTCCGATGACGAGGTCGCCAAGGCACACGCCGTCATCGTCGATGCCCTCAATGAGAAATTAGGTTCGACCTTGCGTTAATTTCTTTTTATGGCCTGTCGGGCTATCGGCGACGGGACGTGTTCACGTCGCGTCGCCGATACGCCCTCTGCGCTCGCCTATGTGCTCGACCGCCGTTCCAGGCGGTCTGCGCGCATACGGCTCGCGAATCAGCATAGATGAAGATCATCGTTCAAAGGCGTGATATCCGCGTATCTTGAGGTTTTACCGCTGATCGATCGCGCCCGCTTTGATGAGTACATCATCGACCTTGTAATTCTCGGACAAGTCGAGCGGTGTTTTGCCTTCATTATTCTTTGCGTTGACATCGGCCCCCGCTTCGATGAGTACTTTCATGACGCGGATATATCCCTCAAGACAATAATAGGCATCATCGACAGCGTCATAGTCGTCGATACAGTCATCGTCACAGGGAATGAAAGCATGCAATCGCGTGTTGCCATTGTGGTCTTTTGCGTTGACATCGGCTCCCGCTTCGATGAACAGCTTCGCAAGGTTTTCATCAAGGCATAGGTGTAACGGCGTTTGGCCTTTTTTATTTTGGGCACTGACATCGGCCCCCGCTTCGATGAGCAGCTTTGCGCTTTCGACGTAATCTTTATCGCCACTCGTATCATGATCAGCGATACAGAACAACGGCGTCATGCCTTCGTAATTCTTGGCATTGACATCCAGACCGGCATCGATGAGGAGTTTTGTAACATTGGGATCGTAGCGGTCTAAATGTAATAACGTGTTGCCTTTTTTATCTTTTACATTGACATCAGCACCAGCTTCAATGAGCAGCTTTGCAGTAGCGATATCATGGCACTCTTGTAACGGCGTTTGGCCTTTTTTATTTTTTGCATTGACATCAGCGCCCGCGTCAATGAGCAGCTTCGTCGTCATGGCTCCGTAAGACCCGAATAACGGCGTTTCGCCATAACTATTTTTTGCATTGACATCAGCGCCCGCATCGACGAGCAGCTTCACTAAATCTGCAGATACGTCAGAATCTCCTAGACCAAGCCATTTCAGTGGTGTTTCGCCTTCTCTATTTTTTGCATTGACATCAGCGCCTGCATCGATGAGTACTTTCGCGACAGCGGTATTCTCGCATTTATGTAATGGCGTACAACCAATCACATCTTTTGCATTGACATCAGCGCCTGCATCGATCAGCAGCTTCGCGACATCGGCATTCTGACATAAATGTAATGGCGTCAGCCTGCCGGTAATGAAGCAGGCTTCTGTTTTGGTTTTGACATCAATGCCCGCATCAATGAGTACTTTCGCGACAGCGGGATCATTGCAACCATAGATTAGCGTAGTGCCCTGTTTGGTTTTCACATTGACATCAGCGCCTGCATCAATCAGCATTTTTGCAATTTCTGCAACATGGCAGGCAGAACCGGACAATCCCTGAATGCACTTCTGTAACGGCGTCAGACCGTCTTCATTTTGTATATTGACAAAATCGATGAGGCTTTGAGGATTGGTAAAAACGCTGATTCCCGCATCTATGATGGATTTTACATCTTCAACGCTGTCCCTTTCGATGGCAACAAATAAAGCTCTGGGTCTTAATTTTTTGTATAAATTCTTGTTTGATTTATTTGATTTTTTGGGCGCGTCTTTGTGAGATTCTGGAATCTTGTCTTGGGTTGTTTTTTGGGGGGCGCCTTGGGTTGATTTTGGAGCCGTGTCTTGGGTTGATTTTTGGGGCACGTCTTGGACAGATGCTTGGGGCACGTCTTGAGCAGATTTTTGGGGCACGTCTTGGGCAGATTTTTGGGGCACGTCCTGGGCAGATTTTTGAGGCACGTCTTGGGTAGATTCTGAAGCTACTTTTTGGGCTGCTTTTTTCTTTGTGCTGCTGGCACTCTTCGCAGAGGGAGTGTTCAGCAAGTCAACCAAGTCTGTCGCAGCGGAGATAAGATCCTTAAAAAAACTCATGTACGCTCCATGGATGCTATGGTTTTGGGGGAGGGCAGCAGAGCTACCGCATGAACTTTTGGCATAAATTATTCATAAAACTTTAGATTGCCCGTAGGAACCTTCGTGCTCACTGGGGGCTATTGATGGGAAGACAAGCTATCCAATTTCACCAGAAGCTGAATAGTAATCATATTCCCCTACCACAAAAAATCCAACCAAAATTTGCATTTCAGAAAACAGTCGCTAAAAAGCGAATCGTTTTCGGCTTGAATGTGAGATGATTCTCACGATTCAAGTGCATTCGTTTGTTTTACGTTTTTTGCATTGATCTCGGAGTTCAAAACCATGAAAAAATTCCTCTATGTATTACTCGCAACATCTTTCCTTTTTGCTTCCTGCGGCGGCGACGATAACAAAAAAGAGAACAATAACGAGAATCAAAATCAGAACCAGAATCAGAGTGAGTCGTCAACCATCGATTTTGCCAAATTCTGCGACAATATCATGGGCAAAAGCTGCGGTGAAGATATCAGCGATGACGCTATGACTCAATGTGTTGCCCTGTATGAAGGGGAATATAAGGCCTATCCAAAGTGTTCGCTTTTGATGGCGACCTATTACAAATGCGTGATCGATGCTGCGTGTGATCCTGCGGACGACGACTGTGAATGTTTCCCCGAAGATGCCTGCAATGATGAAGTAGAAGCCGCCCACAGCTGCCTCGTCGAGAATTACCCGGATGATTTCAATGATTCCCAGGATGAGTCGATCAATTTCGACAATTTCTGTAATCACGTCATGGGCAAGAGTTGTGGGGCACAAATAAGCAATGAAGGTATGGACTCGTGTAAAGCGATCTATATCGAAGAATTTGAATCTCACGCCAAGTGTACAGACGATTTGAGCGCGTATTATAAATGCGTGGCCGATATTCCGGCGAACACATGCATCCAGGAAGATGCCTGTGCTGATGAAATGGAAGCAGCCCACAGCTGCCTGGTCACGAATTACCCGGATGAATTCGAGGATGAGTCGATCGATTTTGACAATTTCTGCAATCACATCATGGGCAAGAGTTGTGGGGCACAGATAAGCGATGATGATATGAACTCGTGTAAGGCGCTCTATATCGAAGAATTTGAATCTCACGCCAAGTGCACAGACGATTTGAGCGCGTATTATAAATGCGTGGCCGATATTTCAGCGGACACATGCCTCCCAGAAGATGCCTGTAATGCTAAAACAGAAGCCGCCCACAGCTGCCTCGTCGCGAATTACCCGGATGAATTCGTTGACCACACGTAATATATATATCTAAAAAGTCCCCGGTTGACGCGATAAGCGGCTGCCGAGTGAAGTAAAAGCCCTCGTTTGGCACTTCGAGCCAAACGAGGGCTACAAATATGGAATGCCTACGACGTTCATTTTGTTCCTCTAGCGCTTATGGAGATATGTCTCTATCTGTTACTCACTATTGAGGTTTCTACTTACGTGTAACGCCTTCCCCGTAGATCGTCGTCCAGTCATTTTTCATAGAGATGGGGATCCAGCCATTTTGCTGGCAAAGCGCTTGCATTTGTTCTGCCTTTTCCAAATTGCCGTTTTCCCTCTCGAGATCATCGGCCAAAAGCATGAACGCCAAGCTCGGATAACGATTATTTGAGATCACATATTCTGCCATACTCGCATCACCGGTACTATTGCCGAAGGAAAGTACGGGCTGTCTGCCGATTTCCTGCGCAATCACTGCGACTTTATTCATCTTGAGATTTTTAACAATAAACGTATCTCCGCGGACGAGCTGATCATCTCTTTTATAAACATAATGGAGATTCGCCTGATTGAGATTATCCGTTGTGGTCTGTCCAGTCGCCACGATGGTTCCGTCTGAACCGATGATCTGTCTTTCAGGAATATCAATCATGCCATCGACCACAGCACGTACCTGAAGTCTGTCCGTTCCGCTCACAATATATACTGTAAATTGATTTTTCTGAAGATAGCGGATCACTTCAAGCATAGGCTTATAAAAGGCATCCCGTCGTTTCATTCCCTGATAGCCGGGAGCTGGTTCATCCAGATACTTCTGAACATAATTCTTATAGGCTTCTAAGGTCATTCCCGCGAAGACTTCCATATAAGCTGCCTGATGGGCAACATCTAAGCCTTCCTGAGAAACGCCCGTTTCAATTCTTTGAATGATCCGTTTAGCAACTTCAATCTGTTTTTCCGTTGCTTTGTCCTTATAGGAAGGATCTTCCAAAACACGATAAAGATAGAGATTATAATCATAATAAGTGGGATCTGTTTCACACAGCAACGTGCCATCCAGATCAAAGACGGCCACACGATCCACAGGCGGAATATAATCTTTTCCTGGTTGCGTTATTTTTTCGATATAAGAGATGAGTGCTTTTTTTGCGGCTGCATCTTCTGTCCAAAGCGACAGCGCTTCTTTTCCGGAAACTGGTGCTGCGAGATTGCCTTCACACACACATTGTCCGTTTTGCCATTGTCCCTGGCTGTATGTACAAGCCTGAGCACTGTCCGTGCGAACATTCGAAGATTGGCTGGCACATCCATGGATAAACAATAAGAGCCATATTATGCTGCACCACAAAGCAACACGAGAATGTTGATGCATATTTTTTCCTTCATTTTACACAAATGAGAAGCGCAAGCTTCCCTAAAAGTCGGCCGTATTGCCGAAGGCAATAGGCCGACGGCACGGCGTATCGGCTTCGCCGATAGCCGAGCCACAAAAAACAATACATTATGGGGATTTATCTTTGAACACCTGCTTTAGGGAACGTTTGGGTTTCGGTTCCCGTTTTTTTGCAGGTTTTGTGGGGGCAGCGGATCGGGACGGCAAGTGGAGTTCGCTTCTGACGCCGAAATCGATATTTCCGCCGTCACCAGGATGTTCCCTGAGGGGCGGCTCTTCACGAAAGATCGCGTAAATGCCGATACACAGGGCGCCGCAGCCGACGATGGCTCCCGCAAGATGCGTCCAGCCGATCACGACGCAAATCAGCGCCACAGCGACGATGATTCCACCGACAAAGAGGCAGATCCGCCAGGTGGGGATACTATTCAAGGACACTTCCTCGCCCGTCGAAGGATGATTGCCAGCTGCCTCCTTTGAGGATGATGGCTCGGAACGCATGCCGTCATTGTCCTTCACAGCGATATTCTGAGAGGCCGGCTCACTGTCCGTCTTGCTTTTTCCGACTTTTTTAGCAGTCATGACATTCTCTCCATCGATAAGGCCACACGTCTGTGACGAGTGTGAGTGTAATGCAAATTGGGCCGATGGAAAAACACAAAACGTGCATCATGTTACAAATGATGTCGAAACTGCGTGACGAGGGCGCCGTCGGCTAGAAGAGAACTGCTGCAAAGACGCGTCGGAGGCGGCTTGCAAGCGTCACCGGACGCGCTGGAAGTTCATGAATGAGACGAAGATTGGGCACCTCGGCACGCATATCCGCTTCATTCGCAAGCCACCATCCCGCCTCACGCGACGTAAAGCCGGACGCATCGGCATCGGCACGAAGCAGAACGAAACGATCCTCAAACGAAAGCCCTTTACGGCGAAGCCAGCCATAAATATAGCGCCAGGCATCCTCCGTCTCTTCACGTGACTCGAAGATCAGGCCAAAACGCTGGGGCGCAAAAACTGCCACCACCGAACATTCAGACTGATGGGAACGGATCGACTCCGAAAGCGCATGGTCGAGCTTCCAGGAAGAAGCATCTTTCATATCGATCAACCGTTCAAGAGCCACATAAAGCGTCGTTTTCATCTCTATCCTCCGTGAAAAAATGTCCACACCCTGTGTCCAAAGGCGAGAGTACGCCAATTCAACGGTACATCAAATTTTCGTGCTTTGCATCGCATCTCTGATGACAGAGAACGCGTCTTTTTTCAGAAAGCCCTAAAAGTACACAATCCTCCTGAATGTGCTAAAGTAGAAATATGCGCATGGACGCGCATCATTAGAGGTCAACATGGATAATCAGCCTGAATCAAATACGCCTTCTTCACCATCAGCCGCATCACAGCCCCAGCGTGTCATGGGGTGTTTTTCAGCGACGATGATCGTCGTTGCCAGCATGATTGGGACAGGGGTTTTTACGACGACTGGTCTCCTCCTGAGCGAGACGCCTTCTGGTCCTGCTGTTCTTATTGCGTGGCTCATCGGAGGATGCGGTGCTTTTTTTGGTGCAGTTTCGTATGCGGAACTCGTGGCCATGTCGCCGCGCAATGGCGGGGAATATCAGCTTCTTTCACAGATTTTTCATCCCTCGATTGGCTTCGTGGCAGGCTGGATATCGCTCATCGTAGGTTTTTCAGCCCCCATTGCGTCCACCGCCATGGCTTTCGGAGCTTATGCCACTAAGAGCTTTGACTGGGTCGATCCATTCTGGGCGGCTCTGATTGCCATCCTCGTTTTTTCGTTGATCCATGCCATCCGCGTGACCCTGGGTTCATTGATCCAAAACATCTTCACGGCTCTGAAGCTGTTACTCGTTGGAACATTCGTCATCGGAGGTCTCATTCTTGGCGATTTTGCGAGTATTTTCGATGAATCCGTGACTCAGACGACGTCAGCCATGCTTTCTCCAGGCTTCGCTGTCGGGCTGATTTTCGTGACTTATGCCTATACAGGATGGAACGGGTCAGCGTATATTGCCGGTGAAATCAAGAATCCGACCAAATCGCTTCCACGAGCGCTCGCGCTGGGAACAGCGATCGTGACGTTGGTTTATTTGGGACTCAATGCGGTATTTTTGTCAGCTGCGCCGACGGGACATCTCTCGGGCGTCGTGGAAGTCGGCTCCGTGGCAGCCTCATCCCTCTTCGGCGAAGGCGTCGGACGCATGCTGAGCGCTGTCATTTCCCTGCTTCTGCTCTCCTCGCTCTCGGCCATGATCATGTCAGGGCCACGCATTTATCAGAGTATCGGCGAGGATTATCCGACATTTCGTTTTCTTGCGCGACGTGTCGGCGGTTCCGGACCGTTCTGGGCGATCTGCCTTCAGACAGTCATTGCCGTGATGATGCTTCTCACGACCAAATTCGACGCGCTCATCACCTATATGGGATTCACGCTTTCCCTCAACGCTGCCCTGACGGTTGCCGGCGTCTTTGTCCAAAGAAAACGTTTTCCCAATGCCAAACGTCCCTATCGCTGCTGGGGATACCCCGTGACCCCCATCCTGTTTATCCTTCTTTCCTTATGGATGGTCATCTTCACGATCTATGACAAACCCATGGTCGCCGTTTCTGGAATCATCACGATCGTCAGTGGACTTGGCCTTTATGCACTCGTGGCTCGCACGCGGCGAAATACACCTGCTGAAACCAGTGAAGATTTCGCCTCGATTCCGGAGCAAATGGATGAATGTGAGGAAGAAAAATCAGAACAGGCCGACGCTCCCCTAGTTTTTTCTTTGGACGAAGCGCATCAATTACACCTTCATTTTCAGTCTCCAAAGAGAACCACCATGCGCACGGTCTCTGACACCGATGATGCGCCAACGCAGACAGAACACGGCGCAGACACGTCCTGTGAAAATGCATCACCATAGCGTGAAAACACGCTTTCAGGCCTCATCCCGCCTTGATCGTCCATTCTCTGAAAGTCAATATGTTCTGTATCTATTCCCCATCTTCAAAAAATGGTGTATTGCTTAGGGTGGTATGTCCACTTTTCGGAGTGGAAAACAGTTCTTTATTGATCGAATCGTTACTATGTCTAAAGAAGCGAAAACAAAACACCCATCTGAAGCTCCGGTAGAATCGGTCGAAGATAGCCATCGAGCGATCCATGACCATGAGCTTCAAGCCATCGAGATGGCTCGGTATGTCAAACCGGAAGAACAGGTCAAATGTATCGTCAAGCATGATACGCGTCTCATCCGTGGATCCGTAGTTGCCATCATTCTTTCCGTGATCGTTGGCATTTTGTTATCGATATTCGTTTTCCCCATTGTCGGTGCCCTTGTGGCCATCGTCGGTGCAGCCAGTTCCCTGTTCTGCCATATTCACTACCTGCATCACCGAGTGCGCATCGTCAAATACTCGATCGTCAACCAGATCTTAGACCGATATTTCAACACAAGCCTGTATCTTGCGAACCATGAGTTTACGCAAAAAGACGTTGCCAATGCCGCCATCCTCGACAACTGGTCTAAGGCACGCGTCAGCGATTACTTCGTCGGCACCTGGCAGGATCGTAAATTTGAATTCGGTGACCTCTCCATCACTGGCGTATCCGATGATGATGATCAAACGATCTCCACATTTTCCGGGCAACTCTATATCATTGAGCTCAAGACAACGCTGAAAGTCCCCATTCTCATTCGGGAACGTCTCGAACCGTTGTCGAACGAAGAGTTTGAGGCAAGAAAAGCCTCTGATCGATTCTTCCTGACAGGCGATGACCGCTTCGATCGTCAATTCGAAGTCAAAATTGGCGACACCAAGCGAGCCAGTGGCTTTGAGGCAACGAGTAACGGCATGCATCCAGCCGAACAGCGAAAATACGCCCACTCCCTCATCGACAACATGACCGCAGAGCTCATTTCCGCAGATACGTATGCCTCGTCGAGAACCCAGTTACGGTTCATTCAGAACAAGCTCTACGTCGCCATCGAAAACACGCGAGACACCTTTGAACTCCAACGCGGAGACGAAAACCACCTCGATCTTCTGCAGGAACGCTTTGAAGACGAAGCACGCGCCATGACCACATATCTCGACTACATGCTGCATGCTATCAACATTTCCAAACTATAACCCCCTTTACATCTCATTTTTTTTAGGTAAAAGTATCCATGGGGCGTATAATGGTTTATGGACGTAAATTTTTTATGTCCCTGTCAAAACCTAGATTCATTTAACGGTGCTCTGAGCACCATAGCGTAAGGAAAACAAATGAAAAAAGCTCTTCTTTCTCTCGCCGCGATTTCGTTGACCGCTCTTAGCCTCAATGCCTGCAGCATCTCTGCCCTCAATCCTGAGCCGGTACCCCTTGCAGCTTCCGACATGGCACACTTCACCATCGATCCTTCCGCCATTCCTTCCGAAGGTTCCGTCT
>JAEEGL015516847.1_pt1 | contig 11601 bp, 7 predicted proteins | sample 9134231 | NCBI WGS metagenome assembly JAEEGL01 (sample SAMN16246548, study PRJNA631951) | gut metagenome | biome: gut microbiome; feature: rumen; material: fiber-attached | host: Bos | place: Iran: Karaj | collected 2018-10 | reverse complement strand
TGTATCATCTGTATTCCAAAGAAGAATGCGAGAAGAATCTGAAAAACCTTTCCTATGAGCAGCTTCTTTATTCTGTGGGATATGACGGAAAACTGCCGGATAAAATCGCAATTTCCGATCCTGGTCTTTTCTGGGAAATCGACCATTTGGTGGATGACGATCATATTCAGGAATGGAAAGACATTGCGCTTATTCATCTGTTGAACGGTAATTCCTATTTTCTTCCGGGCAAATATACGTTTACAGGGTTGGAGGGCATTTCGCCTGAAAAAAGGACCATCCGGATTATTTCACAATACTTTCAAACGGAAATCAGTGACATTTATGCAGAAAAGTATTTCACGGAGAAAGACAAAGAAATAATTACCAAAATGTGTAACGACATGGTAGAGGAATACCGGGTTCTGATTAAAGATGCTGACTGGCTTTCCGAGGAAGGGAAAAAATATCTTACCGATAAACTCGATAATATGACATTTTTCATCGGCTGCGGAGAAAAAAGAGAAGACAGGCCGGAAGAGGCTGATCTGATCCGGGATACACTGCTTCAGACCATGTACAGCTTTACGGCTTACCAGATGAATAAGAGCTTTGACGAATTGTTCCAAAAAAACGTTTATAACGGTTTTGACGATATGAGTCCGATTACGGTGAATGCATGTTATCTTCCTTCGGAGAACTCCATCGTAATAACGGCAGCGATTATCAATAAAAGAATTTTTGACTCGGATGCAGACTATGCGTGGAATCTCGGAGCCATCGGTTCCATTATCGGTCATGAGATTTCCCATGCTTTTGACAGCAACGGGGTTTTGTTTGATGCACACGGCAATTATTCTCCCGATGCGATGCCGAAGGCAGATATGGAGGCATTTAAACAGAAACAGGAAACAGCAATCGAATACTATAATACATTTACGGTTCTTGGATCACATGTAAACGGTAAACTTACGCTTCCCGAGAATTTTGCGGATATCAGCGGTCTGCAGTGTGTTCTTTCCATTGCGGGAGATAAGGATTCCCAGAAAACCGCATTTGAGTCTTATGCACACACATGGTGCTCTCTTATTACGGATACCACGGCAAAAACTCTTTTGGAAACCGATGTACATTCACCGGCCAATGTCAGGGTGAATGCCGTAGTGGCATGCTTTGATGAGTTTTATGAAATATACGGTGTGAAAGAGGGAGATCCCATGTATATTGAACCGGAAAAACGTGTACGGAGGTGGTAAGCGATGCTGTTTAAATATTTATTCAAAAACATTTTTGCGAAACCCGGAAGACTTATTGTCATTATGATTTGTATGATAGTAGCGTGTTTTGCCGGTTTTCTTGCACTGGATCTGGGCAGTACGCTTGGGGAAGTTTTCAGCAGCTTCGGTGAAAAATATGTCGGCGGAGCGGATTATATTGTTGCCTATTTCGGTTCGGAAGGAATTACCGATGCCCTGTTTGAAGGAACGGTTCCGACACAGTTTGTCGGAAAAAGGGCAGTAAAAAAACGCGAGATAAAAAGAGACGAGAAACTATATAATTATGCAATTACAGAGTCTGTCAGTCTGTATTCTTTCAGTGATCCGGACAAAGCGCGTCAGCTGAAAGCCTTAAGGATGGAAACGTTGCCGAATGACGGAGAAGTTGCCATCAGCAAAAAGTACAGTGAAAAATACGGATATCAGATTGGTGATGAACTGGTTGTTTATAATTCGGAGGAAGAAGCGGTACCTCTTACCGTGGTCAATATTTACGATAATGAAAACTATCTTGGGGAAATGTCCGGATATATCAGTGATAATCAGTGTTCCGAATTGTTGGATCAGTATACATATAATGCCGGAATATTAGGTGTGGATAACGCTGACAGAAAAGAATTTGAGAAGTTTATGGAGGAAAATCATCCCAATATAGTTCTGACTCCGGCCTATCTTTCGGAATCCTTTCAGAAGCTTCTTAATAATATCACATATATATTATATCTGGTTTTTGTCCTGGTTTTTGTTCTGGTTGTTTTTGTAACCGTGAGTTTTGTGGAAAAAATCGTTGTAGAAAGAATGTCGGTAATCGGAACGCTTCGAAGCATCGGAATGTCCATGCGTAAGACTACGGTTATTCTGATTCTGGAAAATGTAATTTACGGGGTAGCCGGAAGTATTATCGGATTTGTTTTGTATCTTATTTTAAGAGGTTATATTTTAAACATAATCGGTGAGACGGCAGGAGCTTCTCCGGAAATGGGCCCGGTTAATCCGCTAAAGTGTCTGCTTGTTATTGCAGGAGCCATTCTGATTCAGGTTCTTGTTCCGCTTACGGAAATTCTTAAGGCTGTAAAGACATCCATCCGCGATATTATTTTTGATACCCGAGACGGAGAATATAAGGTTTCGGTACTTAAAACCATTTTGGGATTTGTACTTATCGTCGGAGGTTTTATTCTTGGATTTACCATAAAAAATCTTCCGGTTTCCATAGCTTCCGTTCTTCTTTTGATTTTGGGAGGCGCATTATCGATTCAGTTTATCATAAAAGAAGTAACCCTTCTTCTTGCAAAGCTTTTCAGGCGGGCAAAAATGCCGGTTGAGGAACTTGCGGCATTTGAGACCGGAAGCAAGAAACCGAATTCCAGTAATGCGGTTTTGGCAATTGCAGCGATTACGGCATCGGCGGCTATTTTTGTCCTTGGAAATTCGATAGTTACCACGGTAAAAAGACCGGTATATGATGCAGACGTCATTGTTGAGGCAGCTTATTTAAAAATGGGAAAATATGAATTCTTAAAGGAAATAGAGGATGTCCGTGAAACAGAGTATATTTATGTGACGAGTGATGCCGTTTCCATTGACGGAGAGGATTTTGATGTAGATGTTCTTTCGCTTCCGAAAACGGATAAATATAAACAGTATGGAAATCTGCCGGATGAAATCGGAGAAGATGAAATGATTATTGATATCCAGAAGGCAACGGTACTTGGATTAAAGGAAGGAGATACCGTAGATCTGGTGTTCCACGACACGGGTATTTTCCCGAGAAAGAAAACACTTAAAGTTGCCGGTGTGACGGAATATAACAAATTTTTAAGTACCGGAACGATTATTCTGAGCGAAAAACTGTATAACGAGCTTTATCCGGATGAGGTAGCCTTAATTCTTGTCGGTACGGATCACCCGGAGAAGGTTAAAGCAGAGATTGAGAATTCCCTTACGAATGGGGAAAAAGTTCAGACGAAAGAGGAATATTTAGCGGATCTTCAGGAGGACGGTGCCGAGGTCACAATGATTATAATCGGTGTTATGGCAGCGGCAATCGGGCTTACATTAATCGGAATTTCCGGAAATCAGGTAATCGGATTTGCAAGCCGGAAGAAGGAATATGCAATGCTTCATTCCTGTGCATGCGGAAAAAAAGACATCATAAAAATGATTCTGACGGAGAACGGACTGCTTTTCGGAATATCCGTGCTTGTTGCGGCAATCCTTTGCGTTCCCGTTTCGATGCTGGTACAGCATATCTTTGTTTTATCCGATACCGGAATCTATGTAGAACCGAGATATGAAACGATGATTATAAGCTTAGTGATTCTTTGGATAGTTACAATGATTACGGCCCTGACTCCGATCAGAAGTCTGATAAAGATGAATACGGCCATGGAAATGAAGTACGAATAAGGGGGATAATAAATATGGAAACAGTATTAAAAGTAGATAACGTAAGTAAAACATTTGGTACGGGAGAAGCAATGAACCGGGTTCTGGATCATGTTTCGATTGAGATTCAAAGAGGGGAATTTGCATCGCTTATGGGTGCTTCCGGAAGCGGAAAATCCACGCTTTTATATCTTTGCGGCGGTCTGGATACCGACTATGAAGGTGATATTTATATATGCGGACAGAAGATGACGGGAATGAAGGAAGCGGAAATGTCGAAACTCAGGCTTTCAAAGATTGGTTTTATTTTCCAGTTCTATAATCTGATTCAGAATCTTTCCGTTGAGGAAAACATTCTTCTTCCCATCAAAATGGCCGGGAAAAATGTTCCGAATTATAAGGAAAAACTGGATGAAATTCTGGAAATAACGGGTCTTACGGAAAAAAGAAATCATAAACCTTCACAGCTCTCCGGCGGACAGCAGCAGAGAGTTTCCATTGCCAGAGCGGTATTATCCGAGCCGGAAATACTGCTTGCAGATGAACCTACCGGAAACCTGGACAGCAAATCCACAACGGAAATCATGGAACTTTTTAAGCGAATCAACGAGGAGAAAGGAATTACCCTTTTGCAGGTTACGCATTCCATTGAAACGGCAGAGTACGGCAACAGAATCATTCGGCTGGACAGCGGAAAACTTGTCGGCTAAAGTGAGCTAAGGGATGGCGTTTGTGGCTCCAAAAGGAGAATATGATGAAAAAATTGTATGAAATATCAAAAAAATATCCGATTTTAGCTGGTATAGTCGGATTTTTGGTAATATATCTGTCATTTATGTATACACCGAGTACACCTGATCCAAACAGTTTTGAATTAGCTGTATTAAAAATCATTCTTGCCATAGCATGTACAGGTTTTATAGCTCTTATTTCAGGAGACAAGATTCTTGTAAACAGCAGCAACAGGACCGGGTATGGAATACTTATCGGAATTCCTCTTATTATGGTAAACGGTGCAATTTCATTAGTAGGATTAATTTTAGATTTAATTGAAGCTGAACCCATAGCTCATGGCTGGTTTATTCAGGGTTTATTACTGGCATTCAGTTGTATTTCATTGGGATTTTTTGAGGAAACATTGTTTCGTGCTCTGATTAATGATGCGATTCTGTATCAATTCCGAAATAAAAAAGGCGTATTTGTTGCAATTGCGATAATTTCATCATTTGTATTTGGAATTCTTCATGTTCTTGGATCGGATGTTCATAACTTTTTAACTTTTTTACAGGCTTTTCTTAAAACAATATCATGTGCTATGTCGGGTTTCCTGTTTTTGACTATTTATTGGAAAACGCATAATATTGTCGCTTGTGCGATTGTTCATGCATTATGTGATTTTATTCCGTCAGTATCAACTTTCCTGTTCTCAAAATATACAGAACTTGACAGTTATGTATTGGAGGGGGAAATGGACTATGGTGCTTTTAAAATGGATGCAGGTTTAACGCAATCAATAGGACAGATTATTCAAATTATACTTACAATAATAGCATTTCTTATAATGCTTAAGTTTATTAAGAAGATAGACTTTAAAAAGATACGCGAAGAATGGTAGTGGATTATGGACAATAAGGAATTAAAAAAAGCAAAACGGAAGCGCCGTCTTAAAATTTTCGGCAGGGTTATGCTCGTAATTGCGGGCTTGGTTTTGGTGCTTTTATTGATTTTTCACAGGGTGATTATCGATGCGGCAAAAATATTACACGGAAAGAATCGATTTGAAAAGCAGGGAGAGATTGAATACCATGAGGTGAATCTGACCGGAGAGCAGATGCTTGAGGATTTCGATTACCTTTTTGATGTTACCGTGAATACATCGCTTCACAAAGATCTTGCCGAACGGTACTATGGCGTGGATTATGACGAAATCTACGAGACATACAGGACGCGTATTGAGAACTGCAAAGATGAATACGAGTTTGTTTCCATCCTGGCTTCGCTGCATCCGAAGCTTCCCGGAGGACATAATTTCCTGATTCCGCCGCGTGATAGGCTGATGGATACTTTTGAGATGGCGGAGTTTTTCGATGACGAAACCAGAAGCGTCAACTATGCGTTGTGGAAACAGTTCGAAGACAGAATGGCGGAGTACAACGAGAAAGGCATTGTAGCATTTTATTATGACGGGGATTACATCTTTAAGGATGCGGTATACGGCAGTTACGAGACCATAGACGACCTTGCGAACACGCGCCTCGTTTCATTAAACGGGCGGCCTGTACGCGACGTGGTAAAGGAACTTGATGAGATTGAGCCGTGGCATTACGATTCCGTTCATGACCAGGTATGCCCGATGAACCTGATTTTTAACGAAAGCATCGGGGAAAAATATGAGGCTGTGCTTGAGCGCGAGGACGGAAGTACCTTTACGATGGATCTTTATAATTCGGCGGAGTACAATCTTGCATTCCGGTACCGTTCGAGTCTTTACAAAGAGCGTTTTCCCAAGTCGGATGATTCGTCAAACACATCTGCAGAGAGCACTTTGCATTATTCCGTCGAGACAGACGCTGAAAGAAAACTGGTATATATCCGCTCCACGGAATGTGTTTTTGAGGAATGTAAACAGCTTGAGGCGGACGTTACGAAGGCGCTTGAAGAGGCGGACGCCGAGACTGTGATTATCGATTTTCGAGGTAACACCGGAGGAGACTATTCTTATGTGACATCATGCCTCCTTCCGCTGGTGCTCGATCACAATGCGGGAGACAAATACCCGGTTGTCTATCCGAATTCCGGGTATATAAAGAAATTCTCGGATAACCGATATTACCGTGCACTGAAAAGTCTTAAGGTAGGGAAAGACAAGATCACCTACACAGAGCCTTTTACCGTAAAGGGCAAGGCGAAGAAGCATTATGATGTGATTGCACTGGTTGATCATCACACATTTTCGACCGGAGATATATTTGCCAATATTGTCAAGGATGACGGCATTCCCGTCATCGGCCAGAATACAGGCGGCGAGGGCATTGGCGGACTTGTTTTGGCGGACTATCTGCCGAACAGTAAGTTGCAGTTTTCGTTCAATATAAGCAGGAGTGAGCGCCGGCCGGCAGACAGCTATGTGGGTGTTGAGCCGGACTATGTGGCTAATCACGACTGGGAAGTTGAGAAGAAACGCAGGGCTCTTTTTGGTGACGAATCAAAGGAGGTTTACGGCACCATTGAAAATCGTCTGAAGTGGGATCCGTATTTTCAGAAGGCAATGGAGTTGATAAACGAATGAAAAAAATTCGTTCCGTTTTTACAAAAGTAAAAGATATTTTCTATAAAATTTTCGGAAAGGCAAGATGGTTTGTGCTGGCCATGGTGGTAAGCTATCCGGCTTACCTGATTCTGGTTGTTATGCAATACAGCATTCTGGATACTAAGGCGCAAGGCGGGGCATATTACACACCTCATTATATAGAAAAAGCCACCGTGAATTCCGAAGGCTTTATCTCTGTTTACGATTACTCCCTCGACAGGCCGACCATCGCTTTGAAGAACCCGGAAACCGGTGAGCAGAAATGTTTCGACGACTGTCATCGTCTGGTAGGCGGTCTGTTCAACGAATACGAATTCAAGGATATAATAGCCGGCGAAGGAGATACCTTTTACGCACTGATTTATACCCAGACGTATCGTACGGAATACATCCTGGAAGAAAAGATTATTTCTTTTAAGACCGATTTAAACGGATATGAGGAAATCTGTTCTTTTTATCATGAGGACGGCTCGGAACGCACGGATATGGCATACGGCGGGTTAAGGTTCGAAGACGGAACCTTAAACTTTTCCTATACGGATTACAAAAAAGCGATTCTTTACAGCTTCGACACTAAATCCGGAACACTTTCCGAAAGCCGGGAGTATGTTACGGATGAGAACGGGACCTATACTTTTTCGGTGCTCCCGCTTGGAGGACTGAAGGACGAATTTGTATTGCTTAGAAGCAACGGAAAGGCATACCGGACTACCTTTGATGAACCAATCGGGGAAGAGTGGTTTTCTTTCGGAGAAGGTATGGAGAATCCGACTCCCTCATATATTGAGCGCCTCGGAGAGGACGATTATGTTATTACGGCAGATTCTGCTGTTTTATATAAGCTGAATGGGGATAAAATGGAAGAAGTAACGGATGCGGCAGCTTTTTTGGAGAATCCGCTTGTCGTGGCTTCGAATCTGGATCAGTATGGCGGAAAGCTTCTTGTTACCACAACGGACGGTTGTATTTATTATGAAAACGGAAACATAGAAGTGCTTGACCTTGCATCAAAGTGTAAACCCGGATACCAGATCAAGAAATTGGCGGAGTATATTTTACGGGCAATTTCTGTAATATCGGCAATCTGTCTTGTCATTAACCTGATTATCCGAAAGAAGACCATTCTTTATAAGCATTTAATCAGCGTGCTTCCCATTATCGCCATACTGATTATCGTGGTAGCAAATTTTACGTACAAAAGAGGTCAGCAGGAACAGTTTGAAGATGTATCCGATCAGGCTTCGGCAATTTGCGAGATTGCGGCTGCAAGATTTTCGGGTGAAAACTTTACGGATTTAACGAGCCTTGGGGAGCATTCGGGAGAAGCATCCGTGAGGATTCGACAAAAATTGCTTCAGTTAACTTCGAACCATAAAAATGAGTGGAGCCAGGCATTTGAATTTTTGGTAGTCACCGTAAATAAGGATGGAAAAATTATTCCTCTTTCTTCCGATACGGAGCTGATTGCACCGCTTACAAAAACCACCGGCTTCGAGGGAGAACAGTTAAAAACACTGAAGGACGGAGAAATTTTAACGAAGCAAAGCATCTACAGTGAAATCAGCAGCAAAGCATTAAGCGAGGTTTATGCAATCGGAAAAATTGACAACGAAACACCGGATTTGTATCTGTTGGTGAAAGCGGACAACAAGGGGCTCTGGTTTAGTCATACTTCCTCACAGTTTCTTACAATGATTTTTGTCGGTCTGATTTATCTGGTGCTTGCCTTTATCATTCTCTTAAATGCCGTAAACGTTACCAGAGGAATCAAGAAGGCGTCAAAGACCGTTAACCGGATTGCAGAGGGAGATTTGAGCGCAAGAGCGAATTTCAAAGCAACGGACGAACTCGGTGATATCTGCGCCCAGGTGGACGGTATGGCGGGAAGCCTGCAGGCGATGTTTGAAGAAAAAGACAGAACGGAGAAGTTTTACTATAAATTCGTTCCGGAGCAATTTCGGAAATTTCTGGATAAAGAAAACTTTACGGATTTGCAGCTTGGAGATGCAAAGAGCAGGGAACTGACCATTCTTTTCTGTGATATACGCTCTTTTTCAATCAATTCCGAAATCATGACGGCAAAGGAAAACTTTGAATTTATCAACAAGGTTTACGGTGTTGCCGGACCGATTGTCAGAAATCATAACGGATTTGTGGATAAATATATCGGTGATGCAGTCATGGCCTTATTTGAAAATGCGGATGATGCCCTGCGATGCGGCATTGAAATGCAAAGGGAGATTGTCGGAAACAAAAAGATGGCCGAATCACTCGGAGTCAGCGGAATCAATATCGGAATCGGTATTCATTCCGGTATGGCGATGATAGGAATTGTCGGGGAAGAGGAGCGTCTTTCCGGAACGGTCATTTCCGATACGGTGAATTTAAGTTCCAGGCTGGAATCCTTAACCAAGCAGTTTAAAACAGGCATTCTCGTATCGAAGGACACGGTAGACCGCTTATCCGATACGGAAGAATACAATCTTCGTTATCTGGGCATATTACAGGTTGCGGGCGTAAACGAAGTAAAGGGCGTTTACGAAGTACTGGACTGTCTGCCGGAGAATATAAAAAGCGAAAGACAGTCCCACAGGGAGAAACTTCGTGAAGCAATCCGCCTCTTCCACCTTGGAGAGAGAAAAGAATCCGTAAGCCTTCTTTCCGAAATAAACAGCGATAATGAAACGGACGGAGTCATAGCAATGTACCGGGAATACATTGAGGGGTTACCGGAAGAAGAGCAGGGAAATGTATTCCGTTTTACGAGGAAATAAGGATATAAACACAACCCTGAAGATATACGCCAAGGTTAAAGAAAGAGAAGAAAAACAGGTAACGCACTCTGAAGATACTGCCAAGACCGGTGATCATATAATTCGTCCCGACAGCGGAAAACTTATCGGATAATACATGAAGAGGAGGTTTGTATAAAAAATGGAAAAGACAAAAAAGGCAAAAAGTACAAAAAAGAAAAAAGTAATACTTATTATAGCTCTGGTTGTAATACTGATTCCCCTCGTAATAGTGGGTGCTCTCGCCTTAAGAATATACAGGCAGGGCTATGCGCATAATAAAGAAAGGATTGCAGAACTTGAAGCCCTTGACGGAGTAAAGGAAGTTAAGGAGATGTGGAGTACTCCCCAATATAAGGAAAAGTACATGGTAATATTCGAGCAGCCGCTTGACTGGTCGGATCCTTCAAAAGGTACATTTCCCCAGAGAGTGGAAGTCTTAATCAATATCAATCCACGAATCAATGTAATGGAAACCGAAGGATACTGCCTGAATGACAAGATGAGCAAATTCGTAGATTTAATGAGTGCTCAGCAGGAAACGGTAAGTATGTTCGACGGTAACTATATTGATGTTGAGCAGCGTTTTTTCGGAGATTCAAGACCTGCGGATATGGATAACGAGGGTACCGAGTATTGGGAGTATCTGACCTCCGAGAACTCAGCCAATGATTATCATAAAATCTACACCGAACTCAGCAAAGTTCTCGGTGATAAATGGATTGCCGAGGGCACAAGCCGAGGCGGTCTAATGTGTAATGTTTACGGATATTATTTTCCGGATGATATGGATGTATATGTAGCATATGTTGCTCCCTGCTCAGATGGGCTTGATGATGATCGCTTTTATTCTTTTGTAAATACTGAAATAGGCGAAACTGCATACGGAGCTGAGGAAGCCAAGAGAAGAAGAGATCTTGTTACAAGATTTCAGGTCGAAGCGATGAGATATAAAGAAGATAATCTTCCTAAGTTTGAAAAAACTTTAAAAAAGAATTCATATGTTGAGGGTGTATCTTCCGGAGTATTGTACGATCTTGTAGTCTTGGATGCGGGAGTTCAGTTCTGGCAGTACGGCCATGACATCGAAAAGATCAGCAAGGTCATGGATATGCCGGAAAACTCTAAAAAAGAGATAAAGAAAAAACAAAAAGCGGCATATAAACTTCTTCTAAGTCTTCAAAAACCTGTCGACTGGGCAACCGATTACGCAGCATACCCCTATTATGTTGGAGCTACAAAAGAGTACGGTCAGTATCATTATGATTTTTCGTTCCTACGTAAAGCACTTGAGGAGGAAGGATTAGGGGATGCATTATCCGTTACAGAGGAAATGGAAGAGAATTTCCTTTATGATGTTGTATTTAACGAAGAGCAGAGAAAAGAATTTTCGTATGACGGAAGTTTCAGAGAGTCTTTGGTTGAATCTATGTCGGTTACAAATGCAAAGCATATGATGATCTTCGGCGGAACGGACCCATGGATAAGTGTTGGTCTTATACCCGATGAAACAGCAAATGAGAATATAAAGTACTTCATAAATCCCAATTATCCGCATACTTCGAAAATGAGCAACCTTCCCGAAGAATCGAGGAAAGAAGCTTTCGAAATAATGAGTGAATGGCTCGGTGAAGAAGTAAATGCGGATTAAAATGAGCCAAAAAGCCAATGATTCATAAAGGAGATCAGAACTTTATAAAGGACTTGGTGCTCTGATAAATTAGAACGACAAAGCGGCGGTTTGCGGAGGATCACGCGGTGAATGTAATAGAGATAATAAATAAAAGACACAGCTATAGAGGAAGATATCTGTCTAAACAGGTTCCCAAAGATGATTTGGTAAAAATAATGGAAG
>JAEEGL013777380.1_pt1 | contig 11601 bp, 8 predicted proteins | sample 9134231 | NCBI WGS metagenome assembly JAEEGL01 (sample SAMN16246548, study PRJNA631951) | gut metagenome | biome: gut microbiome; feature: rumen; material: fiber-attached | host: Bos | place: Iran: Karaj | collected 2018-10 | reverse complement strand
GTGGTGGCAGGCGACAAGTTCTCGAACGATGCCAACACTATGGTCGTCGACCCGATGAATGTGCCCGACGGTTGGGAAGGCATGGACTGCGGTCCCGAGAGCCGCAAGTTCTACGCCGGCATCATCAAACAGTCGAAGACCGTGCTGTGGAACGGTCCCTGCGGCGTGTTTGAGTTCGACAAGTTCGCCGAAGGTTCGCGCGCCTTGGCCGAAGCCATCGTGGAAGCCACGGAACAAAATGGCGCCTTTAGCCTTATCGGCGGTGGCGACAGTGTGGCTTGCATCAACAAGTTCGGCCTGGCCGATCGTGTGAGCTATGTCTCGACCGGCGGCGGCGCCCTGCTCGAAGCCATCGAAGGCAAGGAACTGCCTGGTATTGCGGCGATTAAGAAGTGATTTTTTGACCCTGACCATTGACCCTGACCCTGACCAGACAACCTCGTTGAAATTGGTCAGGGTCAGGGTTTTGGGTCAGGGTAATAAACCTACGTAACATGAAAAAAACTTTACTATTATTTGTTCTTACTTCATGGTTTTCATTCATGCTGAACGCACAATGGACAAGCCCCGGCAACGGGACGACCTTCACCATGAGCGAGCTCGTCGAAATTACTGGTGGGGTGGTCACTTTTGATGGCACCAATTATCATGTCCATGGCGACCTCACCATTTCGGCTAACGACACTTGGAAGATTGACAATGGATTCCAGAAAATCTATGTGGAGAATGCGCTGATCACCATCAACGGCTCCATGATTTGCGAGAATGCAACCCGTGTCTCTGTGATGGGCGACCAGTCCTTTAGCATGAGGTTTGAGAATGCCACCGATTGCGAAGTCAAAAAGATGTATTTCAGCGATGGTGCAGGCATCCAACTTGTTGAGTCGGATGTCCATTTTGATGACGTCAAATTCGTGTATTTCACCACCGAATACTGCCATTCCGCCATCGACATCTTCAATTGTAACCCGGTGATTGAGAACTGCTATTTCTTGTTGAACGAAGGTGCGGCCATCGGTTCGCCGGCCAACGGACAAAGCTCGCCGAAGATCCTGAACTGTGAGTTTGACTCGAATGTCGATGGTGCCAACATACCGCAAATCAACCTCGGACCAGGAGCTGAAGACACCATTTACATCGTGGGTAATCTGATTGACGGCACTTACGCCCAATTTCACACGGGTGGCATCTCTGTGGCCGACCTCATGGGGACTGGCGACACCAAGATCCTGTTGAAGGACAATGTCATCAAGAACAACCGTTACGGCTATAACCAGCAAGGGTATCACCTGAATTCCACCATCATCGGAAACCAGTTCATCGACAACCATCATGAGGACAACCCCATGAACGGCGGCAGCGGCATCAGCATTTATGGCATGGACGATAACAACAAGGCTGTCATTCGCGACAACGTCATCACTGGTAACCTTTGGGGCATCACGGCCATCAATGGTTTCTATATCGACCTCGGCACCGAAGACGACTGGGGCCAAAACGAAATTCACAGCAACGGCAATAGCGGAGTGGTGTACGACCTCTACAACAACTCCACTTGCGACATCATGGCCGTCGGCAACGATTGGGGCACCACCGATGAGCAGGAAGTGGAAGACCATATCGTCCACCAGGTTGACAATCCGAGTCTGGGCTTGGTAACCTTTGTTCCCTTTATCGGATATGATGCCGTGAATGAGACAACAACTGCCTCTTTTGAAGTGGCTCCTAACCCCGCCCAAGGTCGTTTCACGGTGGAAGGCAAAGGAAAAATGACCATCACAAATACCCTTGGACAAATCATCCTCACTAAAGAAATCGACGGCAAGGAAAGCATAGAATTGCCACGAGACCTGTATATCGTGAAACTGAACGGTATGACACAAAAAATCATTGTGGAATAATTGTTTTCTTTCTTATTTTTGTGCCAAAATAGTACGCAATGAAAACCATCGTCAATATCATCGACAAGAGCAACCCGATGCCGGCCTATCTCTTCACTAAGGAATATTACGAAGAGGGCGACGAGTTGTTGTTCATCTCCACCGAGAAGGAAGCCGACTGCATCCAGCTGCTGACCAAGCAACTCGAAGTGGACGAAACGTTCGTGAAGAGCATCATCGTCAAGCGGTATGAGGACAAGTTCCTGTATGAGCGCATCTGCCGCACCATCAAAGGCGAGCTGATCCCCAACAAGAAATACTACCTCAACCTGGCGGGCGGCAACCGTTACATGACGCTCTCGGTACAGCATGTCTTCGAGGAATTCGACACCTTGTTTTTCTACACGCAAACCCGTGAGAACCTTATCGTTAAGACCATCTTTGACCATAGCATCTATGACGACGACGACGAGGTGTATCCCATCAAGCACCGCATGAATTTGAAGGAATATTTCGGACTCTATGGGTTGGAGAGTGATGTCGACGAGCCGCGACAGTTGGTGCAGGAGACGGCATTCTCGCAGCATCTGTTTACCTTGTTCTCGCAAAACCTGTTGGGCCAAGGCGACTACCAGGTGATGGACATCTTGCGCGAGAAATACCGGGGTTGGAAATATCTCATCATCTCGGAAGTGGAGAATCCGCACAAGGAACACATGACGCCCATCCCCAACCTAAGCAAGTTCTTGAACTACATCGGTTTCGTTCCCGAGCGCAAAGGCTCTCTGCAAGGCCATGAAATAGAATACCTCACGGGCGGATGGTTTGAGGAGTATGTCTATGCCTTGATCAAGAATGTGCTGCAACCAGATGACATCGCCATGGGCGTGCACATCTCCAACGGCATCATCAAGCACAACAACGAGTTGGATGTCTGCTTTATGAAGGCCAACAAACTCTTCGTTATCGAGTGCAAGACGGGCGTCGCCAGCGAGAGCTATTTCAATGAAATCGTCTATAAGGTATGTGCCTTGAAGGAGGTGCTTCTCGGCACCAGCAATTCCTATATCTTCTCGCTCAAGAAAGACCATAAGGGCAGCTGGAAGAAGACGGCGAAATACATGGGCATCACCTTCTGCGATTGGCTCAACCTGACCAAGCCCGAGTTGATGAAGAACATACTAAAGTCAATGGACAAGATTGCCAAAGAAAACTAGATGTTAGAGGAGTCACTCTTTAATCCATTTTCCCGTCTCGACTTCCTTGTTGTTTGAATACACTTTCCAGAGATACACCCCTGGAGACCATGTCTCGGCGTTGACGGGCGTCTCTCCTTCGGTGATTTGCTGTCCGTGCACCATACGACCCGAAGCGTCATACACTTCCAAACGGGCATTGGGCAAGCCCATGCGGATGTTGAGGGTGTTCCCTCCAGGATTGGGATAAGCCATCGCCACCTTAAGACCGTTTGCATGTGCTTCCTCGACGCCCACAAAAGCCTCAGCAGGGAATTTGACGACCGCCGTCGTCGTTTGTGAATAACCATCAAAATGTGTCCACAAATAATATGTCATCAAAACATCGTCCGTCTCTGTGACGGCAATAGTTCTAACCCTGGTGTCACTATATTGTTGGGCCATCGGTTTAAGGACATAATAAAAGGTGGATAGCGTATCGAAATCAGCTGTCAGGTGTTCGATAGTGATACCATCTCTCCCGTCTTCCAGAGTATAGGCGTAATAAAGGCTGTTGTCGGAAGCTAAGGCAACGCCTTTTCTTAGAGCGGCATCATCCCATGTACGGGGTCCCTTTTTCCTTTCGATATAACGAACAATGGATAAGTTTCCCGCCTTGGCGTTATCCAAAGCATATTCATACAAGGCGCATCCCGTGCAACCCGAAGAACCAGGGGGAATGTATTCACACGAAAGATAAGCCGTGTTGTGACGACTAGCAATGTAGGAGGGGTCTCCAAAATAATTCTCACCCAGCCCGTTTCTCTGGTGGTAGCGCTTCATGTCCAGAATGTTGAATGCACTGTCTAAACGATAGGAATGTCCTGGAGTCCCATTCTTTTCGGCCTCGAATTGTCTGCCGTAGCCTGTGATGAAAAACCTATTGAGGAAGAAATAATATGAACTGCCGACTTTAAACATATTGTAACCTGACAAGATAGCTGACCAATTCAGTAGTCCTCCGCCAGGTTCGCTTCCAGGGTTAATCTCATAACCCACACGACTGATGAGCGTGCCGTCGAAGCTCATCCGAAAGAAGAAGATGCTATCGTTCCCATGAGGATTATGAAAGTCCATGGAAACTTGCTTGGTATAGCCGCCAACAATGGTGCCTTCGTCGACAAAAGCGGAGAAGACATAGATGTTGCCACAGAAGTCGTTTAAACCGCCAAAAAACAAATCCCCTTGAGCATCTGTTGTGTCGACGGGTATTTGATGCTCATGGCTCTCGACAACCGAAAGCTGTTCGTCAAGTTTATACAAAGCAAGGATGGAATAGTCGGGAGGATTATCGAAACTCTGGTAATAGTTGGCATTGGTTGAGTCGTGGTCGGGATTGTAGGCAGTCAGTATATATGTCGTCCCTTCCTCGTCCGACAGCACATAAGGACAACGTCCCCAAAACGCCGGTTGGGGAAAACTGTCTCTGGCCATCACCTCGCCTTCAGGTGAAAGCACCAACAGGGCGGGTTGACGCGACCAAATTGAAGAAATCGCTATATCACCGTTGGACAGGGGCTTTGCATCAATCAACGTGAGGCTGTCTTCAAGGCCATACACGATGGAATATTCCCATTCCTGCGCATATCCCACAAAGGCCATGACCGTGGTAACGATGATTAGTATTGCCTTTTTCATATTCCTTTGTATTTTGATAGATAGTATTATTGCAAAAATAGTAAAAACACAACTAGGTAACACATAATAATTTAGAAATTTGTTATTAGTTTGTTGGGAGTGTACATAAAACCTAGTTAATCCGTCACCGTAAACTGACCATAATACACGTCCCCATTTTCGAGGATGAAAGTGACAATGAACCTTCACTCTTTCACCACCTTGTCCGCAAACACCTGTCCGTCCTCCATGGTAACGCGCAGTGTGTAGGTTCCGGCTGGTAACATGCCCAGGTCGAAGGTCTCGAAGGCCTTGCCTTGCGTTCGCACGAGGCGGCCTTGCAGGTCGATGAGCTCGATATGGGCGGGCTGCACATCAGGAGAGTATTGCAAGTGAAGCTGGTCTTGGGCGGGGTTGGGATAGAACATATAGGGGCGAATGCTCGCCTCTCCTGCTGGGATGGAAAGAGAACCATCGTGGAGTATCTTGATGGCAAAGAGCATCGATTGGGTGTGGTCGCTTGTCCAATAACGGCCTGTAACAAGACATCCGCCATCACTTGTGGCCATTACGGAACAAGGTTGAAACACATGTTGGCCATCTTCATAATAACGCGTCCAAATGATATTGACATCAGAATCTGTTTTACTTACCGCGAAACGGTTCAATCCTTCGATTTCGCCGTTTTGCCATCCTCTTCGGTCATAAACCCCGTTGCAGACAAAGAACGATTCTTCGTTCGACATGTCCATACCATGACAGAAGGCCATGGTTCTTATGCTATCGTTGTCGTGGGGAATAAACGAAAAAGCAACAATACTGTCGTTTTGGTCCAACTTCATGGAAACAATTACATCATCCCATAAATCAATATTCCAACCATCCCAACGCTCGCCTCTGGTACTCAAGTATTTTGTTCCGTCATGCAATGAAACCGCAAACGATTCTGCATAACGGTGTCCTATCAATATACCGTCTGTTGAATCCATGGTTATATTATTTGCCAAATCTCTTGTCTGGAAATCCGTTAACTCCCTGTTCATCCTAACAAAAAAGACAGGTATTTCACCAAATCCATCATAATCGCCAACAAAGGATTGTCCGTAGTCTCCACTACCGTCTTGGTATTCAAACAAGTCACCTTGGGCTGAGTAAACGAATTCACTGCTTAATGGGGAGCTTCCCAGGGCCAGCAATTCGCCATCGCATGAAAGCCGGATATATAACATGTTTGATGAAAAGCCTTCACCAAGGGGCAGGGAGCAAAACACAATGTCACCGCAGCTGTCCATGATGCTCCTTCCGCCCAATAATATGGCACAATATTCTTCGGGAAGTTCTATTTCCTTGTACCAAGCCATGTTTAAGGCATGATCGAATCGGGCCAGATAAGGATTGAGATAGTGCATTGTACTGTCTAACACAGTCCCAATGGCCAGACAGTATTTAGAATCGGATGGGTCTTGAAATAGTCTTATGATAGAAGAGGGTCTTCCGTCTTCGTTCATAGCCAACTCGCCAAGCAAGTCTCCTTCGGGCGACAACTTGAGAACTGTGGCTGGTTGATCAACATCCTTTTGTTGTGTAATACCTTTTGCACCAATAAGATAACCGATCGTGCTAAGGTCGCAAGCGGATATAAAATAGCACTCGGTTTCGCCTTGCACATCGCAAATTTCAAGGGAATGGGTTCCACCGAACTTCCATTCAAAAGGATAGGATTTTTCAAAGATAAAGTCTGGACGTTGGGCAGATGCTTTTACGCTGACGAGCGTTGTAAACATCATCATACTAAAGATAAACAAAGGTATTGCCGTCTTTTTCATGTTTTCTTTTTTAGTTTATTCTATCGTGCAAAAATACAGCAAACTATTAATGAAATCAATCCATTATTTGTTTTTTTTTGCTATTGGGATTAGTTAATCCCAATAGCAAAAAAAAACACAGATTAATTAATCGATGACAGGTTCGCCCGTGCAATTGGGCTTGCCATGGTGTAATGTTATTTTCCAAGTATAACCACTTCGATAATCATCAAATACAGGTATATAGTGATTTTCAAAGTAAACATGTTCTATCGATAAAGATATTATTCTATGATTACCAAAAGGTTGTTGGCCATAAAGGGTTAAAAGTTGTGAATAATAATACTCCATTTCCTCGTGAGGGATGCATATAGTATTTTGATTCGTTTCAAAGGAGGTATAGATTTTAAAGCATTCATTTGTATAATCATAGAATCTATAACCATAAAAAATCCAATCGCTAGTTTCGGTATAATATATTCTTCCTCCGTAAAGACATGTCAAAGGATTTAGTGATTGAAAGACCCAAGATCTAATGATTTCTGGGGCTCCGTATATGTTAACCAACTGCCCATCGCAGGAACCAGCTTGATTCTTTGGGTGCCAATCCAAAGTATCATGGTTATTGGTATACACTGCACCAGGATCATAACTAGTTACTACCACTATCTCACTATCCATTATTTCACTTTCCTTACTATCCATTGGCTTGAAATTGCAAAGAATGCAATAGACGGTTTTATAAGGTAGATCGATTCCGTGGAAAGTTTTTAGAATAGAATTAACTGCATTCTCGTATGTTACAGCAAGTTGGCTAAGATCTACTTCGCCATTGGTTAGGGCGAGTTCAATATGCAAGGTATCAATTATCAATATTTCTGGATCATAACCAGCATCTCCAAAATCGAAGTTAAGAAGATTGCATAAGTCTTGCCGTGCCTGTTCAAGACTAATGGCTTCTTCTCCTTTTTGTGCCGAGAGTAATTTTTCCTTGAACGAGATTAGATATTCGTCCATGTTGTCAGATAGTTGTACCACTCGTTCCAAGTCAGTACATGTTTGTTCCTGCTTTTCTTTCTTGCAAGATACAACGGCCACAGCAATGGCCAAAATTGCCATAACAGCAATGGAAAGGATTGAATAAGTCTTTTTCATAGTTTTAAGTTTTTAAAGGTTTATTGTAGATATTTCTTTTAATCCGTCACCGTAAACTGACCATAATACACGTCCCCGTTTTCGAGGGTGAAAGTGACGATGAACCTTCACTCTTTCACCACCTTGTCCGCAAACACCTGTCCGTCCTCCATGGTAACGCGCAGTGTGTAGGTTCCGGCTGGTAACATGCCCAGGTCGAAGGTCTCGAAGGCCTTGCCTTGCAAGCGCACGAGGCGGCCTTGCAGGTCGATGAGCTCGATATGGGCGGGCTGCACATCAGGAGAATATTGCAAGTGAAGCTGGTCTTGGGCGGGGTTGGGATAGAACATGTAAGGGCGAATTCCCACGCTACTTTCATTTGTGGCTGCCGTCCCATCGTGGTTGAGGTAAAAGCAGAGTAATCCATAGTTTTCATCGCCGGCCTTCATACCGAATCCAATCCAAGCTATACCTTTCTCTTCATCTTGTTCGTCTACATCTATGACAGAATATTTGAACGGCCACCATGCTATTGCTATGTCATTTGTTTTGCAAAAACGTTTCCATTCCACATTCAAATTGGTGTCCATTTTCACCACAACGACGCTTTCTTCTGGATATCCCCTTTCTTTATATATAAGATAAACCGTGCCGTCCGACATTTGCTTGAAGCCCTCGCATTGTGCCGTATTGTATCTACCCGGAAAGTCGTTGAACACGATATAATCTTTCATCTGCATAGTGCGCAGGTCGTACTTCACAACCGCAACTCCGTGTTCAGCCTTATTATAGAAGAAATCGGTGTCGTTCACATATTGTGCAGCTACGAGTATCTCGCCCCCCCCTATTGGGATTATTTCCGTATCAAAGTCAATATTAATATATTCATACTCAACAGGATAAGGATAAATCGGACTTAACGGTTCCTCATTTAACACACTGCCAAAGATTGAGATGCTCTGATGAAAAAGGGAATCTATCACCATAACACCAATATTCTTTATGCTATGTTGGTTATATTCTGTATCCACTGCGTGCCACTGGTAATACTGCAGCGGCGACTCGGTTAGCATCCTCAAATCTGCATACCAATTTATCATTTCGTTTTCGGTTAATTGTGCCTGAAGTTTCAACGTACCATCGAGGCCCAAACGCACGATATAGCTGTCATAACTGTCGAGCAATCCTTCAAGATGCATTTTCGAGTACTTCAATATCAAATCGCCTCTACCATCAATAAAACAATCCCCTATGCTTGCGATGCTATCGCATAATGGCGTTACAACATCCTCTTCGGGATTCACAATAAAGCCATCATCGGGGAAATGACTAATGCGTAGGAACATACTGTCGCATTCTTCATGATATTCGAGGCAGCACCGTAAGTTTCCGTCTCCATTCGGGTTTTTTAGAAGACAGAAAAATGACCGTGTCGTGTCAGCTATGAATAGCGAGTCGTTGATTGAGAGATTGGTTGGGGAAATCTTATAGAACATGCTCCCCAAAGGAAACAGGTCTTCTTCGCCCAATTCACTAACAAAGGTGTTTATTACGAAATTGCGGTCGTGTTGCTGCATAATTCCCAAATTGTCAAAATCACGTCCCGACAATTTATGATGTATCAGCGAGTAGTTGTCATCTCTCTGGGCTTGAATGGCCGATGTCCAAAGGACAAAAACAAGCAATAGTAGGGGCTTTCGCATATCATTGGCATTATTGTGTGTTTCAATGTGTTGGTCAATCGACAGAGGGCCCCGATGGATGAGTCACAAGTTGTCCATATTCCACATGAAGTCTATGATAATAATAATACCATGAGCCATTATGATATGTCCCTCTATATACTACCCAACAAACTGGATGTTCGTTGGGATACAACGTGTTGTTAACAAAGTCATAACCCAAACCTAAATAAGAATCTAAGCAATAACACATTTGATCAAAGGTTAAATAGAAATTCCAATTGTCCGAGTTTTTTCTCATGGCAAACACTCTAGAATCACCATAAAAATCAGAATGGTATTGGTCATAAGTATTTGAATAATCAAAGTTTTGACTTCGTGTAGGAGTGAAACAAATATTAACGCACCCATCTTCTCCGATAGTGTTCTCATGATGTTCAAAAAGGTTGAGTGCATTTTCAAGCAAATCCGCAGCTCTGGTATTCCATTGATACGTTGAATCACAATCAAAATAATCCTCACATTCATACATGGCGGTGAATTCGTCATAAAAATACCATGTGTGATCATATATATACTTGGAAACAGAATTGAATGATGTCATTATTGCGATTTTGGCATTGCCGACAGCATCAATAGTAACATTGATGAAGAATAAATTCTGGTTATTATGGACAAACCCTTTCCTAAATTGCTGGATTATAGCACACATCTGTTCGTAAGAGGTGTTAAGATCTCTCATCATCATTTCACCATCTGTAATATTGACCTGTATTTCTATTGTGTCAAAAGCGACATCATCGTATTCCACGTTTACCTTACAAAAATCATAATTGGCCAGACTGGCAAGGTGCCATGCTGCATCTTCAAGAGATAGTGTCTCGTCGTCTTTTGTGGACGACTGCATCTTCAGTTTAAAATCCTGTAAATACGCACTCATATCCTCAACTTGTCGTGGATCAAATGTTCTAGCAGAATCAGTTTGGTTATTCAAGGCGTTATCGTTCTCTTTCTTGCAAGAAACAAAAGCCATCGCAATTGCTATAATTGCCATAGCAACAACTGCAAGGATTGAATAAGTCTTTTTCATAGTTTTAAGTTTTAAAAGGTTATTGTTAATTTAGATGTTTTTTTTAATCCGTCACCGAAAACTGACCATAATACACGTCCCCATTTTCGAGGGTGAAAGTGACGATGTAGGTGCCGGTATTGACGATGTAGTACTGGTAGCCATTAGGAGTGGTCATCGTCATGTAATCCACAATAAGGCCATCGTCCACAGCCGTGATCTCCACCGATACCTGGCCGAGATTTTCAAGGAAGGCTACAGTTAGGTAATGGCCGTCAATGGTGGCTTGGATGGAGGAGCCTTTTGGTGTGTGTTGTACATTTGCTTCTTTAACTTGAATGGCGCTATATCCATCTGATGATTGGACAATAGCAGCATTACACCATGTTGCGAATAACAAAAAGGTTATTACCAGCAACAGTCGTTTGTTTTGGGATTTGAATAGTTTTTGCATAGTGATTTGATTTTTTAGTAACACTTTGCAAAACTACTTTTGTCAGACAACAATTGTCAAGAGAAAAACCTTTCGGTTTTTTCGGATAATTATACAATATCTTGATTATCAAGCATGTATTTATTAAGAAAGACCGATACTTTATCCTCGGAGCAAAACACGTTTTTTAAGCGTCTCTCACGATCCCAAATGGTGCTGATAGTTTTTTGTAACAACGCTGCAATTTGGGTATTGTCTAATCCTAAAAGACATAAATAGCAGTAATACAAATCTTTTTCCTTTAAACTTGGGTATTGCCTCTTGAGTTTTTCAAAGAAAGGACCATAATGTCGCATGGCCGCATCTTTGAGTTGTGCTTTTTGTGTGTCATCAAGAGCAATGTCGGCATAGATGGAAACAGGGACGTTTGATTTGATAGGTTTGGTGTCGTCATTGCAAACTGCAATAATCTGTTGGCAAATGGGCTCTTCGACATAGTACTGTGCCGTTATTGATTTATGAACAGACGACATGGTGGTGATAGTGGGAGCCATTTCGTCTTTTGCTTTTAATGCAGCATTGCTCTGTCTAAGCCTTCCAGACAAGGCGGCTTGTTGTACCTTATGCGTGTGTCGCTCCGCCTCCAATTGTGCTTCAAGTTTTTGATGGCTCTGCTTTTTCCAATAGAACAAGAAACATAAGGTTAGTATTACGACAGACATTCCTGCTACAATGAGTAATACTAG
>JAEEGL013209757.1_pt1 | contig 11601 bp, 11 predicted proteins | sample 9134231 | NCBI WGS metagenome assembly JAEEGL01 (sample SAMN16246548, study PRJNA631951) | gut metagenome | biome: gut microbiome; feature: rumen; material: fiber-attached | host: Bos | place: Iran: Karaj | collected 2018-10 | reverse complement strand
TGAGAAGATAAAAGGAAAGATGAACCGTATACAGGTTTTCGCGGCAGGAGTGGAAATGAACCTGTTTTTAGGCGGCTTTTTCCTTGTGCTGGCATCCTTCTTGCCTTTTGATGGCTTTTTCTTCATGGCGGGAATTCAGAATATCTTTCTCGGCATCTTAAACCTGTGCTTTGTCAGTGGCTTGGACGGCAGCCGAATCATTGGTGAACTGCTGGGATCTGGTTCGTTTGTTTTTCACATCAAGGAAACCGTTTTCAATAAAAGAGTTCGCAACACGGTGCTACGGAGGCCAAGTGATTTAGCAATCATTATTGCTTCTGCGATTCTTTTGATTTGTCAAATCGCCTTGCCTCTTCTGATTGTTGATAATGTATTAGTGATGATTGGAGTGTTTCTATAACTTGTGTTTTTTTACTGCTTTCATTTGTTCCTTTGATTGTTTCTATTCTTGGAGTATGTTTTGAATCATATACGGTTATGTTGCTGGTGATTCCTGTTCTGTTTGCTATGGTACGGTTTCTTCCTTTCTGCCATAAGAGAGAAAACCTGTGGATGTTTGTTTTTGCAGCGATGGCTGTAATTCCCATTAACATCCATTTGATCCACAAGTTGAATCTGCTTTATTGGGTGGACAACTCTACTATCATGTGTTGCTTGTGGAGTGTTCTTCTATTTCTTATGCTTTTGTCCGTTGAGGAAATTGTCCTGGGTCTGATTACTCGTTTTATATGGAAGCGGCAATACAGACTGCCAAGATTTTTTGACTAAGAATAGATAATAATTACTTTTGGAGTATTCTGCGTGGCTTGATTTCATTCATGGTTTTGAGAATGCTCTTTTAAAGTGTGCCGTTTGAAAAAGACAAGAAATTCACCGGGACGAGACATTATCCAAGTTAGGTAAACCAATGATGTTTGATGGCTAAAGAGGTTTAGTGTCGTTCGATTGAACCGGAAGACGACAGGTGATAATCTTATAGTAGGATGAGACTCAGGCAATATGCTTCAACCGGCTGCGTTAATAAGCATAAAACGTGAATGATCGATTCGTTATTATCCATATATAATGCCTCGCGCATTTATATAAAAATCTTTTTAAAGGAGGACTCAAGATGAAATTTTTCTTGGTCGACAAAGAAGGAAGAACAAACACACTGGAACTGCCGGAAGACTTCCGGATGGATGAGCTTTATTGTCAGTTGAATAACATCGCTGACGATGTCCCTGATGCGACAGTACACCAGAGGATGGCAAATTCCGACGCAGCTCTGAAAACCAAAAGCGGCGCATTTATCCGCTTCGCGGACTATGCAAACGGGACAACTAAGCTGACTGATCTTGGTATCAACAGCAATGCGGAGTATCACTATATCGGAGACTTCGCGAAGGAAGGTGAGAATGGTGCCGCGTGAAGAGTTGCTGTTCAGCAGAGAAATCGCTGCCGGTGTTGAGATTGATCTGCTTGAAGTGCTCCGGCCATTGTTAGCCGGAGCCGGCAACACCGGCAGTCACCTTGTGGAACGAGCGATCAGAAACTTTATTTATCACATGTATATTGTTGATAACGACCGGAAGGGATACGAACCTCATAATTTTCCTCATTCCAGTATTTTGTTGAAACCCGAGGAAGACGCTGGTAAGCCGAAGGCGGAAACATTGGCTGCCAGGGCAAACGAAAAGCTGCTTTCCGGCGGCAGATACTATGGCAGAACAATGGATATCCGCGATCTTGGACCGGAGGTGATCAAATTCTTTGATATCGTTCTGGCGTTTTTTGATAATCGTCAGGCAAGAAAGTATCTTTATGAGATCGCGAGAGAAGCCAACGTGCCGTTTCTTGAAATCGGGCTTTCCGATAACGGCGATTGGCAGCTTCAGCTGTATGATCACGCTTCTGGAGCGCCATGTTACTGCTGTAATCTTGGCAAAGAGCAGCTTGCGCAGTCATGCGCGTACACTTATTATGATGATGTTTCTCACGGAATCGCGCCAACAACGGATGTGGCCGGCGCTGAAGCGGCAGCGTTTGCGATGGAAGCGATGATGAAGTTTTTCAGCAGAGACGGGTTTCCTTGCAACACAAAGTTCCGCTATGATTCCAAAAAGATGATTCTTGAGAGGCTGACAGGCGTGAAAAACCCCAATTGCGAGGTCTGTTCTTTGCCGACGCAGTCAGCTTCAGATATTCATCATCTCAAAGGCCGTGTTGACCAGTTGACATATCAGGAACTGGAGACGGTGGTGGCGAAGCAGTTTTCTTGCAAAGTCAGCATCTGTCTGCCGGACCGGTTTGTGGTGAAGGATTATTGCCCGAAATGCGGGAAAGAGAAACTGCTGATGATGCCTGAAAGACGCATTGTCATGTCTGACGTGATTTGTCCCGAATGCAGGGGAATCAAAGAGGACACGTTCCTTTCGCGTCATGTCAACGCAAGAGAAAACGCGTTTGATGGCGTTGACGCTCTTCCGCCGGAAATCAAAATGAGAACTCTGTTTGAACTTGGTTTCCCGTTTGGAGGTTATATTTATGGCATCGATGAGGAAAACAGGATTCATTGTTTCACCCTTGATGACGATATTAAAATACTGGACGAATTCAAATAAGAAGGAGGTCTTGCTATGACAGCGAAATGTGTTCTTTTGAGATTGGCTGAACAAAAGAAAGGTGCGCTGGAGTTCTTTAAGAACAATCCGTATGTTACGATTCATGATTACAGCCAATCCTCTGATGCCGCGAAGAGAGATCCTTACAGCGTCTGGATCGACTTGAACTATCCCACCTATGTTCTGAAACACAGAAAACCGGTGTATGAACCGAACGGAGTTAAGAATATCCGTATACAGTTCAGCACTTCTTATCCCGCCATCCGTCCGACGGTGACCTTTCCGGTTGAACTTGCCTCTATTCACGCGTGGAACGGAAATACGATTTGCGCGCATTCTGTTTATAACGCGGCCAATCATACGCTCGTATCAGAGATTTGCAATATCATGACACTTGCGGCAAATTGTCCTGAAGGGATCAATTATGATTCACCGACCCCCGATCATAAATGGCTGGCGAAGTGGACGAAGGAATCGTTAAAAACCGGTACGCTGCCTACGGTCGAGTATCATAAGCTTTTCCAGATCCGATCGGCAACCAGAAGACGGATTTATTAAAAGGGGGCTTATCTCATGAGAAGGCAGGGAACACTGACGAAGTGTGAGAAAAATTATTATGAGATGTCTCCGGGAGATGTCGAGCGGAGTATCAGAGAATCATCAGCCCAGTCACTTCATCTGGTTCGGGAAAGAGGATCTTTGCCAAACGTGACAGTGATCTGTGATCCGAACTACTGCCATGATTTGATCGAATACTACCACTGGGGCGAAAGAAGTCCGCAGAACTTCCTTGAGGATATCTCCGGTATTTCCGGACAAATATTCTATGAAGGAGATCACATCACCATTGTACCGCGGTATCTTTTGAAAATGGTCTCCGAACGCAGGACCAAAACCAGCGTGACAACCAGCACAGTCAACAAACAAGGTGCGGATTATCAAAACCATATTCTGAATGAGTGTCTTTCAACTTCGGACTGCAAGTGGATGCAGCAATTCGGGGAACTGCAGATTGAAGGGCGCTGTCATTCTCACCCGGATCTGGGAAGCATCGGCGTTCGGCCATCGGGAATTGATGTGAATGATCATCGCAATAATATGAGCTCGAACGAACTCTGGCTCTCGCAGATTGTTGATCCGGTTCGATGCATGAGCGCCTTTTATTTCGGGCCGGGTCTGCAAAAACCGCAGGTGATCTATTGCCTGTATGCCTCGGACTTTGATCGTTTTCGCCACGGTTCCTATTTTTCCAGACGGCCTCCAAGAATTCAGCCGATACCGGTTCGTGAGATTTTGATGGAACGCAGCGTCAATCAACCGGAGTGGTTGCCTCCCGAGGAACCGATTCCTGAAATCGCCCCCGCGAATCAACCCGCGAAGCCGAGCGAACCGAGCTCTTCGACAAGCGAAGAACCTGTAGAACAAACGGACCCGAATGACACACAGAACGATGAGGTGTTTTTTGAGAAACCTGTACATTCAAAGAAAGATCTGAAGAAGAAGAAAAACAGAAAAATGCGCGCGCAGGCGGTTTTCAAAGCGTGTATGTCTTCCGAAACACTTCTGGCGCTTGTTGAGGAAATTCTGTACCATTCTGCAGAGTAACAATGTATACGAGGAGGTAATCGTAGTGGCTGTTGGAACAAACACGGCAAGACAAACCCTTTGTGTTCCGCGGGAATCTGTTGATTTCGTCAACGGATCCAGGATCGGCGACTATACGATTGCCTCCCTTTTCCGTGAAGGCTCACAAGCCACCTTGTTCACGGTGACCGCTCCATCTCAACAGGAGAATGTTATGAGGGTCTATTTTGACGGATTCGCCCCTCCCGAGAGCATTATGCAGGCGTTTCATCAGACAACGGATGACCAACTGTGCAGGGTGATTTCGACTGGCATACACGGTGGTCATGTTTATGATATTGTTGAAAAGCTGACGCCTTTACCGGACATCCGTCAGCTTTCCGAAGAGCAGCAGCTTTCATTAGTGAAAGAGGAAGCGAAGGCGGTTCTGGCTATCCATACAAAGAGTATTTGCCATCTGGATATCAAAATAGAGCACTTTATGCGGAACGCCTCTGGGAAAGTCGTGCTGATTGACATCGGTTCCGCGAAACATATTGGAGACGATCCTCCTGCTTTTTTCAATGCATTTCTTCCACCGGACGCGTATACCGGTCCGGTGCGGCCGGAAAGTGACTTGTTCTCCCTGGGCATTGCTGTTCTGGAACAGTTTTTTCCCGAGTGGCTTGAAGGGAAACCGAGAGAGGAAATAATAACAGCGCTTTCCTCTCAGGATGAGATTACCCGCATGATTGAGCATCTTCCGGATTTCTTGAAATCGCAGGTTCGATCGCTGGTTTCCGATAACCCGGCAGCAAGAAAAGAGTGCGCATGGTTTGATTCATCCCGCCGAGCTGTCTCTGCGTCGACGAAAGATCAGAAAGACGGTATGGTTGAACAGGTGATAAGCGGGCTTTACCTTCTGCGCGCAAAAGACGATATTCAAAAAGAGCTGTTATCTATCGTGGCGAAATGCAATCCCGGTGTTTTCGTCGGCAAGGTTCAGCCCGCCGCCAGAGCGGTAGATTTCAATGATCTTGATTCGTTGACGGCTTTCCTGCAGTTCTTAAGAAGCATACCACGTGAATCATCCGCCGGCAAGTTTACAAACATTACCAAGGAAAACATCTTTCAGGCTCTGTCCGGTGAAGTTGTGGTGTCACCGCGCAAGCTGTCAAAAACCAGACCGGTTCGAACATTGAAAAAGTACATCCGGAAGCGTGTGTTCTACATTTTTGATAAGAGTACCATATTGGAACTTGATCAGCAGGGAGCCGTTATTACCAATGAACGAAACAGAAAAGCCTGGGCAGCCTTGAGAATCATTGGAATCGTGATCGGCGTCGCGGCGGCGGTCGCTGTTGTTATAGCCATTGTGATTGCTATTCTGTATATTCTGGCGATCATCGCGATCGGCGCACTTCTCTTCATTCTGCTGTGCGGCGCGCTGGATCTATAAAGACAGGAGGAAATATGCAAATGATTGTATCACACATTCTCTTGAACGTTCAAAACCTGGGACCGGGAAACCGCCTTTGTATCTGGTTTGCTGGGTGCAGCAAACATTGCCCGAACTGTGTCGCGCAAGAGCTTAAGAAAACAGATGGTTATATGGAAATCTCACCGGAAGATCTGGCGTCGTTGGTAAACTATAAAGCGGCGGAATCGGGCGCTTCCGGCATCACCGTTTCTGGCGGGGATCCCATGGAACAGGAAGGTATTGCCACGTTTCTCTCGCTCCTTGAAGTACCGGACATTCTTGTTTATACCGGATTTACACAAGACGAGATGCGATCTTCCGGGTTGCTTGATCAAGTCCGTCCCCATATCGCTGTTTTGAAGTGCGGCCGATACAAACCCGCTTTGGATCACGGGCATCCGTTGATGGGCAGCAGCAACCAGGAAATGATCTACTGCAAACCAGAGTTTGAAGCGCTGTATAACGAGTACATAGCGCGTCAGAAAAGAAAACTGCAGTTTCATGAACTTGCAGGCAGAATATACTTTTCCGGCTTGCCGGATTCATCAATGAAAGGAGCATGATTATGAACAGCGAAAAAGTGTTGCCGATTTGGCAGAGGACGACGCAGGATTACATCAGAACGGAACACATCCTGAATATCAGCGGCTATATTCACGATACGTATTTATCTTTTGATCAATCCGGATACTCCACACTGACGGAGTATTTGAATGATCTTTTGCAGGAGAACGGCTTTGATGACGTCCTTGGCTTTCATCCGTGCACCGGGTTTGAAAATGACCCTGTGAGACGTGAGAACACATCGGTCTCAAAAAGCGTATCATCCGGGAAAGCGAGAAGCATCGGTTTGCTCGCTGACCGGATTGAGAAGGAGTTTTCTGACGCGGAGAGAAAAAAAGCCATCATTGTGTCGGACGCGTCTTTCCTTTGCGCCTCGAACACTCATCTGACAAACGAAGAACATGACGCGTGGGTCAAAATCCGCAATGCGATGTATCACTGCTCCCCGGAAAACCGGCTGATTATGCTCTTTGAAAACGATTCGGATATTCCCAGGGCTTTGGAGCAGGCCTCCGGCCTTTCAAAGAACCTTATTGTGTCCCGGCCGGATCAGACACAGCGCAAACAGTTTGTGTCTCTGGTTTTGCCGCATCTGTCTGAGGAAGAGCAGGAGTATATCGCTGACATTTCGAGCGATTTGGGCCTGAAAAAACTCACCGATATTCTCGCGGAAGTGCATCGTACGGATCCCAAGCCCGATAAGCAAATCCTGTCAAAAGCCATTAAGAAGTATATTTACGGCTATGCCGATAACCCCTGGCAGCGCATCCCCAAAAAGAAGATCATGCAGCTGGAGCAGGAACTGAATCAGCAGATCAAGGGACAGCAGACAGCCATAAGCAGCATGGCCAAAAAGATTAGGGCTGCGTGGGCAGGCACGAAAAACGTTATGGATGGGAACAACGCTCCCGCGGGCGTCGCTGTCAACAGCGGACCCACCGGCGTCGGGAAAACCCTGATGGCGAAACTGCTCGCGAAGTATATCATGGGAGACTCGGAGCTCCTTATCAGGATCAATGGCAACCAGTATACCGAGGAACATCAAACGCAGTGCCTGATCGGTTCGCCTCCTGGTTATGTCGGGTATGAACAGGGCGGGCAGCTGACAAACGCTGTGAACGAAAGGCCATTCTCTATCATTCTGATAGACGAAATTGAGAAGGCGCATCCCCGTTTTTGGGACTACTTTATGCAGGTGCTTGAAGAGGGAAAACTGACCGATGGCCGTGGCAACGTTTGTGTGTTCAAGAATACATTCCTGATTTTTACGACGAATCTTGGTGCGAAAGAGGCAAGCGCATGCGAGGATCCGGCCAAGGCGAGAGACGCGATCTGCGACGCGATTGAAAGATACTTTATCAGTATCAACCGCATGGAGATTTTCGGCCGTCTGAGGCCCCACATTATCCCGTTCAACAGTATGACAGACAGCGTTGCCTGTGAGATCATTGAGACGCATTTGAGAACGATCAGCAGCAATTATCTCGCGGAACAGAAGGTTTCCATTTTGTTCTCTGATACGGTGATTGACAAGCTGAAAACTGCGACCGGTATTTCATCTGAATATGGCGCCAGAGACATTAAGAACACAGTAAACGAATTACTGTTAAATCCGCTTTCGGAGATTAAGATAGACAATGAAATCGGCGCGGGAACTGTTATTGACGTTTCTGATATCGTGTTTACCGAGGATGAGGAGAACCCTGTAAACCTTATCTATTCAGTGGACAATACACATCTGGAAAGTGCTTTGACTATTCCGCAGATTCGGGAAAAAGCAAACGAGAGGCGTCCGTTCTCTGACGGTTCCATGAAAGGGAGCGACAGACGCAGCGTAACAGGGAGCGTTTTTGAATCGGACGCCCGGAAAGTGATTACCGTCAGGCACAGACGGTGATTCTGAAAGGAGGAAAGAATAATGAGTGGAGGAGTAGGCGGTTCGGTTGGTTTACTGGGCTTCGGCGCGGCTGCTGTGGTTGTCGGAGGAGCAATGATAACCGCCCAGATCACAAAGGCGGGAAGTATCGCTGTTTATGAACAGATTCAGCTGGCCAAGGAGTGTACCGAGGCGGTCCGGAAAGCGAAGGAAGCCCGGCGGGAAACCATGAATTCATTCACGCTCGACAGCGAACGCACGCTATCTTTAATTAACGAATCAACACGGGCTGAAATCCTGAGACTGAAGCATTCGCTGGAAAACCGGGGACAGAGGGTCAATCTCTCAAACCTTGGAAACAGTGATGAGGAAATCCTGATTTCCCTGCTGACTATGAACCGGAGGCTTTCGGGCAAATCTGGCGTTTCCACGTTCCGTTCCCCCAAGGAAGTGTTCCGCTCCATCGCTGAAGCCGTGGATCCGCTCTTCTTGTATATTCCGGAAACAGATCCGGTATACAAAACGCTGAACGGATATAAAGCGGAAGCGACAGAAATTGTGTCCGACAGCAGTATACCCATGGAAGAAAGGGCGCAGAAACTACGAGCGATAGAACATGCCCTGATTTCTCAACTGGATACATACAGGTTGATTGCCCGGAAATACGAATACCAGTTTGTACAGTTTACGACATTGTCTCACGCGTTCAAACGCCTTGCGGAAGCCTGTTCCGATGTGCCTGTTGCACAAAGACGTTATGATCCGCAAAAAGCCGAGGAGCAGATTATGACCCTTCGGGCCGAGATTGAGAAAATGAAAAAGACGCTCAAAGAAAAACTGCTTCTTGATCCGCAGTTTATAGCGGAAAACAAACACCTGACTGAAGTAGTCAACCGCGCTGTTTCCGATGCCGGCTACAAAAGGCTCAGCACACAGGAAAAGCCATACGGGACCACCAGCCTTTATGCGTTCTATCACTCGCTGCTGAAGGTTACAGTATCAAAAGAAGGCATGCTGTCCATGGACTTGGTCGGTCGGAAAGGGGAGTCCAAGCAGCAGATCTACGCGGACGAAAAAGCGTTCTGTACCAGAGGTATCTCGGAAATTACCAGTAAGTTCCAGGAGTTGGGACTGGTGTATCAGCAGAATCAGACGGTTAACCTGACGGAAGATTCCATCCTGTACGAGGACGCGCTTCTGACAGACGAGTATCAGGACCAGCGGGCGTATGAAGAAAACCCACGTTTGATGTATGCGGATGGTGAAAGGGGTGTCATGCGCAGATGAAAATATGTGCCATTTGCGGAACGGAACATCCTTCGGAACAGGTGAGATGCTCCCTTTGCGGGTCCATGCTGCCGAGTATGGAAGTGCCGGCACCGCATATAGCCGCCGCTTCCTGCATTCAAATCAAAAAGTGCCCGCATTGTGATCACCTGAACAACAAGACTGCTGTGCGTTGCGTGAGATGCGGATCCTTTCTCGGGGCAACGGAGCGCCGCAGGGTGAAAAATGTTTCCCGCGCAACGGACGCTGTTTACCTGACCGTTTCCACAGGTGAGGCTTTCCGGCTGGAGCCGGACATGATCATCGGAAGGGAATATCAGCCCGAAATCTGGGATGTGTATGCTTCCCGAGCGGCATTTCGTCTTCTTTCAGATGAGGCCGGCTCTTTCACAATCGAAGATCTGAGGACGCATGACTGTGAAAAGATTCAATGGAATACGCCGTATCATCTGGGAAGGAAGTCATTCATTATTACAAAGAAAGAAGGATGAAGATGAGTTATCTGGATGTGTTAACAGAAATCGTGCAGGATGAAGCAAATTTTCAGCATATCGGTGTTTCGGATGAGCAGATTGATCCGGTGGAAGCTCTGATCAGAAAACCGTTTCCGCAGGAATATCGTGAATATCTCCACATGTGCAACGGCGGTGATTTCTTCGATTCCGCTTTCACATTGTTTTCGGTTTATGACAGCTCCAACATTTTCATTACCCCCGCTGTGAATCTTGGGGCATATAATATGCCGGGCTTTGCCGCCTCGCTGTCCATACCCGAATCCTATATCATTATCGGCGTCTACAATTTCGGTGACTTCATTTGTCTGGATTCCAGGTCCGGCATGGTCATTCAATGGGATGTCGCAAACGATGAAGCTTATCTGACTTACGCTGATTTGCTTGATTTCCTGACACAGGCAAAAGCGGATTATCTTCAACCGTAAGAGGAGGGTTTCCGCATGACAGTGGAAGAAAAAAGAGCGCTGAACAACGCTAGAGTCAATGCTGTCCGTAAGGCATGGGCAGAGGAACGAGCCCTGGTGCTGAAAGGAAAATGCACCCGCCAATGGTCGAAGAAAGAGGCGTCAGAACTGATTCGGAATGGAAAGGTGGCCGGATATGCCGGCCATCATATGAAAAATGTCGACGCATATCCCCAGTATGCCGGAGACTCTAACAACATTCAGTTTTTGAGCACGAAAGAACATATCAATCAGGCGCACAGGAATCAAACCAGAGTGGCAACAAACGGATATTACAATCTGCAGACAAGAAGAATGGAACCTTTTCACGGCCGCCCGCACAAACGTGTTTTCAAGCTGAACTGTTCTGTGAAAAATGAACAGAAGCGGCATCAGGCTTCGTCCAATGCGCAAACGGCCGGAAACAGGAATCAAAAAGGTGTTTCCGGTCGTGTGCGGCTTTCCGGCAAGGCGGATCAAAATAGACAGGCGGGAAGTGCCGCCTTGTCTTTGAAAGCAAAAGAAGCGCAAAAAGCCCGGAACAAAGCAATTGTTGAGACGCGGAGAAGTCCGTCGGGCAATGAGATCTCCAAACAGAGTTCAAAAGCCGCCGAAAAAATGAAGCGGGGCTTATCCGAACAGAAAAAGCAGCTTTCGAAAGCGCAGCAGTCTTTTCAGAAAAAGGCCGACAGAATGAAAGAGAGAGAAAGAGCCGTTTCCAGGTCCGCTCAACAGAAGACCGCGACGAAAAGCCAGTCGAAAAAGACCGGTCAGTCCCGGTCTCAATAAAGGGGAGGTGATATCTGGTGCTGGTGCAGAAAAGCAATGGAATCATGGCTCCGAGCGGCGCTGCCGGAAAAACCGTTATTGAGACATCCTCAGGCGACAATCCATACATCTGTACGCCTGAACCATACTGCCTGAATTATTACATCAGACTTGAGGATGATAACCACAGATTCTGCGGCTTTACCGAGGAAGAGACGTCAAAGAAGATATTGATGGTTGGCGGAAGCGGAAATGGAAAAACCAACGCTTTTTACCAGTTGTTTCAAGAAATGAACCGGGTGAGTCCTTGCGCAGTGAATATTGTGTTTGATACGAAGGGAGACTATCTGAAACGATTCGGAACCGCGGACAGAACAGAAACAGTTGTGATTTCTCACCGGAAAGATCATCCGGCCTGTGTAATCTGGAATGTTTTTTCTGAAATACTCGCCACCAACGAGGACTATAAGGTATCGTGCCGTGAAATGGCAAAGATTCTGCT
>JAEEGL013203416.1_pt1 | contig 11601 bp, 6 predicted proteins | sample 9134231 | NCBI WGS metagenome assembly JAEEGL01 (sample SAMN16246548, study PRJNA631951) | gut metagenome | biome: gut microbiome; feature: rumen; material: fiber-attached | host: Bos | place: Iran: Karaj | collected 2018-10 | reverse complement strand
GTGCTTGTACTTGTGCTCGCAGCGTTGGGTCTTGCCGGAATGTGGGTGGCGGTTTTCGCTGATGTCGGAGTGACGGTACTCGCAGTTCTTAACGCAATGCGTACACTGAGGTAGGTTTTCCTGCATAGAATAGAGGATTTTGACAATGAAGGAACGGTTTCTCGTGGAGAGGCCGTTCCTTTATCGTCATACAGCGAAGAGACGCATCTTAGGAGTTATTGTCAATTGTACAATAACACAAGAGTCGCCTTATTGTAGAAAGTACGTTTTATAACATATTGACTATAAGTTAATTAAAAATATAATCTGAAAATATTTCAAATAATTGTTGCTTAATCAGAATCAATGTGATATCTTTGTGTCGTCATAATTCAGACACGACTGATAACAATGAGTGAGCCCGTATTACAGCCCATCGCCATGAACCACGTATCCGTAGACTGCGTAGTCTTCGGTTTTGATGGTGACAACATGAAGTGCCTCCTTATCAAAAGGACAGGTGAAGAGAACGGGGAAGTCTTCCATGACATGAAACTTCCCGGAAGTCTCATCTATAGGGATGAGGATCTTGACCAGGCCGCCCGTAGGGTCCTCAGCGAGTTGACGGGTCTGAAAAATGTCCACCTCAATCAGTTCAAGGCCTACGGTTCCAAGGACAGGACCCGTGATCCCAAGGATGTGCATTGGCTGGAAAGAGCCCAGAAAGAAAAAGTCGAAAGGATAGTCACTGTCGCGTACATCGCCCTGATAAAGATCGACAGGGCGCACGAGACCCTTAACGGGAATGACGTCTGCTGGATTGATTGCGACAAGGTTCCGACTCTGGCGTTTGACCATAATATAATAATAAGGGATGCCGTGGCTTATATGAGGCTGCTGATGGAGATGGATCCCTCCCTTATGTTCAATCTTCTTCCCAGAAAGTTCACTGCTGCGCAGCTGAGGAGGATATTCGCGATCGTGGCAGGAAAAGACATGGACCCGAGGAACTTCCACAAGAAGCTCTCGATGATGCCCTATGTCGTTCCGCTCGATGAGAAGGAGAAGAATGTCGCTCACAGGGCGGCAAGGTTCTTCCGCTTCGACAGGACCATTTACAAGAAGACGAGAATTTGACAACTATAAAAACATTTCCGGAATATGTATTTGCTTGGATACGATGTAGGCAGTTCTTCCGTGAAGGCGTCATTGGTTGATGTCGCTTCCGGAAAGTGCATTTCTTCGGCCTTCTTCCCGAAACAGGAGGCCCCCATCAAATCAATCCGTCCCGGTTGGGCTGAGCAGAACCCTGAGGACTGGTGGAGTTATCTGAAAGAGGCGACCGCTGAAGTGATGATGAAAGCGGGCAACCCCGACAATATCGCAGCGATCGGCATCTCATACCAGATGCATGGACTCGTTTGCGTAGGAAAGGACTTGAAGCCCCTCCGCGATGCGATCATCTGGTGCGACTCGAGGGCTGTCCCTTACGGCAATGCGGCTTTCGAGGGAATAGGTTCCGAGAAGTGCCTCTCCCACCTTCTGAATTCCCCCGGTAACTTCACTGCCGCCAAATTGGCTTGGGTGAAGGAGAATGAGCCTCAGGTGTTCGAGAAGATATACAAGATCATGCTCCCCGGCGATTACATCGCCCTCAAACTTACAGGGGAAGCCGTTACCACAGTCAGCGGACTTTCAGAAGGCATGATGTGGGATTTCGCGGAAGGCAAACCCGCTTCGTTCCTCTTTGACTGGTTCGGATTCCCTCAAGATGTGATCCCCACAATCGTGCCCACGTTCTCAAATCAGGGGAGTGTGATGCATGAGGCTGCCGTTGAACTTGGCATCCCTGAAGGCATTCCTATCTGCTACAGGGCCGGTGACCAGCCTAACAATGCTCTTTCGCTCAATGTCTTCGAACCCGGTGAAATCGCTTCTACAGCGGGAACTTCCGGAGTGGTTTACGGTGTGAACGGCAATATCGCATACGATAACCTTTCAAGGGTCAACACGTTCGCTCATGTCAACCATACTACTGAAGATCCTCGTCTGGGTATTCTTCTTTGCATCAACGGTACAGGTATCCTTAACTCCTGGATAAGGAGGAACGTGGTTCCGGAAGGCATTTCCTATTCCGAAATGAATGAAATCGCCGCGGGCATCCCCATCGGATCCGACGGAGTCACCATCCTTCCTTTCGGTAACGGAGCCGAGCGCATGCTCTGCAACAAGGTCCTCGGGAGCGTGGTTTCAGGAATAGAGTTCAACCGTCACAGCTGGAAGCATCTGGTCAGAGCCGCTCAGGAAGGCATCGTCTTCTCCTTCAAGTACGGAATCGAGATAATGGAGAGCATGGGAATGAAGGTGGACAAGATCCACGCAGGCCATGCCAACATGTTCCTCAGCCCCATTTTCCGTGAGACCCTCGCCGGAGTCACTGGAGCTACTATCGAACTCTTCGATACCGACGGTTCAGTAGGCGCAGCCAAGGGTGCGGGAATAGGCCTTGGAATCTATTCCGGCCATGACGAGGCCTTCTCTACTCTTGAGAAGATAGATGTCATCATCCCTTCAAGGGCAGATGAATACATGGAAGCATACACAAGGTGGAAAGAGCAACTTCTTTCAGCCATTGCGGGCAAATAACCGAAAATCATTTATAAAACAATCAATATCAAATCTTTCAATTATGGCAAAAGAGTATTTTCCCGGGATAGGTAAAATCCCGTTCGAAGGGGTAGAGAGCAAGAACCCCATGGCGTTCCATTATTATGATCCTGAAAGGGTAGTCCTCGGAAAGAAGATGAAGGACTGGCTCAAGTTCGCGATGGCTTGGTGGCACACCCTCGGACAGGCCAGCGGTGACCAGTTCGGCGGACAGACCCGCAGCTATGAGTGGGACAAGGCTGAGTGCCCCGTCCAGAGAGCTAAGGACAAGATGGATGCCGGTTTCGAGATCATGACAAAGCTCGGCATCGAGTACTTCTGCTTCCATGACATCGACCTCGTTGAAGAGGGCGACACCATCGAGGAGTACGAGAAGAGGATGAAGGAGATCACCGACTATGCACTCCAGAAGATGGCGGGAACTCCTATCAAGCTCCTTTGGGGAACAGCCAACGTCTTCGGTCACAAGCGTTACATGAACGGTGCAGCCACCAACCCCAATTTCGACGTTGTCGCAAGGGCAGCTGTCCAGATCAAGAACGCTATCGACGCTACCATCAAGCTCGGCGGAAGCAACTACGTGTTCTGGGGTGGACGTGAGGGTTACATGAGCCTTCTGAACACTCAGATGCAGAGGGAGAAGGATCATCTTGCAAAGATGCTCACTGCTGCTCGTGACTACGCCCGTGCACAGGGATTCAAGGGAACATTCCTTATCGAGCCCAAGCCTATGGAGCCTACAAAGCACCAGTATGATGTCGACACCGAGACCGTTATCGGCTTCTTGAGAGCCAACGGCCTTGAGAAGGACTTCAAGGTGAACATCGAGGTCAACCACGCTACCCTCGCCGGCCATACTTTCGAGCATGAGCTTGCAGTCGCTGTTGACAACGGTATGCTCGGATCCATCGACGCAAACCGCGGTGACTACCAGAACGGCTGGGATACCGACCAGTTCCCGATCGACAACTTCGACCTCACCCAGGCAATGCTCCAGATCATCCGTAACGGTGGTCTCGGAAACGGAGGTTCCAACTTCGACGCCAAGATCCGTCGTAACTCTACCGATCCTGAGGACATCTTCATCGCTCACATCAGCGGTATGGACGCTATGGCAAGAGCTCTTCTCAATGCGGCAGCTATCGTTGAGGAGTCTCCTATCCCCGCTATGCTCAAGGAGCGTTACGCTTCCTTCGACAGCGGAGAGGGCAAACTCTTCGAAGAGGGCAGGCTTACTCTTGAGGAACTCGTCGCTTACGCCAAGAAGAACGGAGAACCCGTCCAGAAGAGTGGCAAGCAGGAACTCTATGAGGCTATCGTGAATCTCTACACCAAATAATTTACTGCTTTATGGCAGGAAATTACACTGAAAAAGGCAGCAAGAGCTATCTGTTTTCGATAGTTCTTGTTGCCGTTATCGGAGGTCTGCTCTTCGGATACGATACGGCTGTCATCTCCGGCGCTGAAAAAGGTCTTCAGGCCTTTTTCATGGGGTCGAAGGATTTCGTTTACACCAATTTCTGGCACGGTTTCTCGACTTCCAGCGCCCTGATCGGCTGTATCATCGGAAGTGCGCTTTCCGGTATCATGGCCTCAAGGCTGGGAAGAAAGAAGTCCCTTTTCATAGCGGGCGTCTGCTTCTTCCTTTCAGCCCTCGGCTCATATGCGCCCGAGTTCCTTTTCTTCCAGCACGGAGTGCCCAGCAAGTCCCTTCTGATGGCTTTCAACCTCTATAGGGTGCTTGGTGGAATCGGTGTCGGTCTCGCATCGGCGATCTGCCCTATGTACATAGCGGAGGTCGCTCCTTCAAACCTCAGGGGAACCCTCGTGTCATGGAACCAGTTCGCCATAATCTTCGGTCAGCTGGTAGTGTACTTCGTGAACTTCCTCATCCTCGGAAGCCATGCCAATCCTGTCATTGACCTCGTGGACGGTGTAAACAAGGTGCTCAACCCCGATGCCGCAGCATGGACTTCAGAGACCGGTTGGAGGCTCATGTTCCTCAGTGAGTGTGTCCCTGCAGGATTGTTCGCGATTCTGATACTCCTTGTACCTGAGACTCCGAGGTATCTCGCGCTCAACGGACAGGACGACAAGGCTCTCGATGTCCTTGCAAGGATCAACGGTCTGTCCAAGGGCAAGGCAATCCTCACAGAGATCAAGGCTACCGCTACCGAGAAGACGGAGAAACTCTTCACCTACGGTTGGCTCGTCATCTTCATCGGAATCATGCTCAGCGTATTCCAGCAGGCTATCGGTATCAATGCCGTGCTGTACTTCGCACCCAGGATTTTCGAATCCATGGGTATGGGCAATCCTATGGTCCAGACGGTCATCATGGGTGTCATCAATATCTCCTTCACCCTTGTGGCAGTGTTCACGGTTGAGAAGCTCGGAAGGAAACCTCTTCTCATTGTCGGCTCGCTGTTCATGGCGCTCGGCGCCCTTGGCGTTGCTCTGAGCAATGTGATAAGCGGAGTTCCTGCGATCGTCCCTGTCATAAGCATCATGCTTTACAGCGCCTCCTTCATGTTCAGCTGGGGACCTATCTGCTGGGTTCTTATCTCAGAGATATTCCCCAATACGATAAGGAGCCAGGCGGTGGCTATAGCCGTCGCATTCCAGTGGATCTTCAACTTCATCGTCTCCTCCACGTTCGTCCCTCTGTACAACATGAGGCTCGGATCGATGGGTGTGAACTTCGGACATTTCATGGCGTATGCCATCTATGGAGTGATCTGCGTTATCGCGGCCATCTTCGTCTGGAAGCTTGTCCCTGAGACCAAGGGGAAGACTCTTGAAGACATGAGCAAACTCTGGAAAAGGAAATAATTTCTGAAATACTTTGCCGCCTATGGCGGAGGACTGGATGGGGGTGACCCAAAAGTCCGGGTTGCCCTCTTTTGAGTTTCATTTAGTGCCCATAGGGGCTATCTCAGCTTCATGACATTGGTCAACAGGGATGGCATCGAGTTTTCCTTTCGTTTGCCATCCCCGCCATATTATCCGCCGAAGATGCCCCCTGATGTCCTGATTTCACGATATGTGGGCCAAAAAGAGGTCTCATGCGACCTCTTTTTCTTCGCATTTCGCGATTGCATCGGCTGCTGGTTCGGACGTGGTGGGTTTCTCCAGTGTCTTCACACGTGCCAGCTTCCTCAGATTGTGCGCCAGAGCTACCAGGCCGAACTCCACATCGACTTTTTCGTTGCCTTTGAGGCGGAACCTCCGGAAGCCGTGGTCGAACTTGATGTCGCCGAACACCGCCTCGGGCTCTATCGGGCGCATGCTTCTGTGCCTAAGCCCTTCTTCGCTGTTCAGCAGTTCCTTTGCCTTGGCGCGGTATCCGTTGTTCCTGTGGTTCACCTCGATGACCCTCCTTGGCGCCTTGCCCTTGTAGCAGAGGCACCTCAGGGGGCACCCTTCGCAGTTCACGGCCATGTACCTGCTGATCGTCGAGACGTATCCCAGTTCCGACCTGGAACGGAAGTCGCCGGCGTGCTCCATGTGCTGGCCCATGGGACAGACGTAGTAATCCTCGTCCGCGTTGTAGTAAAGGTTCTGCGGGAGGAACGGGTCTTTCCTGATCTTCCGCTTGTCCTCAGCATGGAACATGTTGTACTTGACGTACCCCTCGACACCGTTCTCCTCCATCCATGCGTAGTTCTGCTCGCTGCCGTATCCGGAGTCGGCCACGACCTTCTCGCTCTGGAAGCCGTAACTGTCGCTGAACGAGGTCATGTAGGGGATGAATGTGCCCTGGTCGTTCGGCCTCCAGTAGATGCCGTAGTTGGTGATGTACTGGTTCTCGGTGGATATCTGCACGTTGTACCCCGGCTTCGTCTGGCCGTTGCCCATGGCGTCCTCCTTCATGCGCATGAAAGTGGCGTCCGGGTCCGTCTTGGAGTAGCTGTTCCTCTCGCCGAGGGTCTCCAGCTTCCCCTCGTACTCGCGCATCTTGCAGACCGACTCCGCGGCCACCTTCTCGACGGCCTTCTGCTGACCGGGGGTAAGCACGCCCTTGGCCCGGCGCATCTTCTCGAGGACGCGGCCGGTGCGCTCTTCCATCTCCTCCGCGGTCATCGGCCGCTCCTGCTCCGTCTCCTGCCGCTCGATCTCCAGGGCCTTCTCCGCCTCCTCGAGCACGGCGAGGACGTTCTTCTCCAGCTTGGCCTTGTTCGTCTCCGTGGCGCGCTTCCACACGAAAGTGTACTTGTTCGCCACGGACTCGATCTTTGTGCCGTCCACGTACTGGAGCTTGAGGGACACGAGGCCCTCGCCGTGCAGGAGCTTGACCACCTGGACGAAAAGGTCCCTGAACGTCCCCGCCAGACGTCTGCTGCGGAAGCCGTTGATGGTGCGGAAGTCGGGGATCACGGTCCCGCCAAGCCACATGTACACCACGTTCTCCTTCCAGAGCTTCTCCATCTGGCGGCCGGAGTAGACGTTGGTCAGGTAGGAGTAGATGATGACCTTGAGCATCGCCCGGGGGGCATAGCTGCTGGCGCCGCCACCCTTGTAGCCGCGTTCGATCATGCTAATGTCAAGACTGTCGACAACAGCGTCCACGACCCTCGCGGGGTGTTCGGCTGCGACCATATCGGAAAGATACACGGGGAAAAGGCTCCCTTCGTTGCGATTGTAAGATTTATATACTACCTTGGCCATTGCTTTTGTCTTATGACGTTCTTTCTTTCTACATTCAAATATAGTCATAATAATTGACAAAAGCAATAGCTATTCCTTTGAATATCAAAAGAATAGCTATTTTTTGTCGGCTCAAAGATGAAGGCTCCGCCTTGTTTGCCGCTGATGTTCCAAGGTGCTCCAACCGGCCAGATACTCACTTCGGGAGGAGGACGGCGGTGCCACAACGACCTCATCCGACAACAAAAGAGGGCGACCTATAGCCTCATGGACTTTTTGGTCACCCTCTCTTCATATATGCATAAGAATGAAGAATGCCGTCTTCCATAAAGGAGGGCGGCACTGTCACATTCAGTAGCGTGATGACTATTTGCAGAGCATAATGTCCAGAATCATCTTGTCTGTCGCCTGCATTCCGGTGGAACCGATCTTCCCGACATTCTGTATGGTCTTTTCGATGTCTTTGTCAATGATGCCGTCGGTTTCCTTGACGCTGATGCCATTGAGTGCAAGGATGGCGGACTGGACACTGGAGGCGACTCCGGACGCCACTTTCATCGCACATCCGACTTTCGCACCGTCACATACCATTCCGGTAATGTTTCCGCACATGTTTTTTATGGCGTTGCACACCTGCTCGTATCCTCCTCCTTGAAGATACACTATACCGCATGATGACCCCGTTGACGCTACTACACAACCGCAAAGTGCGGAGAGTTTGCCCAGGTATCCTTTGATATGTATGGCGACGAGGTTGGAGAGTATAAGGGCTCTTGCCAGAGGCTCGTCTTCAATCTTGTACCTTATCGCGAAAGCGATGATCGGCATGCTCACGGTGATTCCCTGGTTGCCGCTTCCGCTGTTGCTCATCGCAGGCAGGGTGCATCCGGCCATTCTCGCATCCGAAGCTGCGGCTGTCATGCCCATAGCGAAACTCATGAAATCGTCACCGAATACTTCCCTCTGGTTCTCCCTGATCGTCTTTCCGACCTTAAGTCCATAGTCACCATCGAGGCCTTCTTTGGCGAGAGCCAGATTTAGGGTCCTGTCGTCCAGAATGAATTTGATGTCCTCGAACGGTACCGTCGTGGAGAATTCGAAGATTTCCTTGACGGTAAGACCATAATCCCTGGTCTGTTTCATTGAAGCGGCAGCGGCAGCACTCTCAGAACTCATGAGGATCTTGTCGGCGAATCCGGTCTCCACTATTTTGTCATGGTCGTCCTCAATCACTGCGTGCGCAGTGGGGGTAAGGCTCGCGGATGCGCTCATTCCGTGAGACCTGACCGTAGCCTTCACATATAGGAGATGGTCGGTATCGGCCACCTTTATCTTGACGGCCTTGTCTTTCACGAGCTGCTTTGCCCTTGTCACTGCTTCAGGAGTAAGACTCTTAAGCACTTCAAGTCCAAGGGTGGAATCTCCGCAGACGGCTCCCAGAGCGGCGGCGATGTGGAGTCCGATCATTCCGGTCCCGGGTATACCCACACCCATGCCGTTTTTGAGGATGTTGCCGCTGACTTCCACTTCGATGATGAAATCTGAGCTGAGCCTCCAGTCGGTTCCGTTGCAAGGGCAATCCGGACAATTTTCAGACAGGATGTCCACCGCCTTGGCGACTGCCAGTGAAACCGCGATCGGTTCAGTGCAGCCGAGTGCCGGTTTGACTTCTTGTTTGATTAGGGCTATGATCTCTTTTTGGCGTTCTGTCATTTCTTTGTGGTGGTTGGTGTTGCTGGTTTAGCGAAGAACTCCATGGCGGTCTTCATAAGAGAGCCGATGTCTTCCTTCTTCTTTATGATTTCTATAGGGAATCCGAGGCTTATCGCACGGTATCCTTCTCCTTGGTAGCACACTCCGGCGGATATGTTCGTGTCGGAATACCTCAGGAATGTCGCTCCCTTGTCATTGGAAGGGAGAAGACCGTCTGGAGTCTCGGCGAAGTAGATTTCTCCGTTGTAGGTGTTATGGAACGTGAAAGGTCTCGGCAGAGGGATACCGCTGGCCATGGGGGTCTTCATCGTCCTTACTTCGGCGTTCCTGGTGGCGTAGTTGGTGAGCCACTTGTATCCCAGCACTTCTTCAATGAACTTCTGGGTGTCCTCTCTGGCGGAGGAGTCTATCTTTATGTTCGGATAAACCTGATCATATGCGTCTGTTCCGATGTTCGCTCCGGATACCAGAACGTTGCCGCCCTTTGAAGTGTAGGATCTGATGGCGTCCTGTATGCCTTTGGTGAATACAGTGTACCTGTCCGGAACGGCTCCTCCTCTTCCTACTGTCGATGTGACCTGCTTTCCGCAAAGAAGGTCAAGAGCGAAAGCGTTTGAAGTGGAGGCTGCGCCTTCAGCGAAAGCGTAAGATGAAGAAGAGCTTACAGCATATCCTTCAGCGAGGAGTGCTGCTCCGTGGATGGCAGTGAAATCGAAAGTGTTTCCTGGAATCTTCTTCCCCGCGAAATCGTTGTACGATCCTCCGAATCCCGGGTTGTCATCATCCACCCAGGGCAGAGAACGGCGGAACTGGTACTGTTCACCTATGTAGTTGATCTCGTATCCGTATGCCACGCCTGCATCAAGTTTCGGATCGAATCCCGCATAATCGGGGGTGTCGAACCATGCAGGGGGCGCTACCCTGTCGAAATTGTTGACGACAAGTACCTCTTTGGCCGAAGAAGAGTTGGACGGAGTTCCTACGCAAAGGACCTCGGACGGGAATGACATTCCTCCGTCATTGTAGGCAACTATCTTGTAGCTGTACAGATGCCCGGGTTTTGTCTCCATGTCGGCATGCACTCTTCCGTCAGATTCGTCTCCTTTTCCCAGCACGAACCCTTCGTCGAATCCTCCGTCATCGATCCTGGTGTAGATGATGTACCCTGAGGGAACCGCAGTCGGCTCAAGAGGGTCTTCGGTGGGCTTCCAGGAGAGTCTTGCTGCAGTGGGGGAGACCCTTGTCACCTCGAAGGAGTTCACCGGAAGCGGCTGGACCTGATACTGCACGCCGTAGCGGTTGGCGAGGAATTTCAGCATCCCCTTGTATACGGCCCTGGAAACAGTGAACCTGAATGTGGGGTCAAGGCCGTATTTCATGTCGGCGAAATTCTGGTGTGAGAGAAGCTCCAGGAGCATTGCGGGGACCGGTGGAGTACGTGACTCGCTGTAGGAGCGGTTCCAAAGAAGACGTCTTGACCATTCCGGTTCGAAATCGGCCCTCACATCCTGGACTATCTGACTCTGTACGATGTCAGCGAACTCGCGGCACGCCATACGGTCACCGCCGGCAGGAAGCTTCTGCTTACCGTCGGCAAGAAGGGTATATATCGAGAGAGTGCCCACTATGGAATCGTTCGGGGTCGTACCGGCGTCGGTATGGAAGGCGAACGACAGGTCAATGGGAATTCCTTTGCCTTCCTCTTCAGGGTTGACGAAAGACCCTCCTGACATGAGACCTACCCAAGGTCCCCTGTCGGCGTAATCATTGTTGTAGTCGTTCTCGTGGAGTCTTGTGATAGTGGTATCAACTCCTGCCCACTGCATCCAATAAAGAGCACCTTCCATGTATGAAGGGACTCCGGAAGTCTCCCATTCTTCCACGGGAACGTCTTCCTCGCCCCTGGCGATTTTTCCCATTCCGCCTCCGAATCTTACGCCGTCAGCGGTCACGACATTGTCCCTTACATGAGTGACGCCTTCGGGAGTCACGTTGTCAAGAGTGACGTATCCTTCATTGCCTTTGGCGAATTCGAATGTGCCGAGGTAGATCCATGTCCCTCCTCCCATCTTCTGGTTGATGAGGAACTCACTCTTGCCTCCAAGATGGTGTACTGTGTAATGTGCGGCAGTTGTGCTGTTGGGAAGACTCTTGTATGATATATAGACTGCGTATTCACCCCTTTCAGGAATGTCCGGAGTCCAGATGGCCTCGGATTTCCTGGAAGAGGATTCACTCATTTTCGCCATCCTGACGGTTCCCATGGTGAACGGGTTGTCATCACCCGCGTAGATGAGTTTCGAGTCGGCGAACCCTTCACCGGCGTTGTCCCATGTACCGGATTCTGTGTAGCGGCCGCTACGGCGGATGAGGCCTTTCCTTTCACCCTGGAAAGCGGGATCGTTATCCACTACGGATTCGTAGACCTGGGTGTCCCTTTCACGAGGGGTCATCACGTAGGCTCCCGCGTTCTCCAGCATAGGGATGAGGAAAGGAAGGACGTAGCTCTGGGTGTACATGTCCTCAACGGTCATCCATACCTGAGCCCTTTGCCACTCCCACCTTTTGGTGCTTGTCTCATAATATCTACCGTGG
>JAEEGL012539466.1_pt1 | contig 11601 bp, 6 predicted proteins | sample 9134231 | NCBI WGS metagenome assembly JAEEGL01 (sample SAMN16246548, study PRJNA631951) | gut metagenome | biome: gut microbiome; feature: rumen; material: fiber-attached | host: Bos | place: Iran: Karaj | collected 2018-10 | reverse complement strand
GGCGGCGGGAAGCTGGAACGGCGAGGAGATTCTGAACAAAATTAATTTGGCGGAAGATTTTTCTCAATTTTCGGACGCAGAATGGGTTGTTGAGAATATTATTGAAAATTATGAAGCAAAAAGGGCAGTGTACAGAGAATTAAATAAGGCATGCGGGAAGGATACGAAATATGCTGTGAATACCAGCTGTATTTCAATTACAAAACTTGCAGGAGAAATGGACCATCCTGAAAATGTTATCGGAATGCATTTTATGAATCCGGTTCCACTGAAAGAAGGAATTGAAGTGATAAAAGGATATCATACCTCTGCGGATACGGTGCAGGCTGCTGAAAAACTTGCAACGTCTATTGGTAAAAAGGCCGTTGTGGTAAATGATCTGCCTGGTTTTGTGGCAAACAGATTATCCCATTTGTTTATGAATGAAGCTGCATATCTTGTGCAGGATCAGGTGGCGGAACCGGCACAGGTAGATGCGATATTCAAAATGGGTTACGGACATAAAATGGGACCGTTGGAGACAGCAGATTTGATTGGCCTTGATACCGTAGTAAATTCATTGGAGATTTTGTATGACGAATATCAGGACAGCAAATTCAGATGTTGCCCGTTGCTGAAAAAAATGGTATATGCGGGAATGCTCGGAAGAAAGAGCGGGGAAGGATTTTATAAATATTAAGCATACCGTCGGCTGAGCTCAGGCTGCAATGTATTCGCAAAAACGAAAGGGATTCTGGTGATGAAGGAAATAAAATGCGTAGTTTGGGATTTGGATAATACGATATGGGATGGAATTTTGCTTGAAGACGAAAAGGTGACATTAAAAGAGGGGATCGTCGAGGTAATCAGAACTTTAGACGAGAGAGGCATTTTGATGTCGATAGCCAGCAAAAATAATTTTGACCATGCCATGAAGGTTTTGGAAGATTTTGGACTTGAAAAGTATTTTTTGTATCCGCAGATTAATTGGAACAGCAAAGCGCACTCTGTTGAAGAGATTCAGAAAAAACTGAATATAGGAATGGATACGATTGCGTTTGTGGATGATATGCAGTTCGAACGGGATGAGGTTGCTTTTTCCCATCCCGAAGTAGAATGCATTGACGCTGCGGATTATCGGAAAATGCCAGAAATGGAAAGACTGAACCCGAAAATCGTCACGCAGGATTCCCGAAGAAGAAGACAGATGTATCAGGAAGATATGACCAGAAACGAGTCGGAGAGTACTTTTACCGGACCCAAGAGCGAATTCTTAAAAAGTCTGAACATGGTATTCAAAATTTCATTGGCAAAAGAGGAGGATTTACTCCGGCTGGAAGAATTAACGAAGCGGACCAATCAGCTAAATACGACCGGAATTCAATATTCCTCCGAGCAACTGAGAGAATTTATGAAATCGCCGGAATATGATATCTGGGTTTGCGAATTGGAAGATAAGTATGGATCATATGGAAAGATTGGGCTTGCACTGATTCATAAGACGGAACAGATTTGGACGATAAAACTTTTGCTGATGTCTTGCAGAACCGTATCAAAAGGTGTCGGAACGGTTTTGCTGTCGTTTATTTTAAAACGTGCATTAAATAACAAGAAAAGACTGCTGGCTGAATTCAGAAAAACGGATAGAAACAGGCAGATGCTGATCAGCTACAAAATGGCGGCATTCAACGAGATTGATAAAAAGGATGATCTTACTATTTTTGAGAACGACCTTGGGATGATACAGGAATTCCCAAATCATATCAAAGTGGAAATTCGTGATGAGACAGAAGGAATAAGCGTTGGAAAGCTGCCGGCTGTCGGAGAGGTTCCGGAGTATATGTATGCATGGACGATACGTTCGGAAAGACTCGGAGATATCAGAAACGCTTTTGCGGAAGAAATTGTGAAAGTGCCGAAACCGGGACGCGGAGAGGTACTTGTTGCTAATGTTTGTGCGGGGGTCAATTACAACGGTATTTGGGCAGCGCTTGGCAAACCGAAGGATGTGGTGAAGGGGAACGGATGTTATGAGGATCCGGCGGAGGATTTTCAGATATGCGGTTCGGAGGCAAGCGGAATTGTTTACGCTGTGGGCGAGGGCGTGGAAAGACTGAAAGTAGGAGACAGAGTAGTGGTCGGCGGTTTCCAGTACAATCCAGAATGCCCATATATTGCACAGGGAACAGCCCCTGAATACAGCCCATCCTATCGCGCATGGGGTTATGAAGGAAACTGGGGGGCGTTTGCACAATTCTGTAAAGTGTATGAGTATCAGTGCTACCCGATTCCGAAGCATTTATCATGGGCGGAAGCGGCGGCATGCAGCGCAACGGGAATGACAATTTATCGAATGCTTAATCATTGGAAGGGGAATGAGATAAAGGAAGGCGATGTCGTTCTGATATGGGGCGGTGCCGGTGGATTGGGAACCTCGGCAATCCAGTTCGTAAAAGCGGCCGGAGGTATTCCGATTGCTGTTGTTTCCAGTGAAGAAAAAGGACAGTTCTGCATTCGAAACGGTGCGAAGGGATATATTGACAGAACTAAATACAGCCATTGGGGAAAAGTGGATGGTTTGTCCGAAACGGAGTACCAAAGATGGATTATACAGGCTGTTTCTTTCCGAAATGAATTGTATTCGATTATCGGCGAAAACAAATCGCCGGATATCGTGATTGAGCATCCGGGAAGCGATACGCTGGCAACTTCACTGTTCGTATGCAACAGCGGCGGAATGGTTGTCTTATGCGGGGCCACAACCGGATATATGGCTTCCATTGATTTGAGATTTTTGTGGATGAACCAGAAGCGTATTCAGGGGAGCCATGCAGGAAATATTGATGATGCGGTGGGAATGCTGAATTTTATTGAAAAACATAATATAAAACCGGTTATCTGCAGGAAGTATAAGTGGAGCGAACTGCGCGAGGCACATGAGGATCTGCGGAAGGGCGACGCAAACGGGAAATTGGTAATACAGATCTGCGAATCAATTGATGATAAGCCGGTGGAGTAAACCACGGGTGATAATAAAGGGGATATTTACATGGAACACAGAGTTGTTATTACAGGAATCGCACCTGTTACAGGGATGGGAATCGGAAAAGAGGAATTTTTTGAAAGATTGCTGAAAAAGGATGTGTGTATCTGCAGGCTTCCGGAAAATTACAGCAAAGGATATGACGGATTCTCCAAATGGTATGTGCCGTTCCCGGATATCGATTACGATTCTTTCGGAAGCCCGATCGCAAAGATGAATGCAAAGGCGCCGCTGGTGGCTAAAGCCACCGTTGCATCAGCTCTTTTGGCCGTGGCGGATGCAGAGATTGAAAGCATCGATGAGGATGCAGCCGTGGTTTACGGTGCAAGCGTGCATAATGCCCCTGAGATGGTGCGGGCATACCGGTCGATTGCTGAAGAAACGCTGATGCATCCGTTTACGATTCCGCTGCTCATCCCGAATACAATATCTGCATGGGTGTCCATGGCACTTGGAATTCATGGGCCAAGTCATGTGATAACAACAGCATGTGCTTCCGGAACATCTGCAATCGGAGAGGCGTATCTGTCCATCAGAGAGGGAAGAGCAAAGACAGCTGTGTGCGGCGGGGTTGACTGCATGGTAGACGAGGAGGGATTGATCTACAAGGGATTTGATGCGCTGGGTGTTCTTACGAGATCGGAAGAGGGATTCCCATATCCTTTTTCGGAAGAAAGGAGCGGATTCCTGTATAACGAAGGCGCCGCATGCACCTTGATTCTTGAAGAGCTTGAAACTGCAAGACAGCGGAATGCGAAGATATATGCGGAGATCACCGGGTATGAGAGCAGCTGCGATGCCTGGCATATCGTTCAAATGGATCCGGCAGCGCGGCAGATAATAAAAATGTTATCGAAACTCACAGCGGATGAAAAAATTGATTATTACAATGCGCATGGGACAGGAACAAACCTGAATGATCAGACGGAAGCGGAAATCATAAAAACCGTATTTGCATCCTATGAAAAAGGTCCGTATGTGAATTCGACCAAGGGATTTATCGGACATTCGCTGGCTGCTTCCGGAGCGATCGAAGCAGCGGTGTGTTCTTACACGGTGAAGAATGATGTGATTCACGGCAACATTATGAAGACTCCACTTGAGGGTATTGAATTGCCGGTAGATCCGGTGAGAACAGAAGTAAACACAGCAGTATCGGCATCCTATGGATTCGGCGGACATAATGCGGTGCTGAAGTTCCGTAAATATGTTTATTGATATGGATGTAAAGACTGCAAACAGTGGGAAGGATAAATGGAATATGATACATAATGAATGGGATTGCCATAAGGATATTACGAATTATCGGGATATGATCAATTATGCGGCAGATCATTATGCACAGAATAAGGGTTTTAGCTTTTATGAAGGAGACAGGGTCGTTGATATAACCTACAAAGAATTCCGGGATGACGTTGTGGCGTTGGCGGGGACGTTAATAAAAGACGGCATAAAAGATAACATTATAGGGATGCTGTGTGAAAATGACTATATGATTATTGTGACTTATTTTGCGTTCGTAATCAGCGGAAATATAATGGCTATGTTGAACGGTGAAACAGACAGGAGAACCATGAACCTGATTCTGGATAATTGCAGACCGGTCTGGATGATATATAAGAGTGAGTTCCCGATCTGTACATACATCGAAGAGGAACGCGGAGAAATCAGTTGCGTTCCGATGAGGGAAATAGAAAAAAGAATCGCTGAGGGAAAGACGTATCTGGACGAATGCTACAGAATGGTGGCAGACATGGAAATAAACAGTGAAGCGGGATGTACGCTTCTGTACACTTCAGGAACGACAAGTGAACCTAAAGGTGTCATGTCCACCCAGAAGGGCTTTGTGATGAATGCAAAGGGATTGATTGCCTGTATAGACTATCGCTTTGCAACTATCATGGGACTGCCGTTGCATCATATGTATGCATGGTGCTGCCTGGTGATGCCGCCGATCCTGTCCGGAATTGACATTTTTATCAATGCAATGCCCCAGTATCTGACAAGGGATATCATGACGGCAAACCCCGGATTCATGGCAATTGTGCCAGCGGTAATGCGCTATTATTACCGTCAGATAAAAAGGCAGATTAGTATGGCGCCCAATGCAGAAGAGTTGCAGAAGTTTCTGGAAGAAGATGGAACTGATACAAAATCTCCGGAAGAAAGACGTGAAATTTTCAGAGAAGTCAGTGCCTGCATGGGAACAAGACTTCGGTATCTTATGTGTGGTGCAGCCTCCATGGAGAAGGAGATGAGCAGTTTTTTTGATAAGATCGGAATTACTGTTCTTTCGGCGTACGGTCTTACAGAGTATTCTTCGGTGGCTTCGACGGAGCGCTGGAACAGCAAGAGATGCGGTAGTGTCGGGCAGGCGACTCCCCACAGTGAATTAAAGATTGCTGATCCGGACAGTGACGGCTACGGAGAACTGTGCATCAGAGGGGCGCATACTCTCGGGTATTATAAAAAGGAAAAAGAAACCAGAGAAATTTTTGAAGACGGATGGCTGCGTACCGGGGATCTTGCCAGACTGGATGAGGATGGATTCCTGTATATCAAGGGCCGGATAAAGAATGTTATTATTCTTGGAAACGGTGAAAATGTATCCGCAGAAGAGATAGAAGAATATTTATACGGTATTTCGGAAATAAAAGAGGTGGTTGTCTACGGTGAAAATGACTTGGTTGCAGCAGAAATTTATGCGGAGGATATATCGGACAGAACGAAGCAGAAAATATTGGAACAGATCGATCTGATCAATGAGCAGCTGCCCTCGTTTAAGAGAATCGGAATAACAAAATTCCGCGAAAAGAACTTCCCGAAAACAGCTACAAACAAGATAAAGAGAATGAGAAGAGGAGAATGTGCGCAGGGATGAATGAAGCAGACAAAAAATTGATGAAGATTTTTGAACAGGTCAGTCCCAATATGATCAAAGCGGAGGACATGACACCGGAGATGAATATTTTTACGGATATCGGACTTACTTCTTTTGATTTGCTTCAAGTCTTTTATCTGATTGAATTGGAGTTTCATGTAAAGATTATCGCGCCTGAAGTAAAAGGCATCAAAACGATTGCAGGAATCGCTGAAATAGTGGCGAAGAAGCAGAATGCATCAAAATAGAGCAGAGGATTTGGTATTACGCAAATGCCTAAAAATATGATTTAGAAACCAGAGAGGAGAAACTAAAAATGAAAAATGAGAATGAGGCAAGAGAGTTACTGAGGAATTTTATCAAGAACAATATGGATGCATTTTATGATGATTCTCAGCTGAAGGATGATGAGAATATTTTTGAAAAAGGATTTGTAAGCTCCTTATTTGCAATGCGTCTTTTGACATTTTTGGAAGAAACGTTTTCCATAGAGGTTCCGGATGATATGATCCAGATCAGTAACTTCAGCTCCATCGATAATGCTATTTCCATGGTAAAAGAGCTGAATGGTATCGAGAATTAGTTCGCAGTCCGGTAACGGCGGGAAACTTTGATGAACGTTTTATGATATTGCAAAAAAGAAAGAAAGGACATTCGGTGTTGGTGATCAGAAACCATCCGGCAGAAGAAAAATGAAAAATTGTGATTATTTAGACATAATGGATGATAAATACAGGGAATTCCTGGAAGAGGCGAATGATTTCTCAGAGAACAGGCTCAGAGTCCTGGCAGGATCCATAGACAAAAATGAAGGAGTACCGAAGGAAATTATTCGGGAAATGGCTGAGAAAGGATATCTTGGATCCAGCCTGCCGGTCAAGTATGGCGGAATGGGATTGGATTCCATCACATACGGATATCTGACAGAGCTGATCGGAAAGGCATGCGCGTCGACAAGAACATTTCTTACTGTACATACGTCTTTGGTGGGACAGACTCTGGCAAAGCTTGGAAGCGAAGAGCAAAAAGAAAAATATTTGTATGATTTGGCATCCGGAAAGAAATTGGCCTGTTTTGCTTTGACAGAGCCGTATGTCGGAAGTGATGCGAACTCTGTACAGACTTCTTATGAGAAAAAAGACGGTTATTATGTTCTTAACGGGAAAAAGAAATGGATTTCTCTCGGGGCTATTGCGGATATTTATCTTGTCATTGCGTCCTGCAACGGTGTTGTCAGTGCATTTATTGTGGATAGCGCTGAGGGTGGTGTAACAACAACACCTATGAAGGATCTGATCGGAAGCAGAGGATCCTATATTGCCGAAATCGAATTTAATAATGTAAAAGTACCGGCTTCGAATTTAGTTGGGAGAGAAGGGAACGGTTTCAGCTTTGTCGGAAACATGGCACTGATGTACGGAAGATATAGCATTGCATGGGCAGGAGTGGCAATTGCACAGGCGGCACTCGAGGAGATGGCTTACTATTCCAAAAAAAGAAAGCAGTTCGGCAAGGAGATCGGACAATATCAGCTGGTACAGGCACAGATCGCGGATGCAGTAGTGCAGGTTCATGCTGCAAGAGCTTTGTGTGTAAACACAGGAAAGCTGATTGATAAGAATTCCGACGAAGCATATACACAGGTTAATATTGCTAAGCAGTTTGCAGCAGAAACTGCGATCAAGGTAACTGCTTCCGCGGTACAGATTTTTGGCGGAAACGGCTGCTCAGCTCAATATCCTGTTGAGAGATTGTTCAGAGAATCAAAAATTTTGGATATTATTGAGGGTACGCGTCAAATTCATCAGGTTATGAGCGGAAAATATGGAATTAAAAAGTATGGCAATTTAGACAGAGATTACATTTAGGTGAGGAGAGGACGATGGCGCATTACAGTACATTGGCTGAAGCTTTAATAGGAAGCGGGACAGGCAAAAAGGGAATGAGGTTTTTTGTCAATTCCAAAGAGCAGATTTATTGCTCGTATGCAGAGCTTGTTGTAAAAGCGAAAGAAGGTCTGACCAAACTTCAGGCATGCGGAATAAAAAAGGGAGATGAAGTGATTCTGCAGTTTCAGTCACAATATCACCTGACGATATCGCTATGGGCATGCTTCCTGGGAGGAATCATTCCCGTTCCGCTGACGTTTGCGGACAGCGACGAGAAGATAATGCGTGTTCTGAATATCAGCATGATGGTGGAGCATCCATGGATTGCAACTGACAGCAGGGTATTTGGAACGATGCTGAAAAAGTATGCCGAAAAGGCAGGCAGAAAGGATGATTTCGAGCTGATTGCATCCAAAGTGATTCTTCCGGATGAACTGGAAGATGCTGGATGCGCCTGTGTTCTGCCGGAACTGAAAGAAGATGATGCGGCCTTTTTGCAGTTTTCCTCCGGATCTACCGGAACCCCCAAAGGGGTTGTTATGACGCATCGAAGAATTTTTGCAAGCATTGAAAGCTATGCAAGAACCTATCATATGAATTCAGAAGATGTATTTTTAAGCTGGATGCCGCTGTCACATGATTTCGGCATTTTTGGATATCATATCGCCCCGGTTTTATTGGGTATGGAACAGAATATCATGCCGACCGGTCTATTTATGGCAGATCCTATGTTTTGGATGCAGAGTGTAAATCAATATCGTGCATCCATACTGGGATCTCCCAGTTTTGGAATCAGACATTTCGTCAAAAATTATAAAGAAGAAATTGCGATAGAAGAAAAATGGGACCTGAGCTGCGTGAAGACGATTCTTAACGCAGGCGAGCTGATTTCCAAGAGTGCATTGGATCAGTTTAATGAGATCCTGGGCAAGTGGGGGCTGAATGAAAATGCAATGTCACCCTGCTACGGGCTGACAGAATGTATTCTCCTGCCGGCAGCAAATAATCAAGAAAGCCACTATAAGTCCTGTATTGTAAATAGGAATAAGCTGGGAATCGGTCAGAATGCGGAATTTGTCGGGGAGGATTCCGAGTCGGCGATGGAAATTGTCAGTTGCGGACAAAAAACAGATATCTTTTCTATCAGAATCTGCGACGAGGAAGAGCAGGAATTGGGCGAGGATATTGTTGGTGTCATTAAAGTATATGGTGACAGTCTGCTGACAGAATATTATAAAAATGAGGAGGCAACGAAAAGCGCGTTTGGCAGAGACGGATATTACAATACCTGTGATTTGGGCTTTATACATGAAGGAGAATTATATGTTGTCGGCCGCATAAAAGAGATGATTATCATCAACGGAGTCAATTATTTCCCCAATGATATGGAAGCTGTCCTTTATAGAGAATTATATCCGGGTGAGGATGGCGAGAATCCATTTGTTGTCGGTGCCTGTTACAGTGAAGAAAAGGGAACGGAAGAATTGGTGGTCTATATGCTGTACAGGGATGACCTGAAAAAATTCATTCCAATCCGAGAGAAAATTCGAAAAATTGTGTTGTCTAAGATCTCTCTTGATGTGAAATATGTGATTCCTATAGATGAGATACCCAAAACAGGAAGCGGAAAGAGACAAAGATTTCCGCTTGGGAAAATGTTCCGGGAAGGGAAATTTGATTCGGTTATCCATAGAATCGATGAGTTGGCCGAAGAGAAGCCGAGTGAAGGGGACAATAGAAAAATCGACAAACAGAAAGTGTACAGAATTGTGCAGGAAGAAGCATGTCGGATTCTGGATGTCGATGCTTGTGATATGGATACCGGTTTTATGGAAATGGGCTTTAGCTCGCTCAAGACCATGCTTTTGCATGAAAAACTTGAGAAGCGGCTGGGCATGAAAATATCGCAGACAGCAATTCTGGATTATTCCACAATCCGCAGACTTTCCGATTACCTGAGCGAGCAGTGCGCCGCAAATGGGAGTGTGGTTGGAAAGAAATCAGAAGCAGATATTTCTGATTCGACTGAAAGGGATGATATAGCGGTAGTAGGTATGTCCTGCCGCTTCCCCGGTAACGCGAATAACCTGAAAGCATACTGGGAACTTTTGATGAACCAGACGGATCCGATCAGAGAAGTTGACAAGGCACGGTGGAAGCAGGATCCGATGATCGATCGCGTAGAGGGAAAAATATTGGGGGGATTTCTGGAAAATGTGGATTTATTTGATGCATCATTTTTCGGGATTTCACCGAGAGAAGCAGAGAGTATGGATCCCCAGCACAGACTGCTTCTTGAGCTGACTTGGGAAGCGGTGGAAGATGCCGGATGGAATAAACGAATGATTTCAGGCACGAATACCGGTGTGTATGTCGGCATTTTCCGAAGTGATTACATGCATGTGGGAAATGATCTGGGGCATTACGGAGAACCATATTCTTATACCGGTTCTGCCCTGCACAGCGCATCCGGACGTATTTCTTATACTTTCAATCTGAAAGGCCCCAGTATTTCCATGGATACTGCCTGTTCCTCTTCATTGGTTGCAATTCAGGAAGCGGTAATGCATTTGCAGAACGGAGACTGTGATAACGCGATCGTGGGCGGAGTGAATATACTCATGGATTCGCAGGAGCATCAGATTTTCTCCGCACTGAATGCGCTGTCTCCTTCCGGACGATGTGCCAGCTATGATGACGCTGCGGACGGTTATATCTGTAGTGAAGGTGGAGCAGTTCTGATTCTGAAAAGATTAAAGGATGCGAAGCGGGATAAGAACAGGATCTGGGGAATTGTGAAAGGGGCTGCCATCAATCACAATGGAGCAAGCGCCGGATTTACCGTTCCAAGCGGTGTTGCACAGCAGAAGCTGATCAGGAACGCTTTGGAGAAGGCTGGATTGGAACCCGGGGATATTGATTATATCGAAGGACATGGATCTGGCACAAAAATCGGCGATCCTCAGGAAGTGAACGCTTTGGCCGAGGTCTTCCGTGAAAAGGCGGATACGCTGTATCTAGGAAGTGTAAAGTCGAATATCGGACATACGGAAGCTGCAGCAGGACTGGCAGGCGTTATTAAAGTATTGCTTTCCATGCACTATGGAATGATAGCTCCCGATCTGCATTTTAAGAAGGGAAATACCCTGATTGATTGGGAACATAATCATATTCGGGTTGTGGACAAACCGATTGTTTGGAAAGACCGGAATGGATACCGGCGTGCGGGTGTCACTTCCTGCGGACTGAGTGGAACAAATGCACATATTATTCTGGAGAATTATAGGCAGGAGGCTTGCGAAGCAGAACCGGAAAGAGAAGTGTACCCGGTGACGATATCGGCGGGTACGGAAAAAGCGCTGCGAAAGTACATTGAAAGACTGATTGCCTGGTTGGAAACTTCAGAGGAGAAAATTCCGGAAATCTGTAAGGAATTGAATATATGCTACGGCTCGGCATCAAGAAGAGTCGGTTTTTTGCAAAACGGCAACGATAAGGCAGTGCTGATTGATAAATTGAAGAAAATGTTGGATGCGCCGGACGAGCTTGGCGCAGAAGCGAAGCGTGGCATAGGACCGGTCGCATTTATCTATACGGGACAGGGAAGCCACTATCTGAAAATGGGCAGGGATCTGTTCCGGCATTCAGAGGTATTTGAGAAGGTGCTTCGGGATCTTTCTGAACGGTTTGAAAAGCGCTTGAACTATTCCCTGATTGATTTCCTTTATGAAGGTGACGGGAAAGAAATAGGGAGACCGATTTATTCGCAGCCGATTATTTTCTCAGTGCAGTTTGCCCTTACGGAATAT
>JAEEGL012224685.1_pt1 | contig 11601 bp, 3 predicted proteins | sample 9134231 | NCBI WGS metagenome assembly JAEEGL01 (sample SAMN16246548, study PRJNA631951) | gut metagenome | biome: gut microbiome; feature: rumen; material: fiber-attached | host: Bos | place: Iran: Karaj | collected 2018-10 | reverse complement strand
GTGGACCACGTTCTGGGACACTTTGACAAAGACGACAGGACGGTCATCGATTCGACGATCCTCACTGCATGTGACGCAATAGAGGCGATAATAACGGACGGGATCGAGACTGCGATGAATAAATATAACTGACGTTATTTTTATGGGTGATATATGAATACACTTCTTAATCCGCTTAAGGAATGGGCTGATCATGAACAGGCATATAAGGGCCTTTGTCAGGGTAAGACCGTATCCGTATCCGGATGTATAGATTCTGAAAAGATCAATATTATGGAAAGCCTGTGTTCTGAGCGCAGGCATAAGCTCATACTCACATACTCCGAACAGAGAGTAAGGGATATCGTTATGGACCTCGGTCTGTATGAGCGTAATGTACTTGTTTTTCCCGCAAAAGATTTAATATTCTACCAGGCAGACATACATGGCGGTAAGCTTGTGACCGACCGTATGGCAGTGATCCGCCGTATCTTAGAGGGTAGGGCGATGACGGTCGTCACCACTTTTGACGCCATCATGACGCATATGGTTCCGTGTGATATCTACAGGGATAATATCGTAGATATTGCTTCGGGTTCGCAGGTAGATGAAAAAAAGCTTGCGACTAAGCTTTTGAATATGGGTTATGAACGTGCATCCCAGGTTGATTCACCGGGACAGTTCTCTGTCCGTGGCGGGATAATCGATATATTCGATACTACCGAAGACAATCCCTATCGAATAGAACTCTGGGGCGAAGATGTGGAGTCTATCCGATCTTTTGATGTGGACAGTCAGCGATCATATGAAAAACTTGAAGCGGTCAGCATTTTTCCGGCGACGGAACTTGTGATGTCTGAAGACAGGCTTAAGGCAGGAATTGAAAAGATCGAATCGGATTCGCTTAAGGCAGTGGAGATGCTCAGGAAGGAATTCCATACCGAGGAAGCACACAGACTTAAAAAGACGATTGAGAATCTTAAGGAAGATATAGATATATTTGGCCGCATGACCAATCTTGAGAGCTATATTGATTATTTCTACGACAATACCGTGTATCTGACGGACTATTTTGACAAGTCGGATACGGTCATTGTTTTGGATGAACCCGGCAGACTGGCCGATCATACGGAGGCTGTCCTTGCCGAGTTTAACGAGAGCATGCAACAGAGACTTATGGGGGGATATGTTCTTAAAGGACAGACCTCCATCATGTGTGATACCTCTTTGGCTTTAAGTAAGTGCGCTTCTTTTGCAACACTTGGTCTTTCGACCATGGATGAGCGCGGAAGATTTGTTAAGCCCGATATTAAAGTGAGCATAACCACGAAATCGGTTGCTCCCTATAAGGGACATTTTGATCTGCTGTTAAAAGATTTGGCGGTTTACAGGAAAAATGGCTTTAAGGTGGCAGTATTATCCGGATCACGCACCAGAGCCGAGAGACTGGCCAAAGACCTAAGAGACAATGAAATATCAGCCGTTTTTTCAAATGATCCTATGCGGGATATAATTCCGGGTGAGATCCTGTGTATGTACGGCAATCTTAAAAACGGTTTTGAATATCCTCTTCTTAAATTTGTAGTGATCTCAGAGAGTGATATCTTTGGCGTTGCAGAAAGAAAGAAACGTCCGAAGAAAAAGTATGAGGGTCAGAAGATACATGATTTCGGGGAACTGAAGATAGGGGATTTTGTTGTTCACGAGAATCATGGTATAGGTATATATAAAGGAATAGAGAAGGTCGAAGTCGAGAAGGTCACCAAGGATTACATGAAGATAGAGTACAAGGATGGCGGCATCCTGTACGTGTTGGCGACCGGGTTCGATGCCGTTCAGAAGTATGCTTCGGTAGATACAGCCAAAAAGCCTAAGCTCAATAAGCTTGGCAGCAAAGAATGGGGCAATGTTAAGGCAAAGGTCCAGTCCGCAGTTGATGTGGTTGCCGAGGATCTTGTAAGGCTTTATGCGATACGCCAGAGCAGGGAAGGCTATGCATTTAACAGTGATACTGTCTGGCAGAGGGAATTTGAGGAACTGTTCCCGTATGAAGAGACGGCCGATCAGCTTGCTGCGGTGGAAGATACCAAGAAGGACATGGAAAGCAGCCGTATAATGGACAGGCTCATCTGTGGGGATGTGGGCTATGGCAAGACAGAGATCGCCATACGTGCGGCATTTAAGGCTGTCACGGACGGCAAGCAGGTGGCGATATTGGTACCCACCACGATCCTTGCCAGTCAGCATTACAATACGTTCATGGCCAGGATGATGAATTATCCGATAAAGATCGATATCCTGTCGCGTTTCAAGACGGCATCCGAACAGAAAAAAACGGTTGAAGCCATCAAAAAAGGCATGGTGGATATCGTGATCGGAACACACCGCCTCTTATCAGAAGATGTGGAATATAAGGATCTCGGACTGCTTATAGTGGATGAAGAACAGCGATTTGGAGTCAATCATAAGGAAAAGCTTAAGAAGCTTAAGGAAAACGTGGACGTTCTTACCTTGTCAGCTACTCCGATTCCCCGTACCCTTCATATGTCTTTGGTGGGCATAAGGGATATGAGCGTGTTGGAGGAACCGCCGGGAGAGCGTCTTCCGATACAGACATTTGTCTGTGAATACAATGAGCAGATGGTCCGCGAGGCCGTGGTCAGGGAGATATCCAGAGGCGGACAGGTATATTATGTGTATAACAGAATAGCCGGTATTGCCGATGAAGCAGCCAAGTTATCGGAACTTGTGCCTGAAGCCAATATCGCATATGCTCACGGAAGGATGAAAGAGAATGAACTTGAACGGATCATGTATGATTTCATTGCCGGCGAGATAGATGTTTTGGTATCCACGACCATAATTGAGACAGGTATGGATATAGCCAATGTCAATACGGTGATCATACAGGATTCAGACAGATTCGGCCTTTCACAGCTCTATCAGTTAAGAGGAAGAGTCGGTAGATCCAATCGTACAGCCTATGCATTTTTAATGTATAAGCGAGACAAGATACTTAAGGAAGTAGCGGAGAAGAGGCTTGAAGCGATAAAGGAGTTCACGGAACTCGGAAGCGGTTTTAAGATCGCATTAAGAGATCTTGAGATAAGAGGAGCCGGTAATCTTTTGGGCCGCAAACAGCATGGTCACATGGAAGCTGTGGGTTATGATCTGTATTGCAAGATGTTGGCCGATGCTGTAAGGACTCTTAAGGGCGAGGAAGAGAAAAGAGAGAATTTTGAGACCTATATTGATCTTGACATTGATGCATATATTCCGGGCGAATATATACTGAATGAGATACAGAAACTCGATGTATACAAGCGTATCGCTTCTGTCACAGGTGCAGATGAGGCGCAGGATCTTAAGGATGAGCTTACAGATCGTTTTGGAAAGGTTCCGGAAAGCGTGAGCAATCTGCTTAAGATCACTCTGCTTAAGGAAAAGGCACACCAGGTTTACATAACAGAGATACGAGGCGGAAAAGGGCAGATCAAACTGATGATGAAGGCTGATGCTGCGATCCGTGTGGAAAAGATCCCGGATGTCATGATCGAAGCGGGCAAGGGCTTTAAGTTTGTTTCAAAAGGAACACCTTATTTCCTGTATACATATACACAGGAGGGATTGCAGCAGAAGGATGAGAGGATCCTGCTTGATAACCTTGAGAAGATACTGGATATAATGATCCGAAATCTTCAATAATTTTTCGCTCTATATGCGTAAATAATTGGAGGATTCGATATTCACAACAGATATACGATATGATAAAATACTGATAATTGCGAGTAGTGATCGCAATCGGTGTTATAGAAAGGAAAGATGATCTTATGTACGATCCGGTTGATACAGCGCTTAATTTCGTAGACAGAGAAAGAGAGACGCTTAAGTTTTGGAATGACAATGACATATTCAGAAAGAGTATGGAACAGAGAGAGGGTTGCCCGGTATATACCTTCTATGACGGTCCTCCGACTGCCAACGGCAAGCCTCATATAGGTCATGTTCTTACCAGAGTTATCAAGGATATGATTCCCAGATACAGGACCATGAAGGGTTATATGGTTCCCAGAAAGGCCGGCTGGGATACTCACGGACTCCCTGTAGAGCTTGAAGTTGAGAAACTCTTGGGTCTTAACGGTAAGGAACAGATAGAAGAATACGGCATGGAGCCGTTTATTGACAAGTGTAAGGAATCCGTTTGGAAGTATAAGGGTATGTGGGAGGATTTCTCCGGTACCGTGGGCTTCTGGGCGGATATGGATGATCCTTACGTTACTTATCACGATGATTACATTGAGTCGGAGTGGTGGGCGCTTAAGGAGATATGGAACAAGGGACTGCTCTATAAGGGCTTTAAGATCGTGCCCTATTGTCCTCGTTGCGGAACTCCGCTTTCTTCGGCCGAGGTGTCTCAAGGCTATAAGACCGTTAAGGAGCGTTCGGCTGTAGTAAGGTTTAAGGTATCGGGTGAAGATGCCTACTTCTTGGCATGGACCACGACTCCTTGGACATTGCCTTCCAATGTTGCGCTTTGCGTGAATCCTTCGGAAGAGTACTGCAAGGTCAAGGCTGCTGACGGATATACATATTATATGGCAGGCGCGTTGCTTGATACGGTTTTAGCTCCGCTTAAGAGCGAGGATGCGCCGGCTTATGAGATATTGGAGAGATATACAGGTAAAGATCTTGAGCACAAAGAGTACGAGCCTTTATATGAATGTGCCAAGAAAGCAGCTGATAAGCAGGGCAGAAAAGGCTTCTATGTGACATGTGACGACTATGTTACCATGTCAGACGGTACCGGTATCGTACACATTGCTCCCGCTTTCGGTGAAGATGATGCCAATGTAGGACGTAATTATGACCTTCCCTTCGTACAGATGGTTGATGATAAGGGAATCATGCTTGAAGAAACGCCTTTCGGCGGCATGAGATGCAAGCCTACGCAGGCCGAGATAGAAGCGGGTGCCGTAAGCGCCGATCCGGAAGTCATCAAAGAACTGTCCGGCAGGAAGCTTCTCTTTGATGCACCCAAGTTTGAGCATGAATATCCTCATTGCTGGAGATGTGACACTCCTCTTATCTACTATGCAAGAGAGAGTTGGTACATCAGAGAGACGGCAGTAAGAGATGATCTTGTCCGCAACAACAATACAGTCAACTGGATCCCGGATTCGATCGGTAAGGGACGTTTCGGTAACTGGCTTGAGAATATTCAGGACTGGGCTATTTCCCGTAACAGATATTGGGGAACACCTCTTAATATTTGGGAGTGTGAGTGCGGCAACAGGGAATGCATCGGTTCCCGCGCTGAATTAAAAGAATTAAGCGGTAATGATGAGGCTCTGACAGTAGAACTTCACAGACCTTATATAGATGAGATTACATGTAAGTGTTCAAAGTGCGGAGGTACGATGCACAGGGTTCCCGAGGTTATCGACTGCTGGTTCGATTCAGGTGCCATGCCTTTTGCGCAGCATCATTATCCTTTTGAGAATAAGGAACTCTTTGAGACACAGTTCCCGGCACAGTTTATATCGGAGGCGGTCGATCAGACCAGAGGCTGGTTCCACTCACTTATGGCTGAGTCTACGCTGCTTTTCAATAAGTCTCCATATGAGAACGTCATAGTGCTCGGACATGTTCAGGATAAAGACGGACAGAAGATGAGTAAGAGTAAGGGCAATGCCGTCGATCCTTTCGAGGCACTCGATAAATACGGTGCCGATGCGATAAGATGGTATTTCTATATTAATTCCGCACCCTGGCTGCCCAACAGATTCCACGGCGATGCAGTCGTTGAGGGACAGAGGAAGTTCATGGGCACATTGTGGAATACTTATGCATTCTTTGTTCTTTATGCGAATATAGATCAGTTTGATGCCACCAAGTACAGCCTTAAGTACGACAGTCTTTCGGTTATGGATAAGTGGCTCTTATCCAAGATGAATTCCATGGTAGCCAAAGTGGATGATAATCTTGGCAATTACAGGATTCCTGAGGCTGCCAGAGCATTACAGGAATTTGTTGATGAGATGAGTAACTGGTATGTAAGACGTGGCAGAGAGCGTTTCTGGGCAGGCGGCATGGAGCAGGACAAGATCGATGCTTACATGACTCTGTATACTGCTTTGGTGACCGTATCCAAGGCAGCAGCGCCCATGATACCTTTCATGGCAGATGAGATATATCGTAATCTCATATGCACGGTTGATAAGAATGCTCCGATATCCGTTCATCTTTGCGACTTCCCGTCAGTGAACGAGGATCAGATCGACAGAGATCTTGAAGCTAAGATGGATACCGTAATAGACATCGTAGTAATGGGACGTGCCTGCCGTAATACGGCCAATGTCAAAAACAGACAGCCGGTAGGCAATATGCTCATCAAAGCGGATGAGGTAGAACTTTCCGAGTACTACAGAGATATAATAGCCGACGAACTTAATGTCAAGAAGGTTACATTTACGGATGACGTAAGTGAATTTACAACTTACAGCTTTAAGCCCCAGCTTAAGACCGTAGGACCCAAGTATGGCAAGCATATGGGCTTTATACAGAAGACGCTTGCGGGACTTGACGGTAATGCTGCACATAATGATCTGAAAGCCAACGGAGCGCTTGTGTACGAGGACGGCGGTGAAAAGATCGAGCTTACGGAAGACGATCTTCTGATCACAATGATACAGAAGGAAGGCTACGTTACCGAAGCGAATAATAAAATAACTGTAGTTATTGATATACAACTGACAGACGAACTCATAGAAGAAGGCAATGTCAATGAGATCATCAGCAAGCTTCAGACCATGCGTAAGGAGTCTGATTTTGAGGTGATGGATCATATTAAGGTTGCCATAGCCGGTAATGACAAGCTTGCTGAAGTGGTTAAGAGAAATGAGCAGGCTATTGCCACCAAGGTACTGGCTGACAGCTTTGACTTCACGGAAAAGGATTATAAAGTCAAAAAGTCATGGAACATTAACGGGGAAGAAGTATTGATCTGTATTGAGAAGGCTTAATCGAAAGGAAGGTAACTGTTTTATGGCAAAAAAAGCTGAGAATGCACTTAATTTCGACAGGGAACTGTTTATCAGAAGCGTCAAGTACAATGTTAAGACGCTTTACCGTAAGAATATCGAGGAGGCTTCCAACCAGGAGATCTTCCAGGCTGCATCTTTTGCGATAAAGGATGTGATAGTTGATCACTGGATGGATACTCAGAAGGAATTCGAACGTACGGATCCGAAGATGGTCTACTATATGTCAATGGAATTCCTGATGGGTAGAGCATTCGGTAACAACCTTATCAACTTAAGGGCGTATAAGGATGTTGCTGAGTGTCTGGATGAGCTTGGACTTGATATCAATGTTATAGAAGATCAGGAGCCTGATGCGGCACTTGGTAACGGTGGTCTGGGAAGACTGGCTGCATGTTTCCTGGATTCACTTGCTACACTCGGATACGGTGCGTATGGCTGCGGTATCAGATATCGCTACGGTATGTTCAAACAGGAGATCAGAGACGGATATCAGGTAGAGGTGCCGGATAACTGGCTTGAACACGGCAATCCTTTCGAACTTCGCCGCCCGGAATATACCAAGGAGATCAAGTTCGGCGGATATGTGAGCGTATATCAGGATGAGAACGGCAAGAACGTATTCAAGCAGGAGAATTACCAGTCTGTTAAGGCTATTCCTTACGATATCCCGATCGTGGGTTATGGCAACGGAATAGTCAATACACTGCGAATCTGGGACGCTGAGCCCGTTCAGTGCTTCCAGCTTGACTCTTTTGATAAGGGTGACTATCAGAAGGCTGTTGAGCAGGACAATCTTGCCCGTAACATAGTTGAGGTGCTTTACCCCAATGACAATCATTATGCCGGCAAGGAATTAAGACTTAAGCAGCAGTACTTCTTTATATCCGCTTCAGTTCAGGAAGCTGTTGCCAAGTACATGCGTACACATAAGGATATACGTAAGTTCTATGAGAAGGTTACCTTCCAGCTTAACGATACACATCCTACGGTTGCGGTAGCCGAGCTTATGAGGATCCTTATGGACGAATACGGTCTTGAGTGGGATGAAGCATGGGATGTTACTACCAAGACATGTGCATATACCAACCATACGATCATGGCGGAGGCACTTGAGAAGTGGCCTATTGAGCTGTTCTCAAGACTGTTACCTCGTATATATCAGATCGTTGAGGAGATCAACAGAAGATTTATCCTTGATATAGAGAAAAAATATCCTCGTGAGACCGGTCTTACCGATGAGAAGATCAAAAAGATGGCTATCGTATACGACGGTCAGGTCAAGATGGCTCATCTTGCGATCGTTGCCGGTTATTCTGTCAACGGTGTTGCAAGACTTCATACGGAGATTCTTAAGAATCAGGAACTTAAGGACTTCTATGAGATGTTCCCCGGCAAGTTCAATAATAAGACAAATGGTATAACACAGAGAAGGTTCCTCTTACATGCCAATCCGTTGCTTGCAGATTGGGTTACTGAGAGGATAGGAGAAGATTGGATCACTGATCTTAAGAAGATAAGCAAGATACGTCCGGCTGCCAACGACAAGAAGGCAAGAGAGCAGTTCATGGCGATCAAGTATCAGAATAAGGTCAGACTTGCAAAATATATCAAAGAGCACAACGGAGTGGATATAGATCCGAGCTCGATCTATGATGTACAGGTTAAGCGACTTCATGAGTATAAGAGGCAGCTGCTGAATATCCTTCATGTTATGTACCTGTATAATCAGTTAAAAGAGCATCCTGATAGGGAGTTCTATCCCAGAACATTTATCTTTGGTGCAAAAGCGGCAGCAGGCTATAAGACAGCCAAACTTACGATCAAGTTGATCAATTCAGTAGCAGATGTTATTAATAACGATGACAGCATCGACGGTAAGATAAAAGTCGTATTCATCGAGAACTACAGAGTATCCAATGCGGAGATCATATTTGCAGCTTCCGATGTCTCTGAACAGATATCTACAGCAAGTAAAGAGGCTTCGGGAACCGGTAACATGAAGTTCATGCTTAACGGAGCGATCACGCTTGGTACAATGGATGGAGCCAATGTCGAGATAGTAGAAGAGGTTGGTGAGGAAAATGCTGTTATATTCGGTCTTTCATCGGATGAGGTGATTAACTACGAGAAGAACGGCGGATATAATCCCATGGATATATTCAATAATGATGAAGATGTCCGCAAGGTGCTCATGCAGCTGGTTAACGGATTCTATGCACCGGATGATCCGGAGAGATTCAGACCTTTATACAACTCGCTGCTCAATACAGAATCAACCGATGTTGCCGACAGATATTTCATTCTTAAGGACTTCCGTTCATATGCCGAAGCTCAGAAGAAGATAGAAGAATTCTATAAGGATGAAGAGCGTTGGGCCAAGGCTGCAATACTTAATGTGGCATGTTCCGGCAAGTTCACATCCGACAGAACGATACAGGAGTATGTGGACGATATCTGGCATCTCGACAAGGTGAAATTACCTAAGAGAAATTAATTTTAAATATAATTATTTACACTATTGGAGAAGAAAATGATTAAGATTACCGAAGGCGGAGCATACCTTATAAATGGTATGGAATATGTTGAGGACGGAGCTGACGCTTTAAAGGCTGTTAAAGCAGCTACCGGATTGGATGTCACAAAAGAAACGGCATCTGAAGGTACGATCGCGTATGGTGTGTTAAAAGCGCACAATACTACGGATGGTATGGATAAGCTTAAGATTCGTTTCGACAAGCTTACCAGCCACGACATTACGTTTGTTGGAATTATTCAGACAGCCAGGGCTTCAGGGCTTGAGAAGTTTCCGATGCCGTATGTGTTAACCAACTGTCATAATTCACTCTGTGCGGTTGGCGGTACCATTAATGAAGATGACCACATGTTCGGACTTACCTGTGCCAAAAGGTACGGTGGTATATATGTTCCTCCTCATCAGGCTGTTATTCACCAGTTTGCACGTGAGATGCTTGCAGGCGGTGGTCTGATGATACTCGGATCAGACTCTCATACAAGATATGGTGCGCTTGGAACAATGGCTATGGGTGAAGGCGGACCGGAGCTTGTTAAGCAGCTTCTCAACCAGACCTATGATATAGACAGACCCGGAGTGGTAGCTGTATATCTTAAAGGCGAACCCCGCAAGGGCGTCGGCCCTCAGGATGTGGCCATAGCGCTTATCGGAGCGGTATTCGCGAGCGGATATGTCAAGAACAAGGTGTTGGAGTTTGTTGGCCCCGGAGTTAAGAATCTTTCTGCTGATTTCAGAATGGGCGTTGACGTTATGTCAACCGAGACTACCTGCCTTTCAAGTATTTGGCAAACTGATGATGAGATTCGCAATTTCTTTGATATACACGGAAGAGCAGATGCTTATAAGGAATTAAAGCCTGCAGACGTTGCTTATTACGACGGACTTGTAGAGATAGATCTAAGTGCTGTTAAGCCCATGATAGCTATGCCGTTCCACCCAAGCAATGCTTATGCGATCGAAGACGTTAAGGCCAATCTTATGGATGTGCTGCATGATACGGAGCAGAGAGCCAAGGTAAGTTTTGGCGATGATGTGAACTTTACTCTTACGGATAAGGTTCATGACGGAAGACTCTATGTCGACCAGGGCGTGATCGCCGGTTGTGCCGGAGGCGGATTTGAGAATATATGTGCCGCTGCGGACATACTTCGCGGTAAATACATAGGTGCGGATGAATTCACTCTCAATGTATATCCTGCATCTACACCGATATACCTTGAACTTATGAAGAATGGATGTGCAGCAGCTCTTCTTGAGAGCGGTGCGATAATCAAGACAGCTTTCTGCGGTCCTTGCTTCGGAGCCGGAGATACTCCTGCCAATAATGCGTTCTCTATAAGACACAGTACGCGAAATTTCCCCAACAGAGAGGGATCCAAGATACAGAACGGTCAGGTTGCGAGCGTGGCTTTGATGGATGCCCGTTCTATCGCTGCTACAGCTGCCAATAAGGGCTATCTGACCGCAGCAACTGAGTTTGACGGTGATATAGGTACATATTCATATCACTTTGACGATAAGATATATAAGAACAGGGTATATGATTCCAAGGGCATTGCAGATCCGTCTGTTGAGATCAGACTCGGACCCAACATCAAGGATTGGCCTAAGATGAGTCCGCTGCCCAATAACCTGATGTTAAGAGTGGTATCAGAGATACATGACCCGGTAACAACGACGGATGAGCTTATTCCTTCCGGTGAGACCAGTAGCTTCAGATCCAATCCCTTGGGACTGGCGGAGTTTACACTTTCACGTAAGGACCCCGAATATGTAGGCAGAGCCAAGGCCATGCGTGCTGCACAGGAAGATCATCTGGCGGGTAAAGATATCTATACTGACAGACCGGCACTTAAGAATGCTATGGATACGGTTAAGAATTCATTCCCCGATGCCGAGAGTAAAGGAATAGGTTACGGATCAACGATATTTGCGGTAAAGCCGGGTGACGGATCTGCCAGAGAGCAGGCGGCTTCATGCCAGAAGGTGCTTGGCGGATGGGCCAATATAGCCAATGAATATGCTACAAAGAGATACAGAAGTAAT
>JAEEGL010925114.1_pt1 | contig 11601 bp, 9 predicted proteins | sample 9134231 | NCBI WGS metagenome assembly JAEEGL01 (sample SAMN16246548, study PRJNA631951) | gut metagenome | biome: gut microbiome; feature: rumen; material: fiber-attached | host: Bos | place: Iran: Karaj | collected 2018-10 | reverse complement strand
GTGTTCTCGCCGTCCATATCGGTGTTGGCGGAGCAGTGCATGGAAGCGATGCCCTTCAGCGGCAGATAGTAGTTCATCATGGAGAACATACCCTTCTTCATCTCGCCGCCATACCAGGTGTTGATGATAACCGCCTCATGGCTGGTGATGTTGAAGACAACCGCTGTCTCAGACCTGAGTCCCAGCTCCTTATAGTTCTCAACCTTGGCCTTGGATGCGTTGTAGCATACGAAATCCGGCTCGAAGTCCTTAAGCTCTTCCTCGGTCGGAATGATGAACATGTTCTTGATAAAGTGTGCCTGCCATGCGACTTCCATGATGAAGCGGATAGCCATGCGGGTGTCCTTGTTGGCGCCGCAGAAGCAGTCTACAACGAAGAGCCTCTTGTCGGAAAGCTCCTTCTTCGCGATATCCTGGAGAACCTTCCAGGTTTCCTGGGTCGCGATATGGTTGTCATTCGGATATTCCTCTGTTGTCCACCAGACCGTGTCCTTGGAGTTCTCATCCATAACAATGTATTTGTCTTTCGGGGAACGGCCGGTGTAAATGCCTGTCATGACATTCACTGCGCCCAGCTCGCTGACCTGGCCTTTATCAAAGCCTTCCAGACCCGGCTTGGTCTCTTCTTCAAAGAGCTGCTCAAACGAAGGATTGTAAACGATCTCTGTGGTTCCGGAAATGCCATACTTGGTTAAATCAATGTTCGCCATGCTTCATAACCTCTTTCTTCTCTGAATTTTGGTTGCCCGGCATCGGGCATCCGGCGGGCGGGAAAGCTTCCCGCGGGCGGGATTCGACACTCTGCCGGAATATCACGGATATATTATACATGATCTTCGGGAAAATTACTCATATAAATAAAAATAAAATTAATATAATTTTTCAGTTGATTTATCGGGAAAAATAGAGTAAAGTATATCCGTATGGAGCGTTAGCTCAGCTGGGAGAGCATTCGCTTGACGTGTGAAAGGTCATAGGTTCGAGCCCTATACGCTCCACGAAAAAAACCGGATCCGAAAGGGTCCGGTTTTTTTGTGTTCATTCACCCCTGTGCTGCCGTCATACGCTCTTCCCCTTCAGTATCGGGGAAAGATGCTTGTAGATCATAAAGGTGATCACCACATCGATCATGCCCTTCACAAAAGTAAACGGCACATTGATGAACAGCAGGCACTGGAAAATGTTCTGCAGGGACGGCATAATCAGCTGGTAGGCGGCGAGGATGGTCTCCTCCGGCATAAAGTTGTAATAGACCGGATAGACGACAAAATAGTTGGACGGCAGGGAAACCGCAGCCATGGCAACCGCCCCGGCCAGCGACGCGATGAGCGCCCCGTTCTTTGTCTTCTTCCTCTTGTAGATGGCACCGGCCACGCCGACGAAAACAGCCCCCAGGAGGAAATTGGAAAGCTCTCCCACGCCGAAGCTTCCGGAGAACATCACATGGATCAGGTTCTTGATGAACTCGATGGCTATCCCGTAAACCGGACCCAGCGCATAGGCCCCGATGAGGGCCGGAAGGTCGGAAAAATCGAACTTGATAAAGGGCGGTACGAACATGGGCACCGGGAACTCGATGAGCTGCAGGATAAACGCAACGCCGGAAAGCACCCCTGTCACCGCGATGCTCCGGACCCTGCTGTCAGTATTTGCCGCGCCCTGGGGCGCTGTTTTTTTCTCTTCATTCATGGTCAAATCTCCTTTTGGTTCCCGATTGTACCATGAATTATCCGATCTTACAAGCAAGCAGCATCATTTCGTCACTGGTTCCTGCAAAGACTCCCTTCCGGAAAGCTCCTCCTCCCTCTTCATCCGGCCCAGCTCCCTCCGCGCCACGAGAAGACAGAGGAGAAAGCTCAGGACATCCGCCCAGGCCTGGGTCATCTCCACCCCAAGGAGGCCGAATACCCGCGGCAGGATAAGGATCAGCGGGATAAAGAACAGTCCGTTCCTGGCGGAGGAAGTCAGGGAAGCCGCCGCGCCGCGCCCCATGGACTGCAGCATCATATTCGTCAGGACTATGGAGGCCAGAAGCGGCAGGACTGCCGCCTGCCAGCGCAGCGCCACAGTGCCGGCGGCGATGACATCCGGGTCATCGCGGAACCAGGTGACAATCTGTTTCGCAAAAACCACGCAGAAGGCCGCGGAAGCCGTCATCAGCACCGTCCCCACCTTCACGCAGTAGAAATAGCCCTCCCGCACCCTTCCGTAGAGCTTTGCGCCGTAATTGAAGGAGCAGATGGGCTGGTACCCCTGCCCGAAGCCGATCAGGAGCGACGATAAGAGCATCAGCGTCCTGGTGACGATGGACATGGCTGCTATGGCGTAGTCTCCGCCGTACTCCCTGGCAAAGCGGTTGAGCAGCAGGGTGGATATCGCTGCCAGCCCCTGCCGGAACAGGGACGGCATGCCGCCGTTTACTATCTGGGCGATATTCTCCCCTGTCATACGTACATTGGACGCCCTGAGGCGGATGTTCTCCCCGCGGCTGCTTCCGACGAGGAGCGCAATAAAGCTCACCGCCTGCCCGGTGATGGTGGCGATGGCCGCGCCGCGGATGCCGAGCCCGAACACAAACATCAGCAGCGGGTCCAGTCCGATATTCATCACGGCTCCGCACATGAGCCCCACCATGGCGTAGAAGGCACTGCCCTGGAAGCGGAGCTGGTTGTTGACGACGAACTGGCCGGTCATAAAGGGCGCGCCCAGGAGTATAATCCGCATATATGCGACTGTATCCGCGCGGGACGCGTCGGTAGCCCCGATAAAGTCCGCCAGGCGCTCGGCGAAGACATTTCCCAGCACCGCCACGGCAAGGCCGATGATGAGGGCGAGGGCAAACCCGGTGGCCGCCATCTCCTGCGCCTCCCGGTTCTTTCCCGCCCCCAGCATCCTCGACAGGCAGTTCCCGGAGCCGTGGCCGCAGAAAAAGCCGAGGGCCTGGATGATGGCCATGACGGAAAAGACCAGCCCCACCGCCGCCGTGGCTTCCGTTGAGATACGCCCGACGAAATAGGTATCCGCGGAGTTATAGATTCCCGTCACCAGCATGCTGATCATCGTCGGCACCGCCAGCGGCCAGATCAGCTGCCGGACGGGAGTCTGTGTAAGGTATGCCCGGCGGTCTGCTTTTCCCGGTTTCATTCAGTTCTTCCTATTCTCTCGTGTATTCAGGGTTTGCGACTCTTCCCTGGAACAGTATTTCTCCGGCGGTCTCATCTACGATAAGGAAGGCAAATGTGCTGTCGGCAATGACCCATTTTACCACCGGCTCCTCCGGCAGGGCTGTCTCATTCATAATGATCGCCGTCGCCGCGGCAGCCTCCGTCCCCTTTTCATCGCACCGGATAAAGGTCCCCTGCAGTACGTCATCGATGACCAGCGGCCCGAAGCCGGAGAAATCCTGCGACGCGGGGTCAAAGGGCGCCGTGAGGCCCTGCCCCTCCAGGACAGTCCGCAGGCTTACCGCTGTTTTCATCTCAAAACAGGGCACGACATAGCTTCCCTCCGAATATCCGGAAAGCCCCCCGTAACCGGAGAAATCCGCCCACTGCAGCAGTTCTTTGTCGCTCTTGCTGTTCATCCAGAGGTCGACCTTGTCCGCGGTATTCTCTTCCCTGTCGCAGATAACCACCATGGAATAGCGGTGTTCCTCCGCGGAATCCGGGTCTGCGGGAATATAGGGCAGACGCAGGATGTCCACCGGTCCGTCCTCTTTGATGTTCATGAGGTCCGCCTCCCCCCGGAACGCCGGTATCTCTTCTTTTCCGTTCCAGAGGATAGTGCCTTCCTCGGCCTTCCAGTTCAGGAGGAAATACAGGCAGTTCACCAGGACGGCGCCGGACTCCTCGGTGACGGCGCCCTTCGGGATCAGGTCTGTCACCCGGTTTTCCGTATTTTCCGCGATCCAGGCATTGATCTCATCCGCCGTAGATGGGCCGAACATGCGGATATCCACCTGGTCCGTCCCCAGGACCTCCGGGTGGTAAAGGCCGCCCTTCGCGCCGCTCTCATTTACAAAGGCCCTGTTTACAGACTTTACGCCGATGCCGTCCCTGAAAACCATCTCCCGGTCCGTCCGGTCCAGTTTTTCGGTTTCGCCGTCCCCGAACCCGAACAGGATATCCATCTGCTGACGGGATTTCCCCTCCGATGCCGGGTACAGGATGCGGAATGCGTCCTTCAGGCTGTAGGGACTGTACATGAAATCCCCCAGGAGGCCCGTCAGGTGCCTGTAGGAGTCCGTCATCATGTTCTCCGATACCGCGTCCGGATTTATCATATCCGGCCCGTCCATCACCATCGGGTCCGCGGCGGCAGAAGAGGCTTCCGCCGCCGTCTCCGGCTGTCCGGCGTTCGCTGCCCTTGCGCAGGAAACAAGTGCCGTGCAGGCTGCCAGAAGGATCGCTCCTGCCAGCAGGATTCTTCCCTTATTCATCTTTTTCTCCCTTCTTCCGGCTGTTGTGTCGGCCGCCCTCCGGCGGCATCACTCCACGTAGAATATCCGGTGTTCCTTCCGGGGCTCCGCCTCCGGGATCTCCCCGTCAATAAAGCCCAGGGCGCAGAAGGCGATACCCTCGTAATTCCCTTCGATTCCCAGTTCTTTCAGGCGCATGCTGTATTCTTCCTGTTCGAATACATTTTTCGCGCGGTGGATCCAGCAGCTGCCGAGCCCGAGGGAATGGGCGGCCAGCATCATGTTGCCCAGGACGAGGCTTCCGTCGTACACACGGGTTTTCCGCATGATGTCCGCCAGGACGACCAGGATAACGGGAGCTCCGTAAAACGGGTCAAAGTCCTCTTCCTTGCCGTCCACGATCCGCAGCGCCTCCGCCAGCCTGTCCCGGACCTCCCGGTTGGTCACCACCAGCGTGATGACCGCCTGCTGCCCCATGCCGCTGGCGGCATAAAGTCCCGCCTCGGCTATCTCATCCAGAATCTTTTTGTCCGGTATCTCCGGCCTGAATTTCCGGATGCTCCTCCGCTCCTGCATTGCCCTGATAATCTCATTCATGGCAGTTCCCCCAAGAAAACTGTTCTCTATATCACTGTTCCCTTATCCTTCCCGGAAAAGAATCTCTCCCCCGGATACAACCAGGCGGATCCCCGCCGGCGGAATCCCGCAGACGTCCACACCGAAACGGGCGCGGTCTTCTATGGTGTCCGGGTCAAAAACCACGATGTCCGCGTCTTTTCCGACGCCCAGGCTTCCCTTCCCGGAAAGCCCGAACCGCTCCGCGGGAAGGCTGGTCATCTTCCGGAGGCCTTCCATCAGGGAAAACAGCTTTTTCTCCCTGACAAATTCCCCCAGGATCCTGGCGGGGCTCCCCGCGCCCCGGGGATGTCCGTTCAGATGGCCGTCCCCGGTCCTCCTCATCTGCCCGTCGCTCCCCATCATGCAGTACGGAAGGCAGTACGCCCGCTCCACATCCTCCATGGGCATGGCGTTGTGGCAGGCTACCCTGACGCTCACCCGGGACTTCCGAAGCTCACGGAACAGTTCTTCCGTACAGTACTGTCCCGCATACTTCCCCGTCAGGATCTCCACATCCCCCACGGAAAAGTTGAAATTGTCAAAGCCATTGTCAAATACCGCCGACTCCAGCGCCGTGGCCCAGGCATTGCAGGGATACATGTCGCAGGAGATATCCCCTCCCGATTCCCCGATGGCCTTTGCGGCATATTCCATGACCCCTTTCCCGTACAGGTTCGCGGCGATGTGGGAAAGCTCCATGCGGACGCCCGTGTCCGCGGAGAGCCTGAGCATCTCGGACAGGCTTTCCCGGGCTTTTTCCGGAAAATCCCACCGCATGTGGAAGCATGCGATCCTGTCGTGTTCCTTCAGCACCCTGCAGAGGGCCTCCTCTTCCGCGTAGGACGTTCCCGGATCATACTGTAGCCCGAAGGACGCCCCGACGGCCCCGTCATGCAGCGCTTTCTCCAGGAGGCCGCACATGGCGCGGATCTGCTCCGGGGACGCCTCGTCATAACAGCCGACGCCGGTAAGCCGCCGCAGGGTTACATTTCCCATCAGCGTGTAACAGCTGATGGGGATCCCCGCTTCCCTCACCCCGCGGTAATATTCGGCCGCGTCCGGGGAGGACATGCCGCAGTTTCCCGTAACGATGGTCGTGATCCCCGTCTTCACGGCGCATTCCGCTATCTGCCGCGGCAGCAGCGCATGGGAGAGATCCGTGTAGTCGTCTTCATGCGCGTGAATATCCAGGAATCCCGGGGACAGCACGGCGCCCCCCGCGTCAATCATGATCCCGGCTTCCTGCTTCCCGGGCCCTGTACAGGCGATCTTTTTATCCTTCACCGAAACGGCCCCCATACAGTCCGTTCCGGATGCGGGATCCATGATGTGCGCGTTATAAATACAGAGATCGTACATGAGTATCGCTCCTTCGTCACTCTTTGATAGACACAGTGTACAACAAAACAGGCTTCTGTGCAAAAAGAATCTCCGCCTCCCCCGCCCGTTTTATCATACATCTGAAATTCCGCTTGGAATTCCGAAAACAATGTGATACAATGAAACGCACAATGCACTGTGCTAATCTGATAATTCGCTGACGTATTAGCAATGTGCAGTGCAAAAGTGAGTTCTTCGCCGTATTGGAGACATCCAAAGGAAACCACAGAATCAAAGGAATGATTTCATCATGAGTCGGGAATTACTGAACGCTACTTTTCGCCTGATGCTTCAGAATACTGCAGTAACACTGGAGCTCTTTTTTGCCGCCCTGGCCCTTTCCATGCTGCTGGGGCTTCTTCTCGCCGTGGGACGCCGCTCAAAGAATATCCTTGTCAGCGGCATTATCCGTCTTTACCTTCTCGTAATGCGCGGCACCCCCCTGATTCTCCAGCTTATGTTTTTCTATTACGGTCCCTACTATATTTTCGGCAAGACGCTTCCCCGCATCACGGCCGCCATCGTCGGACTGGCCCTGAATTCCGCGGCGTATTCCTGCGAGATCTACCGTGCGGGCATCGACAGCGTCAGCGTCGGGCAGCATGAGGCCGCCTATGTGCTCGGCTTCTCCCGCTGGCAGACCTTCACCAAGATTACGCTTCCCCAGGTAATAAAACATATCCTGCCGCCATTTTCCAATGAATGCATGGCACTGGTGAAAAACACCTCCCTGGCCCAGATCATCGGCGTCGTGGAGCTGTTCCGCGTGGCAAACATCCAGATGGCCAAGTATTTTACCACCATACCGCTTCTGATTGCGGCCGCATTCTACCTGATCATGTGCGGCGTGCTGGAACGCCTCTTCCACTATATGGAAAAGCGCTACAGCTATTACCGCTGATTCCGGAGGTCTTCTCACTATGGACAATGTTGTACTTGAAGTGAAAAATGTCGAAAAAAGCTTTGGCGATCTCAGTGTCCTGCGGGATGTGAGCCTCACCGTCCGCGACGGGGAGGTCATCTCCATCATCGGTTCCTCCGGGTCCGGCAAGACCACGCTGCTGCGCTGCATTACCAACCTGGAGACGGTGGACGGCGGAAGTATCTTCGTCGACGGCATGCCCCTGGTCACCACTGCGGATAAAGAAGGCGCAAAACCCGTCTACGCGGAAGAAAAGGAACTCAGGGAGCTCAGGGCCAAAACCGGTCTGGTCTTCCAGAATTTCAACCTGTTCCCCCACTGGAGCATCCTGAAAAATGTCACCGAGGCCCCGGTCACAGTTCACGGGGTTCCCCGGGAGCAGGCCGAAAAGGAAGGGATGGAGCTTCTTCGGAAGCTGGGGCTGGAATCCAAGGCGGCGTCCTATCCCTACCAGCTTTCCGGCGGCCAGCAGCAGCGCGCCGCCATCACCCGCGCCCTGATCCTGCGCCCGAAGGTTCTCTTTTTCGACGAACCCACCTCCGCCCTCGACCCGGAGCTGACCGGCGAGGTGCTGAAGGTCATACGGGCCCTGGCAAAGGAACATACCACCATGGTGATCGTCACCCACGAAATGATGTTTGCGCGGGACATCTCCGACCGCATCATCTTTATGGACAATGGCATCGTCGTGGAGAACAGCACGCCCGAGGAGCTCTTCTCCTCAGAGAATGAGCGCACAAAGGCTTTCCTGGGGAAATATCTTTCCCCTGAAGCATAAATGAATAAAAGGGAGGAAAACAGTATGAAAAAACTCAGATCAACACTCAGCCTGCTTCTGGCCTGCGCCCTGATGGGCAGCCTTGCCGCCTGCGGCGGACAGGCACCGCAGGAAACTACTGCCGCTGCCGAGACAGTCGCCCCGGAGACGGAAGCTGCGGAATCCGCGGAAGAGAAAGCCGAAGAACCGGCAGCGGAAGACGCCGCAGGCTCCGGCGATTATGCCTATATCATGGATAAGGGAACCATGATCGTCGGTTTCGACGACGCTTTCCCGCCCTTCAGCTACCAGGCGGACGACGGCAAATACGACGGTTTTGACCTGGCCTGCGCGGCAGAGCTCTGCAAGCGCTGGGGCATTGAAATCCAGTACCAGCCCGTGGCCTGGTCCTCCAAGGAGCAGGAGCTCAACTCCAAGAGCATCGATATCATCTGGAGCGGACTCGGTATCAATGAGGAACGCCTGCAGGTCGTCAGCTTCTCCGATGTGTACTGCATGGACGGCGGCGCCATCGTGACCAAGAAGGATTCCGGCATTGAAAGCCTGGACGATCTCGCGGGAAGAACCGTAGCCTGCCAGGCCGGAAACGGATATATCATCCGTCTTGACCCGGCCAAGGTCGATACCTTCGGCGAACTCATTTACCAGGATACCACCGCGGAACTCCTGATGCAGCTGGATGTCGGCGGATGTGAGGCCATCATCGGCGACAGCGTCTCCTTCTCTTACATGGCAAAGCAGTCCGGTTACGATTTCAAGTATATCGACATCGTGGCGGATATGGGCGGCGAGATGTCCCGCTACGCGGTGGGCTGCCGTCTCGGATCCTCCGACCTGGTGGAGAAGATCAACGAAACCCTGCACGAGATGTATGAGGACGGCACTCTCACAAAGCTGAGCGAAGAGTACCTCGGCGGCGACTACGCCGTGGACTGCTACATCCCGGATATCCTGCAGGAGGCAAGGGACGCGGGAAAACAGTAAAGCCGCGGAAACTTCCGGAGTTTTTCCGGATTTACACAGAGAAACCGGCTGTGCGGGCCAGAAACCCGCGCAGCCGGTCTCTTTTTTTACAGGTTCGCCGCGCCGATAACGCCGGCGTCTTTCCCCAGCTTCGCCACCTTAAACTCCGGAAGCTTTCCGAAGGTGCTGCCAAAGCATTCTCTCTCCGCGATGCCCCGGACCGGGTCCACCAGCTGTTGGGCCCAGGGGGAAATATTGCCTCCCAGGATGATCAGCTGCGGGCGGAACATGTTAATGATATTGACGACGCCGATCCCCAGCATGTCGATGTACTGGTCCAGCACAGTCATGAAGTCCGTATTGTTCCGGTTCCTCCGGTCAAAGATCTCCTCCACCGGAACCTCCCGCCCGAGCACCCGGACAGCCTCGGCGAGAAGGGCCGGCACCGACACATAGGCCTCCAGGCACCCCCGTCTTCCGCAGGTGCAGGGCCGTCCGCCGGCCCGGATGACCTGGTGCCCCAGTTCCCCGCCCCCGATGACGCCGCCCTCAAAAATGCGGCCTCCGAGGATAATACCGCCGCCGACACCATTTCCCAGCGTCAGCATCACCATATCGCCGAAGTCCTTCCCGGCGCCGGCCACTGCCTCGCCCATCGCCGCGCAGTCCGCGTCATTGGCGATGCGCACGGGACAGGGAATGATCTCCTCCAGCCCGCGGGCAAGGGACACATCCTGCCAGGAGATATTGTTGGAATAAATGACCTTCCCGCTCTTCCGGTCCACCGTGCCGGGAACCCCCACCCCGATGCCGATGCACTGGTCCAGGGAGATGTTCTCCTGCCGGAGCAGCTCCAGGGTGTTTTCCGCCGCTTCCCGGATGACCCGGGACGCGGGATTCGGATTTCCCGTGGGGTAATGGCGGGAAGCGATGATCTGGTCGTGGCTGTCCACCAGGCCGATGCGGGTCTCCCCGCTGCCGATGGTGATGCCGATGCGGACCGGGCTTGCCTTCTCCCGGATGGTGGTGAGCAGGGCATCGCAGGTGCCCCGGATCTGCCACGCGCCGGCCCCCGCGGGAAGGAACAGGCTGTCGCCCTTACGGTAGGACAAAGTCTCCCCGCCGCAGGTGACGGTTCCCTCCCCGTCCAGAATCAGGATGCTGAGGAAGGAGGCTTCGCTGACTTCCCCCTCGATCCGTTTTGTGATGCGCCCGTCCAGGTTCAGCTTGTCCACGGTGAAGTAATCGCAGTCCGCCACGTGGGGATAGCCCTCCCCGTCCCGGATGATGGGCACCCGGTTGGTGACGGCCAGCGCTTTCTCAATGTGCAGATCCCGCTTTTTCCCGTCCTTATCCACGCGGCCGTAATCATAGACCCGGTAGGTAATATTGGAGTTCTGCTGGATCTCCGCGATCACCATCCCGCGGCCGATGGCGTGGATGGTTCCCGATTCGATAAACAGGGAATCCCCCTTTTTCACATGCACCCGGTTCAGCGTCTCCAGCAGGGTGTTGTCCCTGATCCGCTGTGCGAATTCCCCGGTCGAAATCTCCCTCTGGAACCCGTAATAGAGGCAGGCGTCCGGCTCCGCGTCCAGCACGTACCACATCTCTGTCTTGCCGTACTGCCCCTCATTCTGCAGCGCAAAGCTGTTGCCCGGATGAACCTGGATGGACAGATTATCCCTGGCGTCAATAAACTTGATAAGAATCGGAAATTCCCGGAACCGCCGGCAGTGGGTGCCCAGCACATCCCAGCCTTCCCCGTCGATATATTCCCGCAGCGTCCTCCCGGCCCAGGCCCCGTTCACGATGACGGATTCGCCCTCCGGCCGGCAGGAAAGCTCCCACGCCTCCGCGCAGGTATCCTGTGACGTCCCGACATGATATTCCTCTATCAGCCTCCGCCCGCCCCAGAGGTATTCCTTCACCGCGGGCCTCAGTTTCAGTATCGCCATCAGCCGCTCCTTTCCAGCTCTGCCTGATACTTTATTTTACCATAGTTCCGCCTCTGTTTAATACCCATACCGCATCCGCCCGCCGTATTTTTCCTTGCGGACGTCCCTGTCCTTCGCTACAATGTATGGAGATTATCACAGTTTTACAGACAAGGAGAAAAATCATGTCCTGCACTACCATATTAGTCGGAAATAAGGCGTCCAACGACGGATCCACCATGATCGCCCGCACGGACGACGGTTTTTTTGATGTCAAGAAGATGATCGTGGTCAATCCCAAGGATCAGCCGAAAATCTATAAAAGCGTCCTCTCCCACGCCGAGATCCCCCTTCCGGAAAACCCGATGCGGTACACCGCCTGCCCCAGCGTGGACAGGTCCGGCGGAATCTGGGCCGCCACCGGCATCAACGAGGCGAACGTCGCCATCACCGCGACGGAGACCATCACCTCCAATCCGCGAGTCCTCGCCGCGGATCCCTTCGTGGAATATAAAAAGGCGAAAACCCGCCGTGAAAAGGACATTCCCGGCGGCATCGGCGAGGAGGATATCGTCGTCCTGGTGCT
>JAEEGL017307655.1_pt1 | contig 11602 bp, 7 predicted proteins | sample 9134231 | NCBI WGS metagenome assembly JAEEGL01 (sample SAMN16246548, study PRJNA631951) | gut metagenome | biome: gut microbiome; feature: rumen; material: fiber-attached | host: Bos | place: Iran: Karaj | collected 2018-10 | reverse complement strand
TGGTGAATATAATCAGCACTGGAGTAGCTCTCATAATCATATGTCACATGACGATTCAGCCTTGTGAGATTTCCTGCCGGATTGTTTTTTTCATATTTCAGACCGGTGATATCAAAGATACCGTACATATTTGTAAGGTCATCCACATTGCCTTCCTCATTGATACCGGTCAGTTCATCTGTTCCCTTTGCCTTTGCAAGAGCCTTCGCATATCCTTCAGGGTCGGACAGATCATATGTTTTAACATCACCGGAGGCAGCCTGATCAGATACTAAGGCCGCTTCCCCACCATTCTCAGCCGCGGCAGCATCTTTGTCTTCAGCTTCTGCCTGAGCAGTCCCGCCGGCGACCGATGCGTCAGAATCCTTAACGGCAGCTTGCGTGGTATCGGTGGTTTCAGCTGTTTTGGAATCCTCAGCAGAAGCATCCGTTACGGTTTCATTATCCGCTGTGGTATTTTCAGCGCTTACGGTCGTCAGAACCACGGTATTTGTTTCTGCCTGCCCGGCTTTTACACCGGCAGGATTTGCAAGAACTACCGCTGACATAGCGATCATAAGCATTGTCTTGAGTGTCTTATGTTTCATTACTTGCCTCCTTTTTTTCACAGATTAGAAAAACCTGACGTGCCCTCCGGACACAGATCAGGTTTTATGCCGGCAGTGGGACTTGAACCCACACGTAGTCACCTACAACAGATTTTGAGTCTGCCTCGTCTGCCATTCCGACATGCCGGCCGACAAGAGGGGCTAAAGCTGCGGCCAGCGATATGTGACCCTGACACTTTAACCAACACTTATACTATATCAATAAGAGGAAAAAATCAATAAAAATAATATGAAATAATCGAATAAAATTACAGATGCAATTCATCATCTGGTATAAAAGGGGTGGCATATACACAAGTTTTGGTGTATATTATACTCGTTGGGATCATAGCGGGAAGGAAGCGCACGATCTGCGCAGACGCTGCTGCAGTGAGCTTTCTAGCTGTGAAAGCACTATTATAAGGAAATTCACCGGAATGGATTGTCAGGAGAGCTGTAATTGTATTCCTCTTTTTATTGAAGATAAGCTGACGGGAGATGAGCTTTCAGCTTTTCTTCTGCATGTAAAAAGCTGCAAGAGCTGTTATGAGGAGATGGAGACCAACTATCTTCTGAAAGAGGCCTTAAGCAGGCTCGAGCAGGGAGAGTCCTTCAATATACACGCGGAGCTTTTAAAAAAATTCAGGATATATGAAAAACTTTCCGGTTTACATAATGCCACCCAGCTTACGAGACGGGTCATCCTCCTGATCTCGGCCTTTGCGGTTGGGATATGTATGCTGAGCCTGTATATATGATCCGGCGGATTACAGGACGCGATGTCCGATGGACTAAGTTTGCGCCGGCTGCAGCGAAGTAAGAACCGCAAAACCGGAACGATCCGGAGAATAACTTTTGACGGGAAGATCATATACAGTGAATGACAATATGTTTTTTATTAAACGGATATGGAAAAAAAGATAGTACTGATCGACGGCAACAGCATAATGAACAGGGCATTTTACGGCATACCTGCCCTTACCAACGGCAAAGGCGTGCCCACGAATGCCGTTTACGGATTTTTAAATATAATGCTTAAGATCCTTGATGAGGAGAAGCCCGAATACCTGGCGGTCGCCTTCGATATGCACGCGCCCACCTTCAGGCATAAGCTTTATCCCGAGTATAAGGGGACAAGAAAGGGCATGCCTGAGGAGCTGAAGCAGCAGATGCCGATCATAAAGGAGCTGCTGAAGGCGATGAATGTCTGCGTCATCGAAAAGGAAGGGTATGAGGCGGATGACATACTCGGAACCCTTGCCAGGGCTTCGGAGGCAAGGGGCATAAAGGTTTCTCTGGTTTCGGGAGACCGGGATCTTTTACAGATCGCTAACGAAAATATAATGATAAGGATCCCCAAAACCAAAGGAGGAAAAACGGAGGTCGAGGATTACCATACCGCGGATGTTCTGGAAAAATACGGGCTGGAGCCGTATCAGATCATAGAATTGAAGGCCCTTATGGGGGACGCTTCCGATAATATACCGGGTGTTCCGAAGATAGGTGAAAAGACTGCGATCTCCCTGCTTAAGGAGTATGCAGACATCGAGAACCTTAAGAAACACAGGGAGGAGATCACCAAAAACAGCATAAGACAGACCCTCCTTGACAATTTTGAACTGGCCGAGCTCAGCAAGGTGCTGGCTACCATAGATGTCCACGCCGATATAGACACGGATCCCGACAAAATGAGGATCGGTGAGATGTTTACAAAAGAAGCCTACGATATTGTAAAGGAGCTGGGCTTTAAGAACATTATCCCAAGGTTTGAAAACACCGATACACGGGACGGGATAGAGCTGTCCTGTGTTTTGCCGGAGGATGCCGGCTCTGTCAGAGAGCTGTTTAAGGAGCTTAAAGAAAAAAGCCATATCGGCTTCAGGCTCTTTTATACTCCGGGAGAGGGGCTTGCCGGAGCGGCCTTCTGCGCCGGTGATGAAAAGGCATATTTTGTTGCGACAGCCGGCACGGATCCGGAGAAAACGGGTGAAGAGGAGTTTAAGGAACTGATGAGGGCCCTTCTGTTTGAAGGGAAAGCAGAGCTGTCGGTATTTGCTCTTAAGGAGGTATTTCATGTCCTTCCGGAGTATGCTGATTTTGAAAAGATCAACAGGTTCTTTGATATAAAGCTTGCTTCATATCTGCTAAATCCTCTCAAATCGGATTATGAGATCGAGGATACGGCTGTTGAAAACGGTATAAAACTGAAATCCTACAAGGAACTTTTCGGGAAGGCTTCATATTTTAAGTCTCTTGAGGAAAACAGGCAGGAATTTGCGGATTATGCCTGCAAATGCGCTTTTGTTTCCTTCAAGTCAAGAGACAGGCTTTCGGAACGCCTCAAAGAGAGCGGAATGTATGAACTCTTCAGTAAAATAGAGATGCCTCTTACCATCTGCCTGTACGGCATGGAGAAGGAGGGCATCGGCGTGCTTCCCGAAGAGCTTAAAAAATACGGCGAGGAGCTGGGAAAGCAGATAGAGCTTCTGGAGGATAAGATACATAAGGAGGCGGGCTCTGACTTTAACATCAATTCACCGAAACAGCTGGGAGAGATCCTTTTTGACAATATGAAGCTTCCGGGAGCCAAAAAGACGAAGACGGGCTATTCCACCTCCGCCGATATCCTCGAAAAGCTTTCCGCAGAGTATCCCTTTGTAAGGGATATCCTGGATTACAGGGGGCTGGCCAAGCTGAAATCCACCTATGCAGACGGACTGATGCAGTATATAGATGAGACCGGACGTATCCATTCAACCTTTCATCAGACCATAACGGCCACGGGAAGGATCAGCTCCGCTGATCCCAACCTCCAGAACATTCCCATAAGGATGGAGCAGGGAAGGCAGATACGCCGGGTATTTGTACCAAAAGAAGGACATATATTCCTGGATGCGGATTATTCCCAGATAGAGCTGAGGATCCTTGCACATATGTCCGGAGACGAGAGCCTGATTGCGGCTTTTGAGGAAGGGCAGGATATCCACAGGATGACCGCGGCAAGGGTGTTCAACACTCCCTTTGAGGAGGTTACCTCTCTTCAGAGAAGAAATGCCAAAGCAGTCAACTTCGGTATCATTTACGGCATATCCTCCTTCGGCCTGGCTCAGGATATCGGTATATCCGCCAAAGAGGCGCAGGAGTTCATAAACAGTTATTTTGAGATATTCCCAAAGATCAAGGCTTTTCTGGACGGCCTCGTAAGCTCCGCGAAGGAGAAGGGATATGCAGAGACTCTCTTTGGAAGAAGAAGGCCCGTGCCCGAGCTTAAGGAGAGCAATTTCATGCGCAGACAGTTCGGAGAGAGGGTTGCGATGAACGCGCCTATTCAGGGAACTGCCGCTGATATCATGAAGATAGCCATGGTCAGAGTGGGAAAGAGGCTGGAAAACGAGGGCTTTTCCTCAAGGCTGATACTTCAGATCCACGATGAGCTTTTAATAGAGACAGAGCTTTCGGAGAAGGAGGCGGTGGGAAGGCTTCTGGTATCCGAAATGGAAAACGCGGCCAGCCTTAAGGTAAAGCTTACGGCTGAGATGAGCGAGGGGTATACCTGGTATGACGCAAAATGAGCAAAGGGCTCAAAAAGGCGGATCTGAGCGGCACAGACTGAAGGTCATAGGGATCACGGGAGGTGTGGGCGCCGGTAAATCCGAGGTATTAAAGCTTCTTGAAGAATGCTCGGATTCCTGCATCCTTAAGGCCGACGAGGCCGCCCACGAGGTGGAAAACCGGGAGTGCAGAAAAAAGCTGACGGCGCTTTTATCCGAGGATATCCTTTCCGGGGACGGAACTATCGATAAACGCAGGATGGCAGAAAAGATCTTCGCAGATGAAAGCCTGCTTGAAAAGGTCAATTCCATAGTTCATCCCGCGGTAAAGTCATACATATTGTCAAGGATCGAAGAGGAAAGGAAGAAGGGGGAAGCGGATTATTTCTTTATTGAAGCGGCTCTTCTGATCGAGGACGGATATGAGCTGATCTGCGATGAACTGTGGTATGTCTATGCAGATGAGGATGTGCGCAGAAAAAGGCTTAAGGATTCCCGAGGCTATTGTGACGAAAAGACAGACAGTATCATGAAGGCTCAGAATACGGACGAGGTATTCAGGAATCATTGCAGCGTAGTAATAGATAACAGCGGAGATCTTTCGGATACAAAGAGGCAGATAATGGCGATCTTATCGGAACGGCACGAACAGGTTCATGCCGAAGCGCACGTTCCGCAGGCGGTTCGGCGCAGACCTGGCTGCGAATAGGAACAATACAAAAACTATGATGGGAGTAAGGCAGTGAGCGAAGAAAAGAGAAATCCGGGACAGCTTGTATTCGGGTTGGACATAGGCACAAGAAGCCTTGTGGGGACCGTGGGCTACATGGCGGGGGATGTCTTTCATGTGGTGGCACAGTGTATAAGAGAGCACGAGACCAGATCCATGCTTGACGGGCAGATCCACGACATAGAGATGGTAGGAAGGTCTGTTACCGAGGTTAAAAAGAATCTGGAGGAGCAGACCGGAAAAGAGCTGCATGAGGTATGTATAGCAGCCGCGGGTCGTGTCCTGAAAACAGTGACCGTAAAAGCGGAGATGGAGTTTCCGGAAGAGATCATAGTTACCGGGGAGGATATTTATTCCCTGGATATGCTGGGCATCGAAAAGTCCTATGACGAGTTTCAGAAGACTAACGATACCGATACCAAATTCTATTGCGTAGGCTATACGGTCGTAAGATATTTCCTGAATGATTACCAGATAAGCTCCCTTGAGAGGCACAAGGCCAAAAGGATCGCGGTGGAGCTCATTGCAACCTTCCTTCCGGATGAGGTTGTTGACGGGCTTTATAAGGCCGTGGAGGAGGCTGGGCTGTTAGTTGCCAACCTGACCCTTGAGCCCATAGCAGCCATCAGAGTGGCGATACCCGTAAACTACCGGATGCTCAATATCGCCCTGGTGGATGTAGGCGCCGGGACCTCCGACATCTCAATTACCAAGGACGGCTGTATCGTTGCCTACGGAATGATACCCATGGCGGGGGATGAGCTTACCGAAGCCCTGGCAAAGCACTGCCTGGTGGATTTTGCCACTGCCGAAAAGATAAAGACGGCTGTCGTAAACGATAAAGCCATAAGCTACAGGGATATCATGGGCCTTACCCAGAAGATCACCCCGAAGGAGGTACTTAAGGTTGTGGAGCCGGTCATCAAAAAGATGACCAAGGCCGTTGCCGCAAAGATCAAGGAGTTAAACGGCGGCAAGGCCGTGGCGGCGGTCTTTGTTGTCGGAGGCGGCGGCAAGCTTCCTTCCTATACCGATGCCCTTGCAAAGGAGCTTGGGATAGACAAGACGAGATGCGCCTTAAGGGGCGAGGAGGAGCTTAAGGAGATCGAGTTTGATAACGGAAAGCCCAACAGAGACTCCCTTTTCGTGACTCCCATCGGTATCTGTCTTAATTTCTACGATCAGAAGAACAATTTCATCTTTGTCAATTTTAACGGAGAGAGGATAAAGCTGTATGACAACGGACATCTGCTTTTGGTGGATGCCGCTCTGCAGGCAGGCTTCCCCAACGAAAGCCTGTTCCCGAAGCGGGGTCAGGAGCTCAATTTCACGGTGGACGGAAAGCCCTTTATGGTAAGGGGAGAGCTTGGCGAGCCTGCGGTAGTAAGGCTTAACGGAGAGGCGGTAAGCATCAACGAGCCTATAAAGGCGGGCGATAAGATAACCGTGGAGGAGTCGACTCAGGGGGCCAGGGGACATATGGAGCTTCGGAGCGTTCCGGGCTTTGAGGCGGCCCTTAAGGTAAATGTGAATGATAAGAACATCGACCTTCCCAGGTTTGCGATGGTAAACGGCGAGCTTCAGTCAGGCTACTATGAGCTTTGCGACGGCGATAAGGTGGAGATGCTTGATTATTATACCGTAGGTCAGGTGGCTGAGTTCATGGATGTGATTCTTGCAAAGGATATGAACATCTATGTAAATAACAAGCTCTGCGACATGGATGAGAAGGTGTATAACAATTTCTCCATCATATGGACACTTGAGGAGCTTGAGCTTTCGGATGTGGAGAAATACGGGAGCCGCTCGAAGGACGGGGCTATGGCGGAGAGCTTTTCCGAGCTTTTGGAGGATGAGGATTATAAAACAGGGGACGCCCTGCCTCCCGAAGACGTAAAGAGGCCTGATCTCGGCGGCAGCGAGAATAAGGAGTATGTGGTGGGCTCCGCAGATACTGAAAAGAAGGCCTCCCACGCCAGGGAGAAGGGTGAAGCGCCGACGGAGGATGAAAAGATTCCGGCGGAAGCTGAAGAGGAGGAGCCTTCAGAGCCTGAACCGGTGGAGACGTCAAATGCTGAGGCAGAGCCTTCACAGCCTGAGGAGGAGGCAAATATTGAGGCCGTCCCTTCACAGCCTGTGGATGAGGCAAATATTGAGGCCGTCCCGTCAGAGGCAGAAGAGGCTATGGAAAGGGCTGAAGAGGAAGAGCCTTTAGAGTCTGAACCGGTGGAGACAGCCGGGGAGGAGCCTGACCGGGATGAAGAGGAGGCAGTATCCGAAACGGCGGCTGTGACTGAAGAAAAAGCAGGAGAGACGGAATCGCTCAGGGATGCCATCGGAAGCAAGCTGAGCAGTACCTTTTCGGAGGTTACCGTAGAGAGGAACGAGCCTGTAAAGAAGGATAAGAGCCCTGCCCCTGCAGGCAGTAATGCGTCGGGGCTTACCTCCATCACCGTAACGGTCAATGATAACTCCGTAATTCTAACGGGTAAGAAGAGCTACATATTTGTGGATGTGTTTGAGTTTTACGATTTTGATCTGTCAACGCCCAGGGGAAGGGCGGTGATCACCAAGCTGAACGGCAATCCCGCCCCGTACGCGGCAATGCTCAGCGATGGTGACGAGATCCAGATATACTGGGAAGACTGAGGGGAGAGAAAAAATGGAACTATGCAGTATTGCCAGCGGGAGCAGCGGTAATTGTATTTATGTAAGCTCCGGCTCAACCAATCTTTTGGTCGATGTGGGCATCAGCGGAAAGCGTATCGAGGAAGGGTTAAATTCCCTGGGGCTTAAGACCTCCGAAATTGACGGGATACTTATTACTCACGAGCATTCGGATCACATAGCGGGGCTCGGTGTCATCTCCAGAAAACTGGGGATACCGATATATGCTACCCGGGGAACCATTGACGCGATAAAAAAGATCAGTACTCTCGGGGAGATCCCGGGGGAGCTTTTTAATGAGATCAGGGCGGATGAGAGGTTTACGATAAATGATATTTATGTAAACCCGGTCAGGATCTCACACGATGCCGCAGAGCCGGTGGCCTACAGAATGGAGGCGGGGCAGCGCTCGGTGGGAGTACTCACCGATCTGGGCGTCTACAATGACTATATCGTGGAAAGCTTTAAAATGGTGGAAGCCATACTGATCGAGGCCAACCATGATGTCAATATGCTGCAGGTGGGCAAAAGGTATCCCTATGCTCTTAAGCAGAGGATACTGGGAGAAAAAGGACATCTGTCCAATGAGGCCAGCGGGCAGTTGTTATGTAAACTGCTTCACGATAATATGAGACAGATCCTGTTAGGACACCTGAGCCAGGAGAACAATCTTCCCGAGCTTGCGTACGAAACCGTAAGGCTGGAGATACTGATGGACAGCTGCGAATACAGGCCGGAGGATTTTGATATCAGGGTCGCGGGCAGATCGGAGAGATCCGAGCTTATTGCAGTTTGAAAAAGGTTACCCGTGAATGATTATAAAAAATACACAGGAGATCATTATGAGTAAAACAATAATAACAGTAGTGGGTAAGGATGCTGTAGGGATAATCGCCAAGGTCTGTACCTACCTTGCCAATAACAGGGTCAACATTCTGGATATCTCACAGACCATAGTGCAGGGCTTTTTTAACATGATGATGGTGGTGGACATGAATGATGCCACAAAGCCTTTTGCCGACATCTCCTCGGAGCTTGAGGGGGTGGGAGAAGAGATAGGCGTGGTCATCCACTGCCAGAAGGAAGAAATATTCGACAGTATGCATAGAATATAAATTGCCATTTACGGGTCATGGAATGAGTTGCCCGGAGAACCCCGAAGGGCTTTTGCCGGGTAACTCATGGAATGATGCCGGGAAGCGGTCACCCCTCCCGCATGAGCAAAACGGAAGAGTGCGCAGGCACGGGGTTTGCGAATGCGGGTGGGGTGGCCCGTGAATGGTAACGTCTCTGATATATAAAGGGAAAAACAATGATCAATATACGTGAGGTCAGTGAGACCAACAAAATGATAGAAAAGGAGAATCTGGACGTCCGGACCATTACTCTGGGAATCAGTCTCTTAAACTGTATCTCGGACGATCTTGAGACTCTTAAGAAAAACATATATGACAAGATCACAAAAAAGGCGGAAAAGCTGGTAGCCACAGGAAAAGAGATAGAGAGGGATTTCGGTATACCCATAGTCAATAAACGGATTTCGGTGACTCCTGTCGCCCTGATAGGGGCTTCGGCCTGCAAAAGCCCGGAGGATTTTGCCTCCCTGGCCACCGTGCTGAATGAAGCGGGTAAGACTGTGGGGGTAAACTTCATCGGAGGCTATTCCGCCCTTGTATCCAAGGGTATGACTAAATCAGACATCGATCTGATAAACTCGATCCCGCAGGCGCTTTCGGAAACAGATGTGGTCTGCAGCTCCGTTAACGTGGGCTCTTCAAAGACAGGAATAGATATGGATGCCGTAAGGCTCATGGGAAGGATAGTAAAGGAGACTGCCCTGCGTACAAAGGACAGCTGCTCGCTGGGCTGCGCAAAGCTGGTGGTCTTCTGCAACGCTCCCGACGACAACCCCTTCATGGCAGGGGCTTTTCACGGGGTTACAGAGGGTGACCTGGTTATAAATGTCGGGGTCAGCGGCCCCGGAGTGGTAAAGACCGCCCTTTCGGGAATACATGGGGAGAGCTTTGAGGTGCTCTGCGAGACCATCAAAAAGACGGCCTTTAAGGTGACCAGAGTGGGTCAGCTGGTGGCAAAGGAGGCTTCGGAGCGTATGGGGATCCCGTTTGGGATAGTGGATCTCTCTCTTGCGCCGACGCCTGCCATAGGTGACAGCGTGGCGGATATCCTTACTGAGATGGGGCTTGAATATGCCGGCGCACCGGGTACGACGGCGGCGCTTGCGCTGTTAAACGATCAGGTCAAGAAGGGCGGAGTGATGGCTTCCTCCTATGTGGGAGGGCTGAGCGGTGCCTTTATCCCGGTGAGCGAGGATCAGGGAATGGTAGATTCCGTTAACGCAGGCTGTCTTAGCCTGGAAAAGCTTGAGGCCATGACCTGTGTATGTTCGGTGGGCCTTGACATGATAGTTGTCGAGGGCGATACAAGCGAGTATACCATATCCGGGATCATAGCCGATGAAATGGCCATAGGCATGATAAATCAGAAGACTACGGCAGTGAGGATCATACCGGCCTGGGGAAAGAAGGTCGGTGACAAGGTGGAATTCGGCGGCCTTCTGGGACATGCTCCGGTTATGAGGGTAAATAATTTTTCCTGCGAGGAATTCATAAAAAGAGGGGGCAGGATCCCGGCACCGATCCATTCCTTCAAGAACTGACCGGGGGATGAACTGTACGCTGCCGTTATCATTCACGGGCTATTTTGGTACTAAACACTTTGTTGACAATGTGTTGAACAAACCTTAAAATAAAAGCGTCACTTTTGTGTAAATCCTACAAAAAGAGAGGTATGCTTATGAAAAAGACAGTATCATTACTTCTGGCTTCGGCCATGGTGCTTTCGCTTATCGGCTGTGCAGGGGCTGTACCCCAGACAGCTGCGGCCCCGGATGCGGCGGCTCAGACAGAAAGCAGCGCTCCCGAGGCTCAGGCAGAAGAAAGCGCTCCTTCGGAAAGCGGGGACGGTGTTACTCTGGACGTTATCATCTGCCAGTACGGTCCCAATACCAACGACTGGTTCTTAAGGGGCAGCACCGGCATGAACGGCACCAGCTTTGTGGACAAGTTCGAGAAGGAGAACCCGGATATCAGCCTTAATCTGGAGGTTGTTTCCTGGAATGACGTTTATACGGTAGTGGATACCCGTATCGCCAACGGCAATGCCCCTGATATCCTGAATATCGATGTGTTTGCAAATTATGCCAATGAGGGTCTTCTGATGCCGGTCAAGGATTATTGTCCCGAGGATCTCTACAATGATTTCTTCCCGTCCTTCATCGAGCAGTCTGTCATCGACGACACCGTATGGGCTGTTCCCGATCTTGCCAGTGCAAGAGCACTGTTCTATAACGTGGATATGCTTGAGGAGGTCGGAGTAGAGGTTCCCACTACCTGGGCAGAGCTTGAGGATGTGAGCCAGGCTATCCTTGATTACTATGACGGGGAGGTTTATCCCTGGGGTATTGATATGACCACTGATGAAGGTCAGGCAGCTTTTGCATATTATACCTGGGGCAACGGCGGCGGCTTTGTTGACGCTGACGGCAACTGGGCTGTAAATACACCTGAGAATGTTGAGGCTATAAATTATGCCATCGGTCTTGTAGATAAGGGCTTTACAAATCCCAATCCCGCTACACAGACCCGTTATGATCTGCAGGATATGTTCGCGGCAGGAAAGCTTGCCATGGTCATTGCACCCAACCAGCTTCCCACCTATGTTGCGGATAAGGGCGGAAGCATTAATATGGCAACCTCGGCTCTTCCCGCTAATGACGGTAAGAAATCCTCATCCGTAGGCGTTATGGACAGGGTCATGGCCTTTAAGGATGACAGCGCTCCCGATCAGGCAGCAAGGACAGAGGCCATCGGAAGGTTCTTAAAGTTCTTCTATGATCCCGAGAATTATGTAGGCTGGGTAAGCATGGAAGGCTTCCTTCCCGCCGTTAACTCAGCGGTAGAGGCTCTTGTGGCTTCCGACGAAAGCTTTGCGGCATGGCTGGATGTTCTTGATTCCTGCCAGTTCTATCCCGCAGCCAAGGCGGAATG
>JAEEGL015878451.1_pt1 | contig 11602 bp, 8 predicted proteins | sample 9134231 | NCBI WGS metagenome assembly JAEEGL01 (sample SAMN16246548, study PRJNA631951) | gut metagenome | biome: gut microbiome; feature: rumen; material: fiber-attached | host: Bos | place: Iran: Karaj | collected 2018-10 | reverse complement strand
GACTTAATTAATTTCTTCATAATCATCTTCCTCTTCTTCTGATACTATTTCATCTTGTTTAGGTCTTAATTCATCAATTAGCATCATTCTAGCATCATCTATTGTTAAGTTATAGAATAATTCACCCTTAACAGCAATAGAAATACGACCAGTTTCCTCACTAACAACTATTCCAATAGCATCAGTCTCTTCAGCCACACCTAAAGCCGCTCTATGACGTGTTCCAAGACGTTTATTAACACTTATACTATTACTAGTTGGGAATACTGCTCCTGCACAACTAATACGATTTCCTTGAATAATAACTGCCCCATCATGTAATGGATTATTAGGGAAAAAGATACTAATTAATAATTCACTTGATAAATCAGCATAAAGTGATTTAGCACGATTAATATAATCAAGTAAACTAACATCTCTTTCAATAACAATTAAAGCTCCTATTTTAGATTTACGTAAGTAATCAACAGCATTAACTACTTCATAAACTAATTTTTCTCTCTCATCAACCGTAAGTGTTTTATGACGACCTAATAATTGACTACGACCAAGTTGCTCTAATACACCACGTATTTCTGGTTGAAAAATAATAATTATTGCAAGTGGACCATACATAATTATATATTCAAGAATTAATCCCAAAGTATTTAATCCTAACCATCCACTTAGTAATTTTAATATAATTATTACTAAAACACCCTTAAATAATAAACTCATTTTAACATTATTCTTGATATTCTTAAGGATATAATAAAACATAAACCAAACTAGTAAAACATCAAGAATACTTTTCAATATATCTAACACATTGTCTACAATCATATTCGCTCCTTATACTATATATAAGTATAACAAAAAAAAGGATATTAGTAAATATCCTTATTCTCTTTTTTTGCTCATTCAATTAGATAAAATGAGGATTAAAAGCGTTTTCTTTTTGAAACCATTCTCTAAAATCTTCTAGTTGTATATAAGCTTTATCTACATATGGATTTTCATATATACTATTCTCTTTAGCTTTTTCTACTTCAGCATCTGGAACCATTTCACAAACACCATAACCATCTAATCGATCTAATACGACATTACCATAATTATTAGGAGAAACCCATACATTACCCGTATATAATCTTTTAGTATATATTCCACGTTCTATTAAACGATCAACCCACCATTTAACACCATCAAATATTTGATTAACTTCATCTTTTGATAATTCTTCAGTATCTTCAATTGTATATAAAGATTTATATTCTAACATTCTTTTTGGTAAGATAACACCAACAGGATAATCATTGCAAACTACTAAACCAGAAATTACTTGGGTAGCATCTTCGCCTCTTTCAACACAATATTCTTCTTGAATTTCCATAATCTTCATAATGAAATCTTCCATTTTTCTTTTAGTAGTCATACCATATCTTTTAAGATTAATATCATCCCAATATTCTTTATTTTTTTTAATTATTTCAGCTATAATCTTTTCATCAAGATATATCTTATCATTAAAACCTTTATAATAAAGTCCTAAATAATGTTCATCATCATATTCAATTATCATACGATATGTATCAGTATCAACTAATCCATTATTTTTATCACAAGATAGTCCCTTTAAAAATTCTTCGACTGTTAAATTAATTTCAATCATAAACCCTCCAAATGCCATTTATTATATATTTCATATGTGTATTATTCAATAGACTTTACAAAAAAAAGAATACTAAGTATTCTTTTAATTAATCATTTACATAAGAGATAACACCAGATAGACGAACATTTCTTGATGCATGCGCACTGACCATACCTGAACCAGCATTAACTACTTTAAAACCACTTCCATTAAACATATTTAATAGTTCATTACTATTAGTTACTAAAGTAACCTTTTTATATCCATAATTACGTAATTCAATAAGTGTTTCTTTAGCTAATCGATATAAACCATCATTATATGGTATAAAATACATAACATCCTTATTTTTAACATTAACTGTTGAAGCAGGATCAGGACACCAAGAACTAAAGACAACTGTTTTATAATAATTAAATTTATTAGCAGCATCTATAACAAATTTACCACCTGTGGAAAAACCCAATATAGAATTATTAACGCCAGATTTTTGATTTGTAATTACTTGAACAAATCTAGTAGCTGCAATAGCAGCATCTCCATCAAAGGCTTTACCATTTCCTTCTGCCACAAGGATTAAAATTCCACTACTTCTTAATTCCGAAGGATTAGCAGCAATTGTAGCGAAATATCCATCAAAGTCTTTCTCACCATCTCCACCCATATATACAACCGTACTGGCAGCACTTAAATCTGTCTCTGGTGGATAATAGATTCGAACATTAATAGTTCTTCCTCCAACTGATAAAACACTTGTATTTAAATTATAAACAAATGATCCTACAGATGAAGTTACATAATATGAACTACCATCAAAAGCTCCTCTTCCTTTACTAGCTAAGTTTTGAAAGAATGATTTTCCAGCATAAACTGGATCTTTTGCTTTAGATGATGTATATCCCCAAACATAGGTTGGATTAGAATTACCAACTGTAATACTAATATACTTAGCTTTTCCAGAACCCATGAATAATGTTATCGTTGTTTTACCAGGACCAACTCCTGTAATAATACCATTTTGATCAACTGTAGCAACTTTAGTATTATTACTAATATATCTAATATCTTTTGTACTATTTTGTGGTTCTACATGAGCTATTATATCTGTACGTTCACCAACTTTAATTGTTGATTTAGGCTCTTTATCAACCACAATTACCGCATTGGTTGGAATAGTTGTAGGCGTTGGAGTTGGCTTATTATTAACCCTAACAGTAATAGAAGCCTTAATATTACCATTAACTACTACTTGAACAATAGATTCACCACTATTAATAGCAGTTATTACTCCATCTTTTACTGTAACTACTTTCTCATTACTACTATTCCATTCAATAGTACTAACATAACCATCACTAGGACTAATTTTATATTTTACTTCTTTTGTATCACCAATTTCCATTTTTATATCATTTTCATTAAATGATACACTACTTACTTTTTTAACAAAACCAGGAGCATGATCAGTATTAGTAACTTCCACTTGTAAATCTTTTGTTATTTGTTTATTAATTACCATTGATATAATAGCTGATCCATTATTCAAAGATACTATTTTATCACTATCAATCTTAGCCACATTTTCATTACTAGAATAATATTCAATAGATTCAATATAAGCATTATTTGGTACAATCGTAAATGGATTATGATATTCACTATTATTATTCATTAATAAATAACCATCATTAACCTCTATCTTACTAACATTAACATTAATATCACCAGTATACGTAGTTACATAACAAGTATTAGTAATAGTTTTATCACCATCGGAAACAATACCATAAACTACAGCTTGTCCGTATTTATTACCATGAATATAACCATTATCATCAATAATAACAGCATCACCATTACTAATCCATTCAATAGGTACACTATCATCACTTATTGTATAATCAATTGATTTGATTTCACCAATCTTGACCTTAATATTAGTTTCATTGAAAGTAAATATAATACTTTTACGTTTACCACTAGAAAATAATAAAACACAAAGAAGTACAACAATCATTGCACCAATAATTATTAAAACTAAACTATTAGTATTATTTCTTTTCTTTTTTTTCGCCATATCACACCTACGATTTATTTACTTCATAACAATTATTCGTTGTAAAAAAGACTTTTTGATCTATTTTTTTTAAATCATATTTTACTGAATTATAATCGATATTTTTAATTACTGCTAATAACGTATTATGATTATTAAGTTCTTCTAATTGAATAACATTAATATTATATTTATTATGCAATGTTTCAATAATTTGATCATTCTTTTTGCTATGAATTGCTACAACTCGATTACTAGATAATCCAAGAATAATTAAATTACATACATAACTACTTATATATAGTAAAACAATTGCATATACAACCATATTAAATCCATAATAATAAGCTCCTAATAAGACTACTATGGCATTAACAACAAAGTTTACCATACTAATTGAAGTCTTAAAAAAACGATTAAATATCGGTGCAATAACCCCTAATCCTCCCGGAGAATAACCATATCGATATGAAATACCATTTGTTATTCCCGAAATAATTCCAGAAATAATACATACTAATAATATATCGTTATAATTAAGAACAACATATTGAGTAATATTTTCAGTAAGATATGTAAAAGCTGGATATAAAACACTAGCTAATAAAATACTAGCAAAAGTTCTTTTCTCTAAGAAAATAAAACTTAAAATTATCGTAATAACATAAACTATTGCAATAATATGACTAGTTGAAATACTAACCACATTTTGAAGAACAAGAGCAAGTCCCCCACTTCCTCCTGATACTAAGTTAATTGGTTTTAATAATAGATTAAAATTAATAGCTGATACTAATATTGATAAGACAAATATTATTACATGCATTTTATTTTTATATAAATCTTTCATTATTTTCCACCACCAACTTCATATGATGATGAAACCACAAAGAATGCGTTTTGATCAATCTTTTTAATACCTTCTTTTAACTTATAATAATCTCTTTTAGGAATAGCTACAAAGACAATATATTTATCATCATTAGAATAAGCTCCACGTCCCTTAATAATTGTCGCACCATGACCTAACTCTTCTGTAACCATCTTCTTTATTTCATTAGCATAAGTAGTAATAATATAGAAGGATTTATTATCACCAATACCAATAATTACTTTATCCATCATTGAACGATAGATAAATACAGCTATGATGGAATAAATGAATGATTCAAAACCAAAAACTAGTCCTCCCATAGATACTATTATAAGATCCGTAGCTAAGGTAATAGAACTATAATCAATATTAATACTACGACCAATAATACGATTTAAAATATCTATTCCACCAATATAATGATCTTCTTTATATATTAAGCCAAGACCAAATCCTAATGATACACCACCAACAATACTTGTTAATAAATTATTATCAATACTAAGATCTATTTTAGTAAAGACTATTCTAAACAAATATATAAATATTGGGAATAAAAATGTACCAAGAATTGATTTTTTAACATCATTAGGTTGAAGAAATATAACTCCAATCAATAAGAACATACTAGATAAGAGGGTAATAGTAATTACTTCATTCAAGTTAAATAATTTATTAAATATCATTGATATTCCAGCTACACCACTAGGAATAATATCATATGGTACAAAAAAGACACTAAATGATATTGCACATAGAATTATTCCAAGAATTACAATTAAGTAACTTTTAAGTTTCATAATTATCCCCTCTCTTTCTATTTTTTATTTATTATTCTTTTTTCTTTTATAAACCAAATATATAAATAATCCCCCAAGAGCCAATGTTCCAACACCAATATATGGAAGAATAGTTGTAACACTTGTCTTAGGAACATCTGGTAATAATGGTTCAAATTCAACAATAATATTTTTACTTTCTGTCATATTAACGAAATTAGCTAATATCATCTTTCTATCATTAACAACATCAATCTCTTGACCATTAATAGTTATTTTACTAATAAAATGATTTTCATCAGCTTCAATAACTATCTTTTCAGCAGTAGATGCACCTAAATAATCAACTGTTTCATCACCAGTTATTGTTCCACCATCACCATTAACTTTTGTAGTAACATAAACAACTTTTTTATAATAATAAATTACTTCTTTATCATCTTTAGTTAATTTACCACTAGTATCACCATCAGCTTTAACAAAAACATAGTTCGTTATTAATTTAGAAGATGTAAGATAATCATCATTAACATATCCATCAATAATATCTTGTTCAGCTAATTCTTCATTACTATTCAAATCAACATATTTAATTGTTACCTTAGATTTTTCTTTATAGTAATAGATAACCTCAACAGCTTCTTCTTTCATTTTACCTTTGCTATTATCAGGTAATCGATCAGTAACTAAATCAAATCCTTCAAATGTCTTACTAGGAATATCATAATTATCACCTACGTTACCACTATGATTTTCATTATATAAAACAGTATTATCAAGAATATTAACATGTTTTTCTACAACACCACCAGATACTTTAACATAATAATATGTAAGAACAGTTTCATCTTGATTTAAGGTAACTGTTTCATTTTCTGGTCTTCTAGTTAAGATATAATTATCAAAATTCTTTGATGAACTAGTAAATGAATCACCAAATTTCTTGTCTTCAAAAGTATCACTATCTAATTCTTGATTAGTATTTTCATCAATGTATTTAACAATAACACGAACAGGTTTTCCAGTATTTTTAACTGTTACATTATCTACTGCATTATCATTAATAATTATCCTTCCATCTATATCAACATAGAAAGAAATATCACTACTTGGTAAATAATTATTAGGAGCTTCAGTTTCTTTTAAAGTATAACTACCGGCATTTAAGAATATTGTATGAACTTCTTCTGTACTTGTCCAACTTTCTACAAGATTATCACCACGATATAAATTAAACTTAGCCCCAGCTAAAGGTCTTCCATTAGTGTTCTGCTTAGTAAAATCAACAAATGTTGGTTGATAACGTCCAAGAACTCCGGTTCCACAATCTTCACCAGTCCATGCCATTTTAAAGCCACTTGCATCAGCTTTAACTGAAAACTCTGAAAACTCGGTTCCTTCATCATAATGAGTTCCATAAATACGATTACCAGTTTTTCTTAAAGTAGAATATTTATGCATCTTAATTGTATCAGCACCAAATCCTTCTAATAAGTTAATTCCTTCAGAATAAACAGTTCCCCAACCTAATTCAGAATCATAGTTAACAGTAGAAGTTCCTTCAATAACTTCACGCGTAGATGCAACATCCAAATCTTGAGCAGAGAATACGAATGACCCTTCTTGAACAACACCATTATCATCAACTACTTGGAATAACAAATCATACTTAGATGGTTTATTATCATAAGCAACTGTTTGTAAATCTGCTCCATAATTATAACTACGAACAGCAAAACTACCGGCACCAACGCCTGCCATTGCATGATGTAAATCACTAGGTATTTCACCTTCATTAAATCCATATAAATGAATATTATCTATCTTAACACGTAAATTATATGAATTATGATTAGCATCTTTAACAACATCTCTAAATAACATTGTTACATTAGCTGGCACTACATAATCAGCTGTAGTAACACCACTTAAATTAACTATATAAACGATATTATCTATTACTGTAAATAAATTATCATTTGAGAATGTAACTTCATCAATTCTACTTAATGGATCAATTTTAAATGTTGGTAAATAATCAACAGACATTTCTTCCGAAACATTACTTTCATGAACATATGTTCCACTAATATCACGGTTTGATGATTCATAAATAACATCAACTATTGGATATGTTTTTCCATCTTCTAAACGTCTCCAAGTTCCTCTTCCAAATGGATAAGCATCTTTATTATATTCTTCTTTTCCATATAAGAAATCGAAATGACCTAAATAAATCTTTTTAAGTTTAGATGCACCAAAGAAAGCAAAATAAACAGATTCCATTTTCTCACTAGTAAAACTTGATATATTAAGTTCTTCTAAAGATGAACATCCACTAAATATTCTATTCATATCTGTAACATTTCTAGTATCAAAATTAGATAAATCTAGTTTTTTTAAACTAGAACAGTTTGTGAATAACCTAGAAATTATTGTAACATTACTAGTATTAAAACTAGATAAATCTATTGATGCTAGTTTTGAGCAACCATAAAACATTCCATTCATATTCGTTGTTGCAGAAGTATCAAAATTATTAAATTTAATTTCTTCTAGATTCGAACATTTATAAAATAAGTAATTTAGTTTTGCTCCGGCTTTAACTCCATTTTCAAATGTTACTTTTTTAATATCAGTATTATTAGCAAATAAAGAAGTACTAGCTGATCCACCAGATACTATAACACTATAATTCTTACTATTAATAGTAGCTTTAGCCGGTATTGTAACCTCACTAGCAGTTCCATTATATCTAGTTAAAGTAATAGTTTTATTATCTTCATCCAAAGTATAAGTATAATCTGTATACCAATCAGTAGGAACGGCAAATGAACTATCTAATACCAAAGCTAAAACCGATACTAAAACAACTAAAATAACACCAATCAAATATTTTATATTTCTTTTCATATTCCTTATCCTCTATCTTTTCTATTATCAATTTAATTCTATCATTTTAATAATTTTTCGTCAATAAAATAAAGACTATAAAAATAGTCTTTATATGTAATTATTTCTTCAAATAAGCTTCAATAAATCCATCAATATCACCATCAAGAACCTTTAATACATTACTAGTTTCATAACCTGTTCGATGATCTTTAACCATAGAATATGGATGCATAACATAACTTCTTATCTGACTACCAAATGAAGTTATTGAACTTTCTCCTTTGATAGTATTAATCTCTTGCTCTTGTTTTTCAATTTCAAGTAATTTTAATTTGCCTTTTAAGACATTTAAACATGTTTCTTTATTTTGTAATTGACTTCTTTGATTTTGACAAGTAACTACTATTTTAGTAGGTAAATGAGTTATACGAACAGCTGATTCTGTACGATTAACATGTTGTCCTCCAGCACCACTTGCTCGATAAACATCAATTTTTAAATCTTTTTCATCAATTTTAATATCAATATCATTATTAAATTCAGGTGTTACATCAACACTAGCAAAAGAAGTATGACGTTTATGATTAGCATCAAATGGACTAAGACGAACAAGTCTATGAACTCCTTTTTCACATTTTAAATAACCATAGGCATAAGCACCATTAACTTTAATAGAGGCACTTTTAAGTCCAACTTCATCACCATCTAAATATGATAAAACTTCATATTTAAAACCATTCTTTTCAAAGTATCTTAAATACATTCTAAACAACATATCAGCCCAATCACAAGCTTCTGTCCCACCAGCACCAGAATGTATTTCTAATAAGCAATTATTCTTATCATATGGTCCTGATAATAAAAGAAATATCTCGGCCTTGTCTATTTTTTGACGCAATAAATTGGTATCTTCTTCTAAATTATGTAATAAATCTTCATCAAAAGAATCTAATAATAGTTCACTAAGTTCTAAATCATTATTAACATCATTTTTTAATTCTTCTACCATGTTAACTATTTCTTTTAAAGAATTCATCTCATCAATAACTTTATTAGCTGATTCCGTATCATTCCAAAAATCAGTTTGCATAGAAATATTTTCTAATTCACTAATTCTTTCTTTTTTACCTATAATGTCAAAGTGACCTCCATAAGTCATCAACTTTATTCTTAAATAATTCTAATTCTCGTTTAATTTCATTTATATCCATATAAAATCACCTACCAAAATTATAACTTATTATGAAAAAAATATCCACAATTATTGTGGACATCTCTATTTTTTTTCTTTTTTATCAACAAGGAATGTTAATACCTTCCTTAAATCGTCTTCATCAAACAAAGACATATTATCTTGTATCATATGAAGTTTTATTTCATAATTATCAGTTTCTTGAATAATATTTACGATACTTTTTGAATCAAGAAATCTATTATACTCATTTAATAGTTGATAACGCACATCTAAATCACTTACTTTTAGTATTAATTCTTCTATATCATAACCTGGTATTATACTAGCAAACTTTTTTAGTAATTCTATAATAGTATTTTGGTCATTGATTGAACCTAAAGCTTCCCACATAGTTGTTTTTGCAATATCTGTATGATATAAACTAAAAACCTTTATTTTTAATTCTTCACTTTCTATGAAGGAAATAAATGAAGCTATTTGATCAGTTTTATCTTCTGTAAAATTATTTTTAAAAAATTCAATTCTTTTTGCATCTGTTGAATAAGCTCCTGCTATCCAATCTAGTCGATAATCAGAAAATTGTTCTTTATATAAGTTAAACTCCTTTGTTCTTATATCATCATCTTTAATACCTTTTAAATAATTAGAGAAGGATTCACTATTAAAGCGATTACTAAATTCTTTAAAGACAAATGGTTTATATTCATCACTATTTAAAGAGCAAATGATATTAGTTATTTTATAATTTTCTTCGTTAAGTAAATGTTTTTTCATTTTTTCTATTTTAATTTGATCATTATATATATTTAAAATAACATAATATATACTTGACGGTGATATCCCATTAAGGTAAGTTATAAGATTTAATTTATATTTATCATATTTTTTTGATTTAGGTAATGCTTTTAATATACAATCGATATAATTAAACCATCCTTTATTAATAACGACATTCATTAGTATTAATAATTCATCTACTTCATATTTTTTGACTAATTCATTGACGTTATGATATCTTAGATCATTTAAAATATCATCTCTACTTCTCATGGATCCTCCATACACTAATAATATACCACAAAAAACAAAAAAATATCCACAATAATTGTGGATATCTTTATTTATTGTCAACTTGTTTCATTAATGGGAATAATACTACATCTCTTATTGATGGTACATCATAAATAATCATCAATAATCTTTCTATTCCACATCCAAGACCAGATATTGGAGGCATACCTTGTTCCATAGCTCCCATAAATCCTTCGTCAATTTCCATAGTTTCATCATCACCTTGTTCTCTGGCAACCATTTGGTCTTCAAAAGCTTTTCTTTGGGTAAATGGATCAACTAACTCGGAATATGCTTTACAAAGTTCTGCTCCACCTGCAACTACTTGGAATACATCAATTAATCTCTTATCATTGTCATTACGACGTGCAAGAGGTATTAATACAGCTGGATAATTATAGATTACTGTAGGTTCAATAATACCTGCTCTAATAGTCTTTTTATAAGTAAAATCGATTATTTGACTTAAAGAATGATATTCCTCTAAATCACCCATACTAAATATTCCCTTAGCTACTATCTTTTTCTTTAATTCATCTGGATCAGTTTCTTCAAGAAAATCAAATCCTAATATTTCACGTAATTTTTCAACATAATTAATTCTAGCAAAATCCTTACCAAAATCTAAAGTATGTCCTTGATAAGTAATTACTGTAGAACCAACTAATTCCATTAATAAACCACGAATAAACTCTTGATAGAACTTTAAGTTATCTTCAAAATTCCAGTATGATGCATACCATTCTACTTGAGTGAATTCTTGTAAATGTTGAGTATCCATTCCTTCATTTCTAAAACACTTTGCTAGTTCATATACACGATGATATCCAGCAGCAATACATTGCTTTAAATATGTTTCTGGGGCAATACGAAGATTTAATTCCATATCAAGTGCATTATGATGAGTATAAAATGGTCTTGCAGCAGCACCACAAACAGCAGTTTGCATAATAGGTGTTTCAACTTGTAAGAAATCATGTTCCCCTAAAAATCTATGAAGGTAAGAATATAATTTACTTCTTCCTAAGAATATTTTACGTGATTCTTCATTACTAATTAAATCAACATATCTTTCACGATACTTATCTTCAATATCAGT
>JAEEGL014412604.1_pt1 | contig 11602 bp, 8 predicted proteins | sample 9134231 | NCBI WGS metagenome assembly JAEEGL01 (sample SAMN16246548, study PRJNA631951) | gut metagenome | biome: gut microbiome; feature: rumen; material: fiber-attached | host: Bos | place: Iran: Karaj | collected 2018-10 | reverse complement strand
AATGTTAGGGGGACTGTCCCCGCCTACTTAAGGGGGACTGTCCCCGCCTACTTACATGTTCAATATGTCAGAATTCTAGGGGCTGGAAATCTCGAAGACGTCTTTTCTCCAGCCGTTTTCCGTACCGCCGAAGGCGTTTCCGAGCATTCCGTGGTAGATGTATTAAACTCGACAGGCCCCGTTGCCGTTATTCCCCGCATCCAATTTTCCCAATTTTCCCATTCCCGCGCATTATATATATGCGCGTGGGAAAATTGAAAATGTGGAAAAACGTTTTTCCACAAATGGGGGGTGGGAAAATTGGGAAAATTAGGAATTATCACAGATAACCAGATTTTCTTAAACTTATAGAGCCCAATTTGGGACGTAAAAATTCCAATTTTCCCCAGCAAGCGGGAAAAACGTTTTTCCCCGTTTTTCCACACTGCTGCCTATATGCTATTTCAAGGCACAGATCAATTTCTGCGATCGCGGCGGATGCGTCGTCCACCTCGTACCAGAACATGAGCTTGCCGCCTCCGTCGACCTCGGGATCGTGGTGGCGGATGTGCTTCATCGGGCGCTTCACGCTCTCGCCGACAGGCTTCGGCCATCCGAGCCAGTCTCCCTTCTTCGCGTCGAGAAGTGAAGCAGGGAACAAGGAATAGGTCGGTAGCTCATCGAAATGCCCATTGACGCTTGAATTTTCAACAACTAATGCGTAATCCTAATTCTCTCAGCATTTCAGCCTAAAACTTTCGGGGACTTGTCCCCGTCTGATAAAAGGGAACAGGGAAGAGAAACGCTCCGCGGACGATTTCGATTGTTGCGGTGATGGGGAACGGGGAATGGGGAACGGGGAACGGGTGACACTAAGCGAACGCTGAGGCATCTAGGGCTACGTTCGCTCGTGTCAGCCTGAAAAGGCATGTTTATAGCCAGAAACATGCGCTTTAGCCTTCTTCTTAGAGGTCGACTTCAATGCAGTCGGACGCATCCCAGGGCTGCGTCGGTTTCTTCGGCGCGGCAGGAACCAGCAATGACGGCGGCGGCGTAAAAAGCTCCGCCATCTCGACAAGGCGGATGAATTCCGCGCGATAGCCCTCAGTGTCCTCGCCCTTCGCCTTGCGCGCACGGTCCAGCACCGCGTCGAAGGATGCCTCGCCCTTGAACTTCGAACCGGAAATGAGCAGCGCGTATTCGGCGACCGCGGTCGCGAAGCGGAAGTCTTCCGTCGAAGTCTTCGGAGTAACCTCGCACTCGGCGACGGGAATCTCCTTAAGCTCGCTCGTGTCGCCGTCGGGCTTCTTCCAGCGCAGCTTCACCGTGCAGACCTCTCCGCGCCCGGACTCCGTGCGCTTCTGGTACTTTAGCGGATCGACGTCCGCGACCTTCTCCTTCGAGTCCGCAGGAATGATCTCGTAGAGCGCCGTCATCGTATGGCCCGAGCCGATCTCGCCCGCGTCCTTCCTGTCGTCGTTGAAGTCCTTCGCGGCAAGGCGGCGGCTCTCGTAGCCGAGCAGACGGTAGCCCCTGACCTCCGCAGGATTGAACTCCAGCTGAAGCTTCACGTCCTTCGCGACGGTGAATAGCGTGCCGCTGAACTCGTTCAGCATCACCTTCTTCGCCTCGAGAAGCGTGTCGAGGTAGGCGTAGTTGCCGTTGCCCGCCGTCGAAAGCTTCTTCATGATGGCGTCCTGGTAGTTGCCGCGGCCGACGCCGATGACGGAAAGGAATACTCCGCTTTCGCGCTTCGAGGCGATGAACTCCTCAAGCGCCTTCGGACTAGAGATTCCGACGTTGAAGTCGCCGTCTGTGACAAGGACGACGCGGTTGTTCGCCTTCTTGTCGAAGTTCTTCTTCGCCTCCTCGTAGGCAAGCTGTATGCCGCCCGCGCCGTATGTGCATCCGCCGCAGCTGAGTCCGTCGACAACGGAGCGGATTGTCGCCTTCTCGCTTCCGGGAGTCGAGCCAAGGCGCAGACGTGTGCCGGACGCATAGGTGACGATCGCAACATGGTCTTCTGGACGGAGCTTGCCGATGAGCATCTTAAGCCCCGCCTTCATCATCTCGAAGCCGCCGTTTGAGCCCATCGAGCCCGAGACGTCTATGAGGAACGTCAGATTGCAGGGCGGAAGCTTCTCGGCAGGAACCTCGCGCGCCTGCACGCCGACCCTGAGCAGCTTGTGCGACGACGCCCACGGACAAGCCCCCATCTCGCAGGCGACAGCAATCGGCTCGTCGCCCTTCGGCTGCGGATAGCGGTACTTGAAGTAGTTGACGAACTCCTCAAGCCGCACGGACTCCTTCGGCGGCAGACGCCTCATCTCCGTAATATAGCGGCGCATCGTCGCATAGCTCGAAGTGTCGACATCGAGTCCGAACGTCGAAAGCGGCTCGTTCCTGGGGTCACGGTATTCATCCTCGTGGAACTCCGCATAGCGCTCGGTGCCGACAGAATCGCGGTCGTGCCACGGCGTATTCGACGCGAGAGCACATCGCCTCCCCCTCGCCCCACCGCACGTCGCCGCCCCAATGGAGCCAGACGAACGCATGCCACACATCGACTTCATCGTTATAGGCGACTTTACGAGCGCAATTTCGTCTTGTACGGCGGGAGGCTCTGAAGCAATTTCCTCACAAGGCGGCGGCTCTACATCCTCACATGCGCACACCTCCACCTCGTATTCCTCGAGGACTGCGGCTTTCGGCTTGTTCTTCTCGATCGCCGAAAGCACCTTCTGCATTTCGAAGACGCTCACCGACAAGCCGAGCAGAATCACAAAGCACGCGGCAATTCCCCAGACTCTGCGCCAGTTGACAACTACGACGCGCGGCGCTGCCTTGTTGACGAGCGGAATGAAGTCTCCGCCGGAGACGAGGAACTCGCGCTCGTATTCCGCGACCGCGCCTTCCGCGGCAAGTCCGACGCGCGCGGCACATCTGCCGCGCACCGCGGCAAGAGAGTCCGCGTCCAGCGTCTCGACAAGCCAGCTGCGTTCGACGAAGCGCCGCGACGCCGTGCATGCGTTCCAGAGCTGGTAGACGCGCTCGCCCTCCAGCATCTCGCGCGAAGACGCGGGAACCGTGAAAGGCGAGACGGGGACAATGAAGCATCCCGCGGCGCCGCGGTCCTCGGCGACGAGCGCGACGAAGGGACGCGCCATGTCCGCGAATATCCTTATCTCGCCGACCTTCACGGGCGAGTCGAACTCTGCCTCGCCGCGCGGCGCCTCGCCTGTGAACTTCGGACGCCTGCCGCCCGCCTTGTAGAGACTCCACTCCTGCTCGAACGTCTTGTTCATTGCGCACCTCCGATCCGCTCGCGCAGCGACCTGGGCGCCGACGCCTCGCAGGCTTCGAGCAGGAGCCTTCCGAAGAGCGGACTTTCGACGCCCTCCATCTTCCCTGCCTCCTTCCTGAACTCAGCCATCGCCTTCTCCCTCATCGCGTACGCCCGCGACTTTCCGACCCCTAGGCCCTCGAGGACTGCCGCATCCGTCAGCGACATGTCCTGGGCCGTCGCATATAAAAGGGTCGCGACGGACGGTTTTTCCACTTTTATCTTGAGGGAGATTCTTTCGAGGAGCGCGTCTATCTCGCGGCGCATCGGCTCAAGGTCGAGATATGCGGCGGGATCGCTCTCGGCGGACGGCTCGAGCGCGGCGATTTCGGCAGGGGCCGCGCTTTCCCACTCTATGCGACGGCGTCCGTCCGGGCCCTTCACCTTGCGCGGACGCCATCCCTTGATAGAGGCGATCCAGTCGAGGACAATGTCGTGGATGCGTCCGGCACCGGAGCCGAAGAGAGTGCCGCAGACAAAGTCGACGAGCTTAAGTCCCTCCACCTTTATGCGATACGCGAAGTACGCCTTGAGCGGCTTTTTCGTCTCGCGGGCTCCCTTGAGCCTGAAATACGCGTCAAAAACGGCGACCGGGTCGTCCGAACCGGCCTCCTCGCGCGAAACGCCGCGCTTCGCGAGCGTGGAGAACATTGCGGACTCCACCTGCCGTCTAAGCGCGGCGGAATGCTCCTTGGGACATCCGCCGACGGAGCAGATGTCGAACCACTCCCGCCAAGCCTCGTCTCCGGCGTAGCGGTCAGTCGTCAGATTGCTGTCTTTCATAGGCACCTCCGCTGCACAAAGGGACGCACCCGATGCTTTTTCCGCCGCGAAGTCCGGAAAACGCCATTGAAAGGACTACTGCAAGCGCGAGAAGCGGCTGGTAGTAGAGGCATTTCAGCAGCGAAAGCGAGTCTATGCTCATTTCGAGGCCCTTGGCGACGCCCATCGCTATCAGAATCTGCGCGCCATAGGGAATGAGGCCCTGCACGACGCAGGAGGCCATGTCGAGGACCGAGGCTACGCGCACCGGGTTCGCGCCGAACTTGGCCGCGCATTCCTTCGCGATCGGCCCTGCGATCACGATTGCGACCGTGTTGTTCGCTGTGAAGCAGTTTATCGCCGAAACGAGCAGGAAGACGCCGAACTCGCACGTCCGAGGCCCGCGTATCACGCTCGCGATCCTGTCCGTCAGCCACTTGACGCCTCCGTTGGACTGCACTGACTTGAAGAGCCCTCCTGCAAGGAGGGCGACGATGAGCGTCTCTCCCATGCCGAGAGTGCCCTTTCCGAGAAAGTCCATCGCGTCGAAGAACGTGAAGCGTCCGAGTGCGCCGCCGATCGCCGCCGAAAGGACGGTTCCCGAGAAGAGAAGCGCCATCACGTTGAAGCCCACGAGCGCAAGGACGAGCACGAAGACGTACGGCAGGACGAGCACGAAGTGATGCCATGTCACGGAAGGCGCCTCCACCGAGCCTGCGGCGGAACCGCCGGCGGCGTAGAGGAAGAGCGCGACGAGCGCTGCGGGCGAGGCGATGAACGCGTTCGCAAGAAACTTGTCCTTCATCCTGACGCCCTGGGTGCGCGTCGCGGCTATGGTGGTGTCGGATATCATGGAGAGGTTGTCGCCGAACATCGAGCCGCTGATCACGGCGCCCGTGAGAAGCGCGGGGTCGAGCTTTAGCGGGACTGCGAAGCCGAGGGCTATGGGAGTAACCGCGGCGATTGTGCCGCAGGACGTGCCGATTGCGAGGGAGATGAGGCACGAGACGAGGAACACGCCTGCGACCATGAGCCTTGCGGACACCAGGGACTGCGCAATCGCGACCGCCGCGTCCACGGCTCCCGAGCCTTTCGCAATGGTGGCAAAAGCGCCCGCAAGGATGAAGATAAGGCACATTATCATGATGTTCGGCTCGCCCATGCCTCGCGCATACGTCTCAACCTTCTCCTCCAGGCGTCTGCGGCCGATGACGAGGGACGCGGCCGAAGCCACGAGAAACGCGACCGGCATCGAGACCTTGTACCATGGCATTTCGAAGCCGAGCCAGCCGGCCCAGAGCGAAAGGCCGACGTAGAAGACTGCGAACACGGCAAACGGAATCAGCGCATATCCATTCGGCTTTACGTCATCGTTCATCTCAATACCTCTTGCGAAACTCTCTCCTTTGCAGGTTCTCTGCCTGTTTCAGGACGGAAAGTATAGCATAATCGTCCCGCGCTCGCAAAAGTCGCACATTTCCCAACAAAACGGCGGTCGGATTTGGTATAATCCTCAATATGGCGAAAAATACGGAATCAGCCTGGCGTTCATGGCTTCTAATCGCGCTCATCGTGTGCGCGTTCTTCTCCATGTACAGGATGAACCCGCACGCGCCGGCGACGAAGGAAATCGCGCTTCTTGACTTCTACAGGGCCATGGAGCAGGGCAAGCTCGTCGATCCGGTCACGAGGGTGTTCGACCGCGACGAAGGAGAGACCTATCTCACTGGCGAGATGGAGACCGACAAGGTCGATGCAAAGGGAGATCCTCTTGCGGGCGGCGACGGCGCGCCCGTGCGGGAGAGGTACCGCGTGACGCTCGTCCCGGGCGAGAACTCGTCCATAATGGACGACCTGCTCAACAACAGCATACGCGTGGAGGTCAAGGAGAAGCGCGGGGCGATCTCGCCCTTCGTGATGCAGCTCATCTTCTTCTTCGGGTTCATGTTCCTGTTCTACTGGTTCTTCTACCGCAGGATGGGCAGCGGCGGCGGGCTCTTCGGGTTCGGGAAGTCCAAGGCCAAGGTGCTCACGTCGGCGGAGGAGAAGCGCAAGGTGACGTTTGCGGACGTGGCGGGCATCGACGAGGCGCGCGAGGAGGTGCAGGAGATAGTGGAGTTCCTGAAGAACCCCGCGGACTTCAAGAGGCTTGGCGGCAAGATACCGAAAGGCGTGCTCATGGTCGGGCCGCCGGGAACGGGCAAGACGCTTCTTGCGAAGGCGATCGCAGGCGAGGCGAAGGTGCCCTTCTTCGCGATGAGCGGGTCCGACTTCGAGGAGATGTTCGTCGGCGTGGGCGCGAGCCGCATGCGCGACGTCTTCGCCGAGGCAAAGAAGCGCGCGCCGTGCATCGTCTTCATAGACGAGATCGACTCGATCGGCCAGAAGCGCACCGGCGCGGGCGCGATCGGCGGCTCGCACGCCTACGAGCAGACGCTCAACACGATGCTCGTGGAGATGGACGGCTTCGACGCGAACGAAGGCGTCATCGTCATCGCGGCCACGAACCGTCCGGAGACCCTCGACTCGGCGCTGCTGCGTCCTGGGCGCTTCGACCGGCAGGTCGTCGTGGAGCTGCCGACTCTCAAGGGCCGCCGCGAGATTCTCGCGCTGCACGGCAAGAAGATCAAGTTCTCGCCTGACGCGGACCTCGACCGCGTCGCGCGCGGCACGCCGGGCTTCTCCGGCGCGGATCTCGCGAACCTGCTCAACGAGGCGGCGCTGCTGGCGGTCAGGAAGAAGCTCGACGGCGTGGACATGGAGACGCTCGACGAGGCGCGCGACAAGGTGATCTGGGGCCGCGAGCGCAAGTCGGCGGGCTACTCGCAGAAGGACCGCGAGTACACGGCGTGGCACGAGGCCGGCCACGCGATTCTGCAGGTCCTGCTGCCGGACGCGGACCCGCTGCACAAGGTGACGATCATCCCGCGCGGCAGGGCGCTCGGCGCGACCATGGCGCTGCCCGAGAGGGACGTCCTGAACCGCACGAAGAAGCACTTCCTCGCCGAGATGCGCATCTGCTGCGGCGGGCGCATCGCAGAGGAGACCGTGCTTGGCGACATATCGACCGGCGCGTCGCAGGACATCGCGCAGGCGACGCACATAGCTCGCGAGATGATCTGCCGCTACGGGATGAGCGACAAGTTCGGCTTCCAGGCGTTCATGGAGCCTTCGCAGTTCTCGGGCCAGGACCTGCCGCCCGCGTTCAGCGAGGAGACTTCGCGCGAAATCGACGTCGAGGTGAAGAAGCTCGTCGACGACGCCTATTCCGACGCGAAGAAGATGCTCAAGGCGAACCGCGCCAAGCTCGAGACCCTCGCGAAGCTCCTGCTCGAGAAGGAGACGATGGACGGGCGCGAGGTCGAGAAGCTCGTGCGCGGAGAAGAGACGGAGGCCGGCTGATGCCTGAGACTGTGGACGTATCTGCGGTGGTTCAGATCGCGATTCTCTTCGCGGTCATATACGCCATACTCAGAGCGGCCAAGGGCTCGAGGTTCGGCCAGGTGCTCATGGGCGTCGGCGTGCTTGCGGCCGCGATGTTCGCGTTCACGTACGTGTTCCGGTTCGACGTCCTTTCCGCGATAGTCCGCGCCCTTCTCGTCTACCTAGCGATCTCGACGGTCGTGATCTTCCAGCCCGAGATCAGGCGATTCCTCTCCCAGATAGGCGCGCTCGGGTTCTTCGACAGGCCGAAGACGGGGCCGGGCGGAGTCGCGACGCCGGAGTACGTGACGGAGACGATACTCGCGCTCGCCGAGCGCAGGATGGGCGCGCTCTTCGCGTTCGAGCGCGGCATATCGCTCAGAGGCTACGAGGCGACCGGAGTCGTGCTGAACGCGGACTTCTCCCGCGCGCTCGTGCAGACGGTGTTCACGCCACCGCTGCCGCTTCACGACGGAGGCATGACGATCAGGGACGGAAGGATCGGCGCGGCGCACTGCGTCTTTCCCGTGTCGAGCAATCCGGAGCTGGTGGCCGGCGGCATGAGGCACCGGGCCGCCGTAGGACTTTCGGAGGAGACCGACGCGCTCGTCATAGTCGTTTCGGAGGAGACGGGCCGCGTGTCCGTCGCGCACAACGGCAGGCTCATCTCCTACAACGGGGAAGACATCGCCCCGGCGATCCAGCGCTGGGTGTCCAAGGCGATGCCGAAGCGCCGCCGCGGCACCGAGCAGATTCTCTACGGCGTGGCGGCGAGGCTCGTGAAGCCGCACGAGCGCCGCGCAAAGGCGAAGACGAAGGCAAAGGCAAAGGCAAAGGAGGTCTCCAAGGCATGAGATTCCCGCTGATCACGGAGAACTGGGGGCTGAAGATACTGGCGCTCGTGCTCGCCATCGTAATCTACCACGCTCTCAAGACGGAAACGATCCGCACCCAGACACCTGATGACAGACACATCTTCGACAGGCGATGACAGCCCGCGCCGGCACGTGCTGGCATGGCTGCTCTTTCCGCTCGCGCTATTCCCGCTGATGGCGCTGCTCACGTACGACGCGCGCACGTACACCGACTGCCCGCCGGCGCCGTCGTCCAACTGGATCGGCGCGCTTGGCGACGCCTTCGCGCACTACGGCTACATGCTCTTCGGCCTTGCCGTCTGGATTGTGCCGGCGCTCTGCGTCGTCGGAGGCTTCTGCATGGTGCGCGGCCGCAGGATGCGTCCGGGCAGGCGCGAGCTGTGGTTCATCGTGTTCCTTTCGGCGGTCTCTTGTCTCGTCCAGGTGCTCGGCGGGCACGGCGGACCGGTGCAGGCCGTCCAGCACCGCATCAACATAGCCGACGCGGGCGGCGCCGTCGGCTATCTCGTGATGACGAGGGCCCTTTCTCCGCTGCTGTCGGACTTCGGCTCGTCGATTCTTGTCGCGATCATCGCGCTCATCGCCCTTGTCGGGGCCGTCGGCGCGCACAATCTGGCGGCGTTCGCCTCGGCGATGTTCAGGTGGGCGATGGGCGGCGCGAGGCGCGATCCGTCCCTTTCCGGCGGCGGACCTGGCGAGTCGGCCGCGAACGAGGGGTTTGACCCGTACGAAGCCGCAAGGCAGGCCAAGGAGGAGGCCAGGCGCCAGCGCGAGGAGGAGAAGGCGAGGATCCGCGAGGAGAAGCTGCGACTGAAGGAGGAGAAGCGCGCCGCGAAAGAGGCCGCCAAGCTTGCGAAGCGCGAGGCCGCTGAGGCCGCAAGGGCGGCGAAGGCGGAAGTCGCCCCGCCTCCGCCCCCGCCGCCGTCCCGCGAAGGACAGGCCGGCGGCGGCGACGGCGAGGAAGGCGGAGAGGACGACAAGGGCCCATACCTGCTGCCGCCGCTTTCGCTGCTGAACCCGCTGAAGAAGTCCGCCGCGGACCACGGCGACGTCGGCGAGATGACGCGGAAGCTCATCGACACGCTCAAGATATTCGGCATCGACGCCGAGCTCGCGTACACCGTGCAGGGGCCTGTCGTGACCAAGTACGCGGTAAGGCTCGCGCCCGGGACGCGGTATTCGGCGGTGACCGCCATATCCGACAACCTCATGGGCTCGCTTCGCGCGAAGTCGCTGCGAATCGAGGCGCCGATTCCCGGAGAGGACTGCGTGGGCATCGAAGTGCCGAACAGGACGTCCGCCGGAATATCATTCAGGGAGATCATAGAGTCCGACGCATGGCGCAACTTCAAGGGCGAGCTGCCGCTGCTCTTCGGCAAGAACGCCGCGGGCAAGGAGCTCGTGGCCGACCTCGCGTCCATGCCGCACATGCTGGTCGCGGGCGCTACGGGCCAGGGCAAGTCGGTCTGCCTCAACTCGCTCATAAACGGGCTGCTCATGACGAAGACGCCGGAGCAGCTGAAGCTCATAATGGTGGACCCGAAGTCCGTCGAGTTCACGGCCTACGCGTCGCTGCCGCACCTCATCGTGCCGGTGATAACGGACAACAAGAAGGTCGTCTTCTCGCTGAGGTGGGCCGTGCAGGAGATGGAGAAGCGCCTGAAGCTCTTCGCAAGGGCGAGGGTGAGGAACATCTACGACTTCAACCACAGGCCGAACCTGACTCAGACGGAGCTCTTCGGCGGCGACACGGCCGTAGTCTCCGACATGCCGAGGACGGTGCCGTACATCGTGATCATCATCGACGAAGTCGCGGACCTCATGGCGTCCAACGGCAAGGAGGTGACGCCGGACATCGCGCGTCTGACCGCAAAGGCGCGCGCGGCGGGCATACACCTCATCCTCGCGACACAGCGTCCCGACGCGAAGATCATCACGGGCACGATCAAGGCCAACATCCCGGGCCGCGTCGCATTCAAGACGTCCCAGGCGATCGACTCGCGCACGATTCTCGACGAGGCCGGGGCCGAGAACCTGATCGGCAAGGGCGACATGCTATTCAAGGGCAAGGACGGCGTGCTCGTGCGAGCGCAGGGCGCCTGGATCAGCGACGAAGAGATCGCGCGGGTCACGGAGTTCATCGAGCAGCACTCCAACCCCGACTTCGACCAGCGCTTCACCAAGAAGCTCGCAACGATCAAGGAAGACGAAGTAGACATATACGCGGACGACTCCGGAGATGACGGCGGCTCGGCAAAGGCCGCGCAGCAGGCGGAGCGCGAGCAGGTCAAGGCCGACGAGAACGCGAGCGACTTCAAGAAGGCGGTGGAGTGCATAATCAACACCAACCGCGCCTCGACGTCGCACTTCCAGCGCAAGCTCGGCTGGGGCTACAACCATTCCGCGAAGATCATGGACATGCTCGAGGACGCCGGCGTCATCGGTCCGCAGGTCGGCGCCGGTCCGCGGCAGATAATAATGGAGCAGGAGCAGCTTCTCGCCATCTTCAACGGCAGCGGCGGAGCGTCGGAAGGCGGCGGCGCGACGGAGGCCGGCGGCGTCGACCAGCCCGTCGACAGCGAAGACTCGTTTTCACAGGAGCAGGAGGCAGACTCATGATAGAATTCGGCAAGACCCTCAGGGAAGCGCGCGAGGCGAAGGGCTACACGATAACCCAGATCGCAGACGCAACGCGCATGATGTCCTCCATCGTGGAAGGACTCGAGAACGAGGACTTCTCGCGCATCGCGGCGCCCATCTACGGACGCGGGTTCGTCAAGCTCTACTGCGAAGCCGTGGGGCTGGACCCGAAGCCGCTCGTTGCGGAGTTCACTGAGATATACAACGGCAACCGCGAACCGTCCATACGCGAGCGGAAGCCGCTGGCCGCCGCGGCGCCAGCCGTTCAGCCCGAGCCAGTCGCGCCGCCCAGGCCCGCGGCCGAGCCGGTCTCGGCTCCGGAGCCGCCTCCGAGCAGCGGCATGTTCGACCTGTTCTCGCAGCCGCCGTACGAGCCCAAAGCCGAAGAGAAGCCCGTGCAGGCCGCGGCGCCCGCGCCGGAGCCCGCGCCGGAACCGGAGCCTGCGCCGGAACCGGAACCGGAGCCTGAGCCGGACGCGGACGCGGCGGCCTGAGGGGCAAAGGCCAGCGAAGAGCACAGCGCATAAAAAAACACCCGGAAGCCGAGGGCTTCCGGGGTTTTTGTCGGTAGATGAAGTTT
>JAEEGL014393370.1_pt1 | contig 11602 bp, 4 predicted proteins | sample 9134231 | NCBI WGS metagenome assembly JAEEGL01 (sample SAMN16246548, study PRJNA631951) | gut metagenome | biome: gut microbiome; feature: rumen; material: fiber-attached | host: Bos | place: Iran: Karaj | collected 2018-10 | reverse complement strand
TGTACTCTCCCTGGTAGCTTACTCCAATAAGGAGGGCAATGACATAGTCTTAGTGGGGGCTGATCATCGCTTTACAATAAATGCGCTGTTCCGGCTTGGATTCAAATGGCCCATTATCGACGACAGCTATATCGACCGTGCTATCTGGGCTCTTGACAGCTTCGGATTCTTCTCGGAAAACGGCTGATCTCAAACAATCCAATAATCATAATACCCTCCGTCAATTCACGGAGGGTATGCTTATAAAAAGAAATTACGGCTCTCAGAAAGAACGGTACCTTTCCGACAGCCGTAATTATTTTCTTTTTTTAGAATACTCAGATAAGTTCCTTAACTTTGGAAGCCTTACCAACTCTGCCTCTGAGATAGTAAAGTTTAGCACGACGAACTCTGCCTCGTCTTGTAACATCAACCTTTACTACGTTCGGGGAGTGGATCGGGAATGTCTTCTCAACGCCTACACCGTAAGCTATACGGCGTACTGTGAATGTTTCAGAAATGCCTGAACCACGGCGTCCGATTACTGTACCTTCGAACATCTGGATTCTTTCTCTTGATCCTTCTTTAATACGGTTGTGAACTCTTACGGTATCACCGATATTGAAGGAAGGAAGCTCTTCCTTGAGCTGCTCTTTTGCAAAAATGTCGAGTTTATTCATTAATTCGACTCCTTTAAAATATATAAAGACGTTCGTACGGAGCTTCGCAGAGGACCGCCTGATTAACACACTTTACGGCACAAAAACAGTGCCCGAATCAGCGCGCTTTGTTATTTTACTATACCGTTTGAAGATTTGCAATAGATTACGAAATATATTTTTCCATTGAAGCCGGGTTTTTGCTCGAGTTTACAATTTATTAACAATTTTGCCGGAGTCCTCCCCAGCCATTAAGTTCCGCACTCTTCCGGCCAATATTTCGGAAAATGATCCTTAGATGAGAAATGCAGGCTGTATATCGAATAATCACCTGACGCATTCCTCCGGCATGCCTTCCGGAACATCTCTGCCTTCAAAGTTTACAGTTTGTTTACATTTAAATTTATTGTAAACTTTTTATTAAAATTGTAAATGTTTCAATTTTTTGCTTGACAATCAACATTTTTTCTTGACACCCCTTTCTTTCGGTGATAAAATTGTAGACTGATGCAACTTCGCCTTTTCGCAGGACACTCTGTGAAAACGGCACCTGAAACGGTGCGTTTTTGCGGAAGACTTCCTTATATTTTATATATATGTCCCTTCGAAAGGCTGGCTGAAGCCGGACAATGCCGGTGATAAATTGCAACAAAAGCAACTCTTTTCCCGTATACGGGCAATAGATTTCAGAACGGAGTGATAAGCTTAAATGGTTAAACCGCAAAAAGTCGGAAAAAACATCAGAATGAGCTTTTCCAGAATCAGTGAACCGCTCGAAATGCCGAGCCTCATTGAAGTCCAGAAAGAATCATTCAAATGGTTTTTGGAAAAAGGTCTGATGGAAGTCCTCGAGGACGTATCTCCAATCACAGACTATTCGGGCAATCTCATTATTGACTTTGTGGGATATTCTCTTGATTCAAGTCCGAAGTATCCCGTAGAGGAATGCAAGGAACGCGATGTGAACTATGCAGCTCCTCTCAAGGTAGATGTTCGCCTCACAAACAAGATCACCGGAGAGATCAAGCAGTCATCTGTCTTCATGGGCGATTTCCCCCTGATGACTGAAAAAGGCACATTCGTCATCAACGGTGCTGAGAGAGTCATTGTCTCCCAGATAGTCCGTTCTCCCGGCATATATTACGACAGTTCCATAGACAAATCAGGCAAGAAACTTTTCACATCCACTGTGATCCCCTACAGAGGCGCATGGCTGGAATATGAAACAGATGCCAATGATGTTTTCTATGTAAGAATAGACAAGAACAGAAAGATTCCCGTCACCATTCTCATCCGTGCTCTCGGAATCGAGACAAGAGAAGAGATCGAAGAAGTTTTCGGCGACGAGAAAAAGCTGACCGTGACACTCGAAAAAGAGCCCTGTGAACAGAGAGCTCTCGAGAACAAGACAAGGATCCGCGATGAAGCTCTGAAGGAGATCTACACAAAGCTGCGTCCGGGTGAACCTGCCATAGTCGAATCAGCCGAGATACTCATGAACGGTCTGTTCTTTGACCCAAAGCGTTATGACCTGTATCCTGTCGGACGTCACAAGTACAACAAAAAGCTTGCGCTCGGTCAGAGAATACATGACTATACTCTCGCGCGCCCTGTAATAAATCCGAACACAGGCGAATTCCTGTTTGACGAAGGCCATTTCCTTACAAAGGAAGACGCCATGGAAATCGAAAATGCGGGAATATGCGAAGTATATCTGCGCCTCGAAGACGGCAAGGAAGTCAAGGTCTTCTCGAACGGCGCGGTTGACCCCAAATACATTCTCGGATACGACCTCGTGGACTCCGGCGTCAATGAAAAATGCAGACTTGACATACTGAATGAGATCATCGAGGAAGCAGGCGGAGATGAAGCTGTTATTCGTCAGAAAGCAAAGGAAAGAATAGCAGAACTCTGTCCGAAGCACATAACACGCGAAGACATCCTTTCTTCCATCAACTATCTCCTTGCCCTGTCTCACGGCATAGGAAACACAGATGACATAGACCATCTCGGCAACAGAAGACTCCGCAGCGTCGGTGAACTTCTCCAGAACCAGTTCAGAATCGGTCTTGCCAGAATGGACAAGATAGTAAAAGAGAGAATGAACATTCAGGACAGCGAGTCGCTTTCTCCACAGACACTTATAAACATAAGACCCGTGGTTACTGCCATCCGTGAATTCTTCGGAAGCTCCCCGCTTTCACAGTTCATGGACCAGAACAACCCTCTTGCGGAACTTACACACAAGAGACGTCTGTCAGCTCTCGGTCCCGGCGGTCTTTCAAGAGACCGTGCATCCTTCGAAGTCCGTGACGTTCACTATACTCACTACGGACGCATGTGTCCTATAGAGACACCTGAAGGTCCTAACATCGGTCTTATTTCCTATCTTGCAACATATGCCAAGATTTCGAAATATGGTTTCATTGAAGCTCCGTACCGCAAAGTTGTGCATGAAACGATGCCGGACGGAACAGTACGCCACAGAGTGACGAATGAAATCGAATACATAACAGCCGATATTGAAGACAACAATATAATTGCTCAGGCAAACGAAAAGCTCGACGAGAACATGTGCTTCGTAGGCAAGAAGGTTATTGCCCGCGACAAATCTGAGATCGTCGAAATAGATCCCGCAAAAGTTACCCTCATGGATGTATCGTCCAAGATGGTCGTTTCCGTGGCAACTGCCATGATTCCGTTCCTTGAAAACGACGACAACTCGCGTGCTCTCATGGGATCCAACATGCAGAAACAGGCTGTGCCGCTTATGGTCACGGATGCTCCTATCGTAGGAACCGGTATGGAGCATAAGGCAGCAATCGACTCCGGCGTCGTCGTGGTATGCGAAAACGGCGGTTGGGTTGAAAGCGTAACATCAGATGAAATCGTTGTTCACTGCGACAGCGGTGAGGAACAGGTTTACAAACTCATAAAATTCAAACGTTCAAACCAGGGTACCTGCGTCAACCAGAGACCTATCGTCAACCAGGGTGAGAGAGTCGAAGCCGGTCAGATAATCGCTGACGGCCCGGCAACATCACAGGGTGAGATAGCACTCGGAAAGAACGCCCTCATAGGATTCATGACCTGGGAAGGTTACAACTATGAAGACGCTGTTCTTCTGAATGAAAGACTTGTCCGCGATGACGTATATACCTCAATACATATAGAAGAATATTCTCATGAAGCAAGAGACACCAAGCTCGGTCCGGAAGAGATCACTCGTGAACTTCCCAACGTTGGTGAAGACGCCATCAAGGATCTTACTGCGGAAGGAATCATTAAGATAGGTACCGAAGTAAGAGCAGGTGACATTCTTGTCGGTAAGGTTACTCCAAAGGGAGAAACCGAACTTACCGCAGAAGAAAGACTTCTCAGAGCTATTTTCGGTGAAAAGGCGCGTGAAGTAAGAGACACATCCCTCAGAGTTCCTCACGGTGAGAGCGGAATCATCGTCGATGTCCGCGTGTTCTCAAGAGAAGCCGGCGACGAACTTCCTCCGGGAGTCAACAAAGTAGTAAGAGTATATATCGCTCAGAAGAGAAAGATCTCTGTCGGTGACAAAATGGCAGGACGTCACGGAAACAAAGGTGTCGTTTCCCGTATTCTTCCTCCGGAAGACATGCCCTTCCTCCCCGACGGTACTCCTCTTGATATCGTGCTCAATCCTCTCGGCGTTCCTTCACGAATGAATATCGGTCAGGTGCTTGAAGTGCATCTCGGTATTGCCGCAAAACGCCTCGGCTGGAAAGTCATGACTCCGGTGTTTGACGGCGCATCCGAATCCGATATTTCCGAATGCATGAGACTCGCAGGTCTCTCAAGAGACATCATGCCGGGTGAGAACTTCATGTCTAAACCGCTGTTTGAAGAAGTTACTCTTGAAGACGGAAAACATGACCTCAGAAGACTTTCCGACGAAGAAAAGCTCGACGAAGAATTCATAAACCGTCTCAGAGAAGAGAACAGACTCAAGATAGTCGACGGTAAGACTATACTTTATGACGGACGTACCGGTGTTCCGTTTGACAACCCGGTTACTGTCGGTATAATGTACTATCTCAAGCTCCACCACCTTGTCGATGACAAGATTCATGCACGTTCTACAGGTCCCTACTCTCTCGTTACACAGCAGCCTCTCGGCGGTAAAGCCCAGTTCGGCGGCCAGCGTTTCGGAGAAATGGAAGTATGGGCTCTCGAAGCATACGGTGCAGCATATACACTTCAGGAAATCCTGACTGTCAAGTCAGATGACGCGATAGGAAGAGTAAAGATATGCGAAGCTATCGTAAAAGGCAAAAACATCCCGACTCCGGGTGTTCCCGAAGCATTCAAGGTTCTTGTCAAGGAACTTCAGGCCCTCGGTCTGGACATCAAGATCCTTGATGATAAAGAAAACGTCGTTCCGCTTGAAAGCATCGGCGAAGACTTAGACACTCCTTCCGCTATTCCTTCACCTGTTGATCAGATAACGGAAAAAGATGTCGGAGAAACTGTCATAACCGATGATGTAATGGATTCATTCGTTGAAGACGACGAATTCGATTCCGACGGTTCAGATTCCGACGGAAGTGACGACGATGCAGATCTTTTTGAAGATGACATCGACGAATTCGAGCCGGACGATGACGAACTCTTCGCTGCTGAAGCTGCAGAAGCCGCAGAAGCTAAAGAAGATGATTATGAATAATTTACAGGATCTGTTCCGTAAATATTCCACGACTGTTGTTTTCAGTCTCTAATTTAATATAGAAAAGGTAAATGCTGATGGAACGCAATGTTTTTGAATCTATAAAAATAGGTCTGGCGTCTCCGGAAATGATAAGAGATTGGTCTCATGGTGAAGTCAAAAAGCCTGAAACCATCAACTACAGAACTCTTAAAGCCGAGAGAGACGGCTTGTACTGCGAAAGAATCTTCGGTCCGACTGTCGACTGGGAGTGCCTTTGCGGAAAGTACAAGCGTATTCGCCATAAAGGTAAAATATGCGAAAAGTGCGGCGTTGAAGTAACACAGAAAAAAGTCCGTCGTGAGAGAATGGGTCATATAGAACTCGCGGCTCCAGTATCACACATATGGTACTTCAGAGCTATTCCCTCCCGCATGGGCACGCTTCTTGACATCTCCCCGAGAGTACTTGAAAAAGTTCTCTATTTCGCATCATATATAGTAATTGATCCTGGCAAATCAGACAGAGTAAAATATCAGGTGCTTTCAGAAAAAGAATACCGTGAGACACGTGAAAAGTATGAAAACGAATTTCGTGTCGGCATGGGAGCGCAGGCAATAAAGGAACTGCTTGCTGAACTTGATATTGACAAGCTTGCCGAAAGCCTCAAGGAAGAACTCGCAAACTCAAGCGGACAGAAGAAGGTCCGTATCGTAAAGAGACTCGAAGTTGTAGAAGCATTCAGAAAATCCGGCAACAAACCCGAATGGATGATAATGGACGTGATTCCCGTAATCCCTCCGGACATTCGTCCTATGGTTCAGCTTGACGGCGGCCGTTTTGCTACATCCGATCTCAACGATCTGTACCGCAGAGTCCTTAACCGCAACAACAGACTTAAAAAACTCATTGATCTTCACGCTCCTGAAATCATCGTCAGAAATGAAAAGAGAATGCTTCAGGAAGCTGTTGATGCTCTCATAGACAACGGCAGAAGAGGCAAACCCGTAACAGGTCCTTCAAACAGACCTCTTAAGTCTCTCTCCGAAATGCTCAGAGGTAAGCAGGGACGTTTCAGTCAAAACCTGCTCGGAAAACGTGTTGAGTATTCAGGCCGTTCGGTTATCGTCGTAGGTCCTGACCTCAAGATCTATCAGTGCGGTCTTCCGAAAGAAATGGCTCTTGAGCTCTTCAAGCCCTTTGTTATGAAACGTCTTGTTGAAATGAACAAGGCTACAAACATCAAGGAAGCCAAGAAGAAAGTCGAAAAAGTACATCCTGATGTATGGGACGCACTTGAAAACGTTATTAACGAACATCCCGTTCTGCTTAACCGTGCTCCCACACTTCACCGTCTGTCCATTCAGGCATTCGAGCCTGTTCTTGTCGAAGGAAAAGCAATCAAGCTTCATCCGCTCGTATGTAAGGCCTTCAATGCGGACTTCGACGGAGACCAGATGCCTGTTCATGTTCCGCTTTCCGCAGAAGCACAGGCAGAGGCGAGATTCCTCATGCTTTCCGCAAACAACCTTCTCAAGCCGGTTGACGGACGCGCTATCGCAGTACCGTCCCAGGATATGGTTCTCGGATCATTCTATCTGACCCTTGACAAGAAGGGCGAGCCCGGTGACACGGGTGATCCCGATCATCCGAAGCGTTACCGTGACTTCAACGAAGCAATCATGGCCTATGAGAACGGTTACCTCGGTCTGCATGCCCCGATAGAAATCAGAATGACGAAGGTCATCGACGGTGTTGAAAAAACCGGCATGGTCCGCGGCACACTCGGAAGATTTATTTTCAACCGCGCAATCCCGCAGGATCTCGGATATGTAGACCGCTCGATACCCGGAAACGAATTTAAACTTGAAATAGACTTTCTCACCAGTTCCGGAAAGCTCAGCGACATAGTTGACCGTTGCATACGCTGCCACGGATTCTCGGCTACCGCAGCTGTTCTGGATGAAATAAAGGCAATGGGATATAAATATTCCACAAGAGGATCCATATCTATTTCCATCGCTGATATCACGATTCCTCCGGAAAAATATTCCCTCATTGCAGAGGCAGAAAAGAAAGTCGACGAAATCACAAAGTACTTCGTAAGAGGTGAACTCACCGAAGACGAAAGATATGATACAGTCATAAAACTCTGGAACGACACGACAAGCAAAGTGGTCAATGCTCTTCAGGAAAACTTTGACAGATACAATCCGATAAAGATGATGTCTGACTCTGGAGCCCGTGGTTCAATGACTCAGATGCGTCAGCTTGCCGGAATGCGCGGACTTATGTTTGCTACAAACGGTCGTACCATAGAAATCCCGATCAAGTCAAACTTCCGTGAAGGTCTGTCAATTCTCGAATACTTCATGGCAGCAAAAGGCGCACGTAAGTCCCTGTCCGATACCGCTCTTAAGACAGCAGACTCAGGATATCTTACGAGACGTCTCGTTGACGTTGCCCAGGATGTAATCATAAGAGATGAAGACTGCGGCTCAACTCACGGTATTTGGGTATCTGCTATCAACGTTGACGACACAGTCGTTGAGCCTCTCAAGGACAGACTTGTCGGACGTTTCGTGATCGGAGACGTTATAGATCCGAACACAGGTGAGGTAATTGTAGAAAACAACACAGCCATCAGCGATGCAGCAGCGAAGAAGATCGTAGATGCCGGAATAGAAAAAGTACACATCAGAACAGTACTTCAGTGTAATTCCAGATACGGTGTATGCGCTCACTGCTACGGCCACAACCTTGCAAACGACAAACCGGTCAGCGTAGGTGAATCTGTCGGTATCATAGCCGCACAGTCAATCGGTGAACCCGGTACACAGCTTACGATGCGTACGTTCCATACGGGCGGTGTCGCAGCTGCAAACATCACACAGGGTCTTCCGAGAGTCGAAGAACTGTTCGAAGCCCGCAAGCCGAAGAAGACCGCGATAGTTGCGGAAGTCGCAGGCAAGTGCACGATCGAACTTGTCAAGAAGACACATAATATCACGATTACTTCCGACGACGGAACATCGACAGTATATCAAGTGCCTTTCGGAACCAATATAGTTGTTGACGACGGACAGTACGTACTTCCCGGTACGGCACTCACCGAAGGCGACAAGAACCCGGCCGACATACTCAGGATCAACGGAATAGATGCGGTTTACGACTACATCCTTCTCGAAGTCCAGAAGGTTTACCGCAGCCAGGGTATTAACATAAACGACAAGCATATCGAAGTTATCGCACGTCAGATGACCAGAAAGGTCAAGGTCGTTGACGAGGGAGACACAAATCTTCTCTCCGGCGCAACCGTTAACCTTTCCGAATTCATGATTGAGAACGATGAAATCGAAAGACGCCGCAAGGCAGGAGAAATCGATCTCAGACCCGCTACGGCAGATCCGGTACTTCTCGGAATCACTAAGGCATCACTGCTCACCGAATCCTTCCTTTCTGCAGCATCATTCCAGGAAACAACAAAAGTCCTCACAGAAGCTGCAATGAAGGGCAAGGTCGACCATCTCATGGCTCTTAAGGAAAATGTTCTTATAGGACGTCTGATCCCTGCAGGAACAGGTATGGACCGCTATCGCAACATCCAGGTGGCCCGCACATCCGAACCCATTTTCATCGGTGATAACGAGATTTCGGAAGATTCTCTCGGGCTGACACCCGACGAGATCGCCGATGCAAACAAGATTCTCGGAATAGAGCCGGAAAAAGAGGAGCTCGATCCCGAAGAGGCTGAACTCGAAAGACAGGCCGACATCATGACAAACGATCTGTTTGGAAATAAATAAGTACTAAAGGTCATGCCGCACAAAGGCATGGCCTTTTCTATGTTTCATTTTTTCCTTTCATATGATATAATTCGGATATCCGGTCAGAGAATTCAGGAGGGATTATTTCATGAAATTCACCATGGGATACGGCGCAAATCTTCCGGGAATAACGTCATCCGATGTTGCCCAGATAAAAGACACAAAACTTGAACTAAGGGATGGTGCGGAGTCACTGAACCTTTTTACAGTCAATTACAACGGATACGAAAAAGCTTTCGGAGGTCCGGCAATAGAAGTGTCAGTATCAGCTCCTGTTCCCGATGTGATCCGTATTGAAGCGGTACATTTCCGCGGCATCAGAAACAAAGGTCCTGAATTTGAGATCAGCTCCGTCCCGGGAAAACTTGACTATGACGAAACAGAAGACATGATCACCGTCAGAAGCGGAAACACATCAGTTGTGATAAACAAAAATCCCGCATCATTCAAGTTTTACTATTGTGACAGACTTCTCACTTCCGTAGGCGAAAGAAACGGAAGTTCGATGATATCATACATGAATACTCCGGACGGCAGCTACATAAGGACACAGCTGAATGTCGACATAGGAGAAAAGCTTTACGGCCTCGGGGAAAGATTCACTCCGTTCGTAAAAAACGGACAGGTCGTTGATATCTGGAACGAAGACGGCGGAACATGTTCGGAAATAGCATACAAGAACATCCCATTCTATATTTCGAACAAAGGATATGGAGTTTTTGTGAACTCTCCGGACAAAGTCTCTTACGAATTATGCTCCGAGATGGTGACTAGAGCCCAGTTCTCGGTTCCGGGAGAAAAAATGGATTTCATGGTGATAGGCGGCAGGGATTTGAAGAATGTTCTTGAAAACTACACCACTCTCACCGGAAAACCGTCTTTGCCACCCGCCTGGTCATTCGGACTCTGGCTCACATCATCCTTCCTTACTTCATATGATGAGGATATAGTCATGTCAATGGTGGACGGGATGATGAGCCGCGACATACCTCTTCATGTTTTCCATTTTGACGCATACTGGATGAAAGAACAGGAATGGTGCGGATTCGAATGGGACAGAAGCATTTTCCCGGATCCGGAGAAGCTCATAGACAAAATCCACGACCGTGGAATCAGGGTATGTGTTTGGATCAACCCGTATATCGGTCAGAAATCATCATCTTTCAGTGAAGCCGCCGAATCGGGATATCTTCTTAAAAAACCTAACGGAGATATATGGCAGACGGATCTCTGGCAGGCCGGAATGGGAATCGTGGATTTTACAAATCCCGCTGCTTACAAATGGTACCAGGATAAACTGAAAGCGCTGGTGGACGTCGGAGTCGACTGTTTCAAATCCGATTTCGGTGAAAGGATCCCGGTTCACGTTGCTTATTTTGACGGCAGCGATCCTCAGAAAATGCACAACTACTATACTTATTTATATAACAAATGCGTATTTGAGCTCCTTGAAAGAGAGCGCGGGAAAAACGAGGCATGCCTGTTCGCACGCTCTGCTACCGTCGGCGGTCAGAAGTTTCCGGTCCACTGGGGCGGAGACTGTCTTGCAAACTATCCGTCAATGAGCGAAACTCTGCGCGGAGGTCTGTCGCTCACCCTTTCGGGATTCGGTTACTGGAGCCATGATATAGCAGGGTTTGAAGGTAATATTGAACCTGATATATACAAACGCGGGTCTGCATTCGGGCTGCTATCATCTCACTCAAGATTCCACGGTGCGGGATCATACAAGGTTCCGTGGCTGTACGGCGAGGAATCCGTCGATGTAGTACGCTCGTTCGCCAAACTCAAATGTTCCCTGATGCCGTATATCTGGGCTCAGGCTGTGAAAACACATATGACGGGTGTCCCGATGATGCGGGCTATGGTCCTTGAATTTCCCGATGACAGATGCACATGGGATCTTGATCTTCAGTATATGTTCGGAGACAGTCTTCTTATTGCCCCTGTTTTCAGTGAAAGCGGAAATGTGGAATACTATCTGCCGAAGGGACGCTGGACAGACTGGTTCACAGGGGACGTGAAGGAAGGCGGAAGATTCCTCCGAGAGCATCACGGATATATGACCCTTCCTCTGCTTGTAAGGGAAAACTCGATCATAGCAGTCGGAAGCTGTGACATGTTTACCGAGTATGAATATGCGGATTCTGTCACCCTCAGGTGTTATGAGATATCCGATGCCGAGTGTACGATTCTCAATACGGACTGCGACGTAGTGCTTGTGGATAAAGCCGTACGTTCAGGGAATGATGTGATACACAGCTTCAAAGGCGAGCTCAGAGACGTTTCCCTTCTTCTTGTAAACATTCACAAAGTGGATAATCTCGCGGGAGGTGTCTCAGAAGATACTCCTGAAGGCCTAGTAATATCCGTATGTGACAGCACAGTCAGATATACCGTTGTGTGAACAAACGCCGCAGCCTGTTTGAAGGCGAAGATAACGTAATCAAAAGTCCATACCTTGG
>JAEEGL012175021.1_pt1 | contig 11602 bp, 4 predicted proteins | sample 9134231 | NCBI WGS metagenome assembly JAEEGL01 (sample SAMN16246548, study PRJNA631951) | gut metagenome | biome: gut microbiome; feature: rumen; material: fiber-attached | host: Bos | place: Iran: Karaj | collected 2018-10 | reverse complement strand
GAAATGGTAGCTGTCGAGCACTTCTTGCACGTGGGGACGCAGTTCGTCGCTGAATACCGTGAGAATGCGGATAATCTCACGACGCTCGGCAGCCTCCAGCTCGCGTACCTTGTTGTTGGCTTCAACAACCTCAGCAGGTTCGATGAATACTGTTTTTCCTGTGGCAGACTCATCATGGACGATACCCTTGATACGGCGTTTCAAACCAGGTGCCACAGGTATCATCAATCGACCGTCACGCAATGTGGGAGCAACATCCTGAGCCACCAGTCCGTCGCGCTGGGCGCTATGTAGAATGGTATAGAGCGTGCGCGAGATAGAGCCAGCCGTCTGTTCTCTATCTTGGCGGATCCCCGCCAGCGTCATAGATGCCGAATCCTTGATTTTTCCGAATTCGTCGAGGATGGAGTCTATGCGACGAATCATCGCGGGAAAGGTCTGAACACCATCTGCCAAACGACTTAAAGCAGGGTAGGGAAGCTGGGAAGTAGATGTCTCATCATCCTCACGCTCCTTGTTCAGGAAGTCCACTATCTTTCCGATGGTCTCCAACGAGCGACGCAGGTCGTAGAGCTCGTCTTCCTCCAAATGGGTGTTCTCCATCCGGATACGTGCCACACCTTCGCGGACATCAAAGAAATAGTTGAGCTCAGGTTTCTCATTGTCTTCGAGAAGCCTGCGGAACTCCCTGACCTGCATGAGCAGTTCGTTCACCATAGCGGCATCAGCAGAGAAGGCCAGTTCATCGACCTGCTCCTTGCCCAATGTAGAGAGACAATGCCCTTTCAGCAAATGTCGTATTTCGTCAAATCCTATCTTCGATTCGTAGTTCTTCGGATAAATCATGCCACAAAGGTAGTGCAAAATGCGTAAAACACCAAATATTTTATAAAAAGTTGCCTTAAAATTTGCAGAATTCAAAAAATAGCATTAATTTTGCACCCGCTTTCAAGCAAATCCCCACTGGAGAGATGGTAGAGTGGTCGATTACAGTAGTCTTGAAAACTACCGTACCGAGAGGTACCGGGGGTTCGAATCCCTCTCTCTCCGCTGACAAATCCGCGTAACTTGATGATAAAAGTTATGCGGATTTTCTTTTTTCTTCCTACTTTTGTCAATAAAAGTGTGTGCGAATGTAATAAAACAGGTGTTTTTAGCGTTTATTACTCGTATTAATACAAATTATTAAAGAGGTATGATAGAGTATATCAAGGGTGAGCTGACAGAGCTGACACCCGCATTAGCTACGGTCGAAGCTGCAGGCGTAGGCTATGCGCTGAACATTTCGCTGACTACCTACAGTGCCATCCAGAACAAGAAGGATGTCAAGTTGTATGTCTATGAGGCTATTCGTGAAGACGCCTATGTGCTGTTTGGCTTCGTGTCGAAAAAGGAACGTGAGATGTTCGAGTTGCTGATTACCGTCAGTGGCGTTGGTGCGAATACGGCACGCATGATGCTGTCATCAATGAGTGTGGCAGAGTTGTGCAGCGCTATCTCACGTGGTGACGAGCGTCTCATCAAGGGCATCAAGGGTATTGGCAAGATGACTGCCCAGCGCATCATTGTCGATTTGCGCGACAAGATTGTGACACTGGGTATTGCTGACGAGATTCCTGCAGGAGGCAGTGTGGCAGCACCTGTGAACAATGCTGTGAAGGACGAGGCTGTATCGGCACTTACTATGCTGGGCTTTGCACCTGCTCCTACACAGAAGGTGGTCCTTTCCATCCTGACAGAACAGCCCGACCTGCCTGTTGAACAGGTTGTGAAGCTGGCATTGAAGCAGATTAAGTAAAGGTTCAAGGGCGTTGAAGCGGTATTCCTATATAGCTGCAGTCTTGTTGAGTGTGACGACATTGGCCGTGACACCCTCAGGAGGTCGCTTGTCAGTTGACAAGCCTGGGGATACCGATAGTTTGCCAAAAGCCCGTTGGCGTATCCAGAAGACGGCACCTGTAGAGGTGGCCGACCTCGACTCATCGGCTCTCGACCTGCACTTCCCTGAGAATATCAAGCAGCAGGTGGTGTACAATGATTCGCTCAATATGTACATCATCGGTTCCAAGCTGGGTGACTCGTATCTGAACACGCCCATGCTGATGACTCCTGAGGAGTATCGCCAGTGGAGTGAGCGCAAGGAGCGCGAGCGCTTCTTCCGTCGTAAGGATGCAGAGAATGTCGCCAACAAGGGTAAGGAGAAGTTCGACTTTGCTGATATGCACTTCGACCTCGGACCTGCTGAGAAGATTTTCGGTCCTGGTGGTGTGCGCATCAAGACACAAGGTACTGCCGAGCTGAAGTTAGGTGCCAACTTCAAGAATGTCGACAACCCCTCGTTGCCTGAGCGTAATCGCAAGACCAAGGCCATCGACTTCGACGAGAAGATCAACATCAACGTGACGGGTAAGGTGGGTGACAAGGTCAATATGTCGCTGAACTATAATACCGATGCTACCTTTGACTTCGATACGAAGAACATCAAACTGCGCTATGAGGGAAAAGAAGACGAAATCATCAAACTGGTAGAGGCTGGTAATGTCACCTTCCCATCCAACAACTCGCTGGTCAAGGGTGCCAGCAGCCTGTTTGGTGTGCGCACTGATATGCAGTTTGGCAAGTTGAAATTGCAGGCGGTGGTGTCACAGAAGAATTCTACCACGAAGAGCGTGTCGTCAAAGGGTGGCACCCAACTGACGCCCTTCGAGCTCAATGTGGCCGACTATGAGGAAAACCGCCACTTCTTCCTGGCTCAGTATTTCCGTGAGCGCTATGATGCTGCTATGCAGCAGCTTCCCACGTTGACCACAGGTATCAATATTACTCGTGTGGAAGTATGGGTGACCAACAAGACGGGCACCACCAGCAATTCGCGCAATATCCTGGCCTTCGCAGACTTGGCAGAGAGCACATCGCCGAAGTGGGGTGGAGGCATATCCTCGCAGGTGCCTGCCAACTCAGCCAATAGAGAGTATGGCGATCTGACAACCATCTATGCAGGAGCCCGCGACATCGATCAGGCATCATCGGTGCTGGATGGCACCTTCACGGGTGGTGAGGATTACGAGAAACTTGCGTCAGCCCGTCTGCTCACCAGTTCGGAATATACGCTCAATGCCGCTCTGGGCTATATCTCGCTGAAGACCTCGCTACAGAGCGACCAGGTTCTGGCAGTGGCCTACGAGTTCACCTATGGCGGTATGACCTATCGTGTCGGTGAGTTTGCTGCCGACCATACCAATGCCCAGGAGGCCCTCTTTGTGAAGGCGCTGAAGAATACGTCGAACAATCCTCAGCAGTTCAACTGGCCGCTGATGATGAAGAACGTCTATTACCTCGCCTCGAATGTGGAGAAGCAGAAGTTCCGCCTCGACATCAAGTTCCAGAGCGACACTACGGGTGTGTATATCAGTTACATCCCTGAACCACAGACCAAGGAGACCACGCTGTTGCGCGGATTGGGCTGCGACCGTCTTGACAACAACCTGAAGTCGCATCCTAATGGCTATTTCGACTTTGTCGAGGGCTATACGGTGAGCAATGGTCGCGTGTTCTTCCCCTCTGTCGAGCCGTTTGGTAAGACGCTGAAGAACTTCCTGTTGCGTCATGGTGTCAGCGAGGAGATTGCCAACAAATATGCCTTTGAGGCCCTTTACGACACCACACGTACTGCTGCCCGCCAGATGACAGGCAAGAACAAGTTCCTGCTGACGGGTCAGTATAAGGGTACCTCAGCCAATGTCATCTCCCTTGGTGCCTATAATGTGCCACAGGGTTCTGTCGTGGTGACTGCTGGTGGTGTAAAGTTGACTGAGGGCTCCGACTATACCGTTGACTATTCGGCTGGTGAGGTGACCATCCTCAACCAGAGCATTATCGATGCAGGAACGAGTGTCAATGTGTCGCTGGAGAGCAATACGGAATACGGCATGCAGCGCAAACGCATGTTTGGCTTCAACTGGCAGTACGACTTCTCGAAGAACTTCCAGATTGGTGGTACCCTGCAACACCTCAGCGAACAGTCGCTGACCTCGAAGGTGACGATGGGTGCTGAACCGCTGAAGAATACCCTGTGGGGCGTACATATCAACTGGAAGACGGAGAGCCAGTGGCTCACGCGCATGCTCGACAAGCTCCCGTTGCTGCATTGTACGCAACCCTCGCAGATTTCCTTTACAGGTGAGTTTGCCCAGCTGATAGCAGGCATGGCCAGTGGCACGCAGGATGATGCCTCGTATATCGACGACTTCGAAAATGCCAAGAATGGTATCAGTGTACTCGAGCCTAAGTCGTGGGTCATCTCCAGTGTACCCTCGATGTTCCCTGAGAGCAAGGACCGTGATGGTGTGACGAGTGGCTACAATCGTGCGTTGTTGTCTTGGTACACCATCGACCGTTTGTTTACTGAGCGTTCGTCGAGTCTCACCCCAGGACATATCAAGAGTGACTTGGAACAGCTCTCCAACCATTATGTCCGTGCCGTCTATGTCAACGAGCTCTATCCCAATCGCGACCAGTCCACCTATAGTGGTGTCACCAATACGTTGCCCATCCTCAATCTGGCCTACTATCCCCAGGAGCGTGGTCCTTACAACCTGAGCACTGATGTGACGAATAATGGTCTGCTCAACAATCCCATCAACCACTGGGGTGGTATGATGCGTAAGTTGGATACCAACGACTTCGAGTCGGCCAATGTCGAGTATATCGAGTTCTGGCTGCTCGACCCCTTCATCTATGATCAGAACGCAGGTGGCGACCTCTATATCAACCTTGGAGAGGTCAGCGAGGATATCCTCCGTGATGGTAAGAAGTTCTACGAGAGCGGTATGCCAGTGGGTGGCACAGGCTCGTTTACAGAGACCCAATGGGGTAGAGTGCCCGTACAGGCTACCCAGACCTATGCCTTCGCCACGACCTCTGGTTCGCGTGCCTTGCAGGATGTGGGCCTGAATGGTCTGAACGACGAGCAGGAGCGTGCCACCTCTGCCTATGCCGACTTCCTGCAGATGGTGGGGCCTGCTGTCAACGACAGTGTGCGCCAGGCTTGGACTGCCGACCCAGCCAACGATAACTACCACTACTATCGTGGTACCGACCTCGACCTGCGCAAGGCTTCTATCCTTGATCGCTACAAGCGCATCAATATGCCTCAGGGCAACTCGCCCGATAGCGACCAGCAGACGGAGAGCTACGATACCAGCTACAAGACCTATCCCGATGTCGAGGATATCAATCAGGACTATACGCTCAACGAGTATGAGCGCTACTATCAGTATAAGGTGAGCATCCGTCCGCAGGATATGCAGCTTGGTCATAACTTCATCACTGACGTCCGCGAGGCCAGTGTGGCCCTTCGCAATGGCAATCGCGAGCGAGTCAAGTGGTATCAGTTCCGCATCCCGCTGTCTCAACCCACCGATCGTGTCGGCTCTATCTCCGACTTCACCAGCATCCGCTTCATGCGCATGTTCCTCACCCAGTTCCAGAAGCCCATCGTGTTGCGCTTTGGCTCCCTCGACCTGGTGCGTGGCGAGTGGCGCGTCTATAAGCAGGATCTCACACCTGGCAGCAACAGTGGTACGCTGGAGGTGAGTGCTGTCAATATCGAGGAGAACAATAATAAGCAGCCTGTCAACTACGTGTTGCCTCCAGGTATCTCGCGTGTGACCGATCCCTCACAGCCCCAGCTTACTGAGGCCAACGAGCAGGCCATGTGTATGGTGGTGAAGAACCTCTCGCAAGGTGAGTCGAAGGCCATCTATCGCAATACCACTCTCGACCTGCGTCGCTATAAGCATCTGCAGATGTTCGTACATGCCAACCATCTGGTCAATGATGCCACAGCCTTGCAGGATGACCAGTTGGCACTCTTCATCCGTATGGGTAATGACTACAAGAACAACTACTACGAATATGTCATTCCTCTGAAGCTCACACCTGATCGCAACGACTATAATAAATATAATGTCGAAGACTGTCGTGCCGTATGGCCCGAAGCCAATATGCTCGATGTCGATTTGAGCATCTTCACCCAGTTGAAGAAGGCCCGCAACAAGGCACGCGCAGCAGGTACGGCCACCTATACCACGCTCTTCTCCGACTACGACCCCAACAACCCCAACAACCGCGTCAGCGTGATGGGTAACCCGACGCTGGGTGAGGTGAAGACCATGATGATTGGTGTGCGCAACCTGGCTGGTACCATCAAGTCGGGTGAGGTGTGGGTCAACGAGCTGCGCCTGCAGGATGTGGTTAACACGGGCGGTTGGGCAGCATCCGGTACACTCAATATGCAGCTGTCGGATGTCGGTACTGTCAATCTGACGGGAAAGATCATCACCGAGGGCTTCGGAGGCTTGGAGGATGGTGTGGCAGCCCGTACCACCAACGACTACAAGACCTACACGCTGACCACCACCGTCGAGCTGGGCAAGTTCTTCCCTGACAAGATGAAGGTGACGGCACCCCTTTACTACTCGGTGACCAAGGAGATTACCAAGCCTAAGTATAATCCGCTGGATACCGATATGAACCTCGACGATGCCCTCGATGCTGCTGCCAACAAGCAGGAGCGCGACTCTATCGAGAGCATTGCCGTGACCAAGACTACCAGCACCAACTTCTCGCTGTCCAACGTGCGCTTCGGTATCAAGACCAAGCGCCATCCCATGCCCTACGACCCTGCCAACTTCTCCTTCTCCTACAGTCACTCCCATCGTCATACATCGGGCGAGACCACCGTCTATGAGAACGACGACCAGTGGCGCGGTGCACTCAATTACAGCTATACGCCTGTCTATAAGCCGTGGGAGCCCTTCAAGAAGTCGAAGAGCAAGTCTAAGTGGATGGCATTGCCCAAGTCCTTCGCCCTCAACTGGCTGCCACAGAATATCTCGTTCAATACCGAGATGACGCGCCACTACTACGAACTGCAGGAGCGCAACATGGAAGACCTGGGTGGCTCGCAGCTGCCTCCTACCTTTAGCTCGCAGTTCCTGTGGAACCGTGACTTCTCGCTGCGCTGGGACCTCACCAAGAATCTGCACCTCAATTTCCAGTCGGGCACGCAGGCTGAGATTGAGGAGCCCTATAGCGACAAGCCTATCAACAAAGACCTTTATCCCGACCGCTATGCTGCCTGGAAAGACTCTGTATGGACCAGCATCAAGCACTTCGGACGTCCGCTGGATTATCGCCAGACCTTCACGGCTTCCTATCAGGTGCCGCTCAACAAGTTGCCCATCTTCGACTGGCTCAATGCCGATGTGGGCTATACCGCTACCTACAACTGGGTGCGCGGTCGCGAGATGGAGGATGGTACGTCGCTGGGCAATACCATCTCGAACAATCGTCAGATTACCGTCAACAGCACCTTCAATATGGAGACGCTCTACAACCACATCCCCTTCCTGAAGGCGGCCAATGAGCGTTTCAAGAAGGCCATCCCCAAGAAACAAACCAAGAAGAACGATAAGAAAAACGATAAGAAGGACGACAAGAAGACGGCTGGCAAAGACAAGGCCAATGCCAAGGAAGAGAAGGCTCTCCCGAAGAACAAGAACACCTTCGAGAAGGAGGTGAAGCTGTTGCCCGATACGGCTATCATCGTCGCCCACAACAAGAAGTCAAAGCGTCTCATCGTGTCTGCCAGAACCAAGGATGGCCGCGCATATCCTATTAAATATAAGGTAGTGGACCAAAACAGGATTAGTATCAAGGCTAAGGATACTGCCGAGGTGAAACTGACCGTCACCGCCAAACCACCCTTGGAGAACAGCCGCTGGTACAAGCCTACGCAGAGTCTGGCACGCCTGCTGATGATGGTACGCTCTATCGGCATCAACTACCGCAACCAGTACTCGATGTCGCTGCCTGGTTTCAAACCCGAGATTGGCGATGCCTTCGGACAGCGCACGGGTGGGGTGATGGCACCAGGTCTGGCCTTCGCCTTCGGATTCACAGACGACTCCTTCCTCGACAAGGCGGCAGACAATGGCTGGCTGCTCATGGCCGACAGTATCGCTACACCTGCTACGACCAACCAGACTATCGACCTGCAGCTGCGAGCAACCCTCGAACCTGTGCGCGACCTGAAGATCGACCTTAACGCCTCGCGTACCGAGAGTCGCTCGCGCAGCATACAGTATATGTATGAAGGTATGCCCTCTACACAGACGGGAACATTCAATATGACCACCATCTCCATCTCGTCATCCCTCGAGCGACTGGGTGATGCCAACAACGGTTATCACTCTGATGTCTTCGAGCGCTTCTGCGATGCCCTGCCGCGCTTCCAGGCCAAGGCCAGCGCCCACTATGGCACGGAGGTCGATAAGTATAGCGGGGCGGTGATGATACCGGCATTCCTCGATACCTATACGGGTAGCGGACGAGGCAGCCTCGATCTGATACCTACACTGACCAAGTTGTTGCCCAACTGGACCATCCGCTACTCCGGACTGTCTAAGCTCAACTGGTTCAGCGATCACTTCAAGTCGATCAATCTCAACCACTCCTACAAGAGCGTCTTTGCCGTAGGCAGCTACACCACGAGTTCGGAGACGGCCTCGCTGTTGGGATGGAACGTGCCCACCGTGAGCATCAACGAGAGCTTCTCACCACTCATCGGTGTCGATGTCACCTTCCTCAACAACCTCACCGTCAAGGCTGAGTATCGCCGCACTCGTGTGCTGAACCTCTCGATGACCAGTATCCAGATCAATGAGAGCCGTTCCAACGATATCGTCATCGGACTGGGCTATAAGATTAGCAACTTCCGACTCTTTGGCGGCAATACCAGCCGTAAGATTCAGAAGGCACAGCGTGGCAACAGGAAAAACGACAACAAGAATTCGTCGTCTTCTACGACAGGCCGGCGCTCGGGAGTGAACCACGACCTGAATATGCGCTTCGACATCTCGCTGCGCGACCAGGCCGCTGTCACCCGTGACATCGCTACCCGTACCTCAGCAGCCAGCAGCGGCAACTCAGCCCTGAAGATGTCGTTCATGGCCGACTACACCCTGTCGCGACTGCTCACCCTCTCAGCCTATTACGAGCGGCAGACCAACAAGCCCCTGCTCTCCAGCAGCAGCTATCCCACTACCACCCACGACTTCGGTCTCTCCATGAAGTTCTCACTGACACGATAGGGTGGATCAAGACTGAACGACAAGGATGCTGAGGCTTCCTACTTTGGCGACCCAGAGATACAAAAGTAAATCCATTTCCTTCTATAATGATAAAAAACTACATCAGATTAGCCGTTCTTCCACTCTTTGCTCTATGGCTGACGGCTTGTAGCAAAGACGATACAGACGACCAGCCGCCCCAGAAAGTTACGCGCTGGGAGTGCATCCTGTTTGGCTCCTATCCTGCCAACGAGGTGGTTAGTGGCAGTTTCAATGCTGTGGATGACTATGCGCTGGTGGATGGCGATGTGATCGTCGATGCCACGCTCTTCAGCCAACTGGAGAAGGCCCAGTGGACCAACGATGATACGGAGATCAATGGTCAGCGGTACCACAGATTGAATGCTGCTGGTGCCGTGAACCATTCCGATAATAGCCCTCAGCATTACCGATGGACTGATGCCGATGCCTGGCACTACTTTGCCTATGCACCCATCAAGTGGCGCATTCTGAAACAGACTGGCGACAAAGCCGTATTGCTGGCCGACCGCATGCCAGATACCTGTCTCTTCCACGATATCTATGACGATACCAGTTGGAGCGAGTGCTCGTTGCGCGGTTGGCTGAACAGCGAGTTCATCAGTCGCGCCTTCTCCGAGACTGAGAGAGCCGCCATTGAGGAGACTGATGTCAAGAACGATCCCAACTACTATTTCGGTACCGACTGTGGCGCTGACACCAAGGACCGTGTCTTCGTGCTTTCCGAAAGCGAGACCTTCTCGTCGCCCTTGGCTGTGGAGTATGGCTTCTCCGACAAAGACTGGGGCAACGATCCTGCGCGTCGTTTCCGCTCTACGCTCTATGCCAAGTGTCGTGGTGCCTGGTGGTCGCCCGTGGAGAAATACAGAGGCGTCTCCTTCTGGTTCATGCGTACCGTAGGCTATACCAAGGCCAACGTGGTGTATGTCGGCGAGTCGGGCGATACCTACAACCGAGGAATTGTGGTCACCTGCGACGATTCTGCCGTTCTGCCTGCTATCACGCTCAATCTCTCAAAAGCCGACTATCAACAGGCTCCTCCCGTTTATTCCACCGATATTATCCAGTAAGCTATGAACAACAAGATATACACCTGCCTCGCATGGCTTCTGATAGTGGGAGCCGTGACCACGTCGTGCAGCAAGGACGACGATGGAGGTGGCAACCCGCCCAGTGAACAACGATATACTGGCGATACGTATAACGACCTGCACAGTCCTTGGGTAGAGAATCCCAGTCAGAAGACTCATTTTACACGCTGGGAGTGCATCCTGTTTGGCTCTTATCCTGCCAACGAGGTGGTCGGTGGCAGTTTCACTGCTGTGGACGACTATGCGCTGTCTAGAGGCGACGTGATCATTTCAGCTGCACTCTTCAGTCAACTGGAGGAGGCCCAATGGACAGATGACGATACGGAGATCGATGGTCAGCGTTATCACAGACTGAAAGGTGATGGCACTGTCACCTGTTCCACGAACAGAGAGCAGCATTACCGGTGGGCCGATCCCGATGTCTGGCACTATTTCGCCTATGCTCCTATCAAGTGGCGCATCCTGAAAATCAGTGGCACTAAAGCCGTGCTGTTGGCCGACCGTATGCCCGACACCTGTCCCTTCCACGACAAGGATGAAGCCGTAAACTGGAGTGGAAGCCGCCTGCGCCAATGGCTGAACGATGCTTTCTACAACCGCGCCTTCTCTGCTGAGGAACGCATGGCCATCGAGAACACCGATGTCAAGAATCCTGCTAACCCGTTGTATGGTACTACCAGCGGACCAGACACCCAGGATCATGTGTTCATCCTCTCCAACAACGAGGTCTTTGCCTCCTCGTTGGCTTCCGACTATGGCTTCTATGCTGGTAGTGGCATCGACGATTCCGCCCGCCGTTTCCGTTCTACGCTCTATGCCAAGTGTCGTGGTGCCTGGTGGTCATCCGTCGAGGGTTATCGTGGCAACTCCTTCTGGTTCATGCGCACCAGCGGCTATACCTCCAGCAGCATCACCTATGTCTGCGATTTCGGCTATCTGTATAATCAGGGCACCGCCGTCACCTGTGACGATGCAGCCGTGCTGCCAGCCATCACCATCGATTTGCAAAAAGCCACTTATCAGAATACCTCGTCCGTCGAATCCACAGATGTGAATACCAATGCAACGGCAAAATTACTAAATAAATTGCAAAATAATCAGTAAACAAGACCGCTCAGGAATCTAATCCCAAGCGGTCTTTTTCACTCCTCACTCCACACTCTCAATTAAATGCGAGGTGCGAGACCCCCCTCCTGCGAGAAAACCCCCTCCTTTTAGGGAGGGGGCAGGGGGTAGGCTCCTTAGAAGGGTCCATGTCCCATGCACGAGGTGGTAGTCAGTGCAGTTGCTGCTGCCGTGATGGCTGCTACTATGACCTTCAGCAGCACATCCCAAAAT
>JAEEGL012162043.1_pt1 | contig 11602 bp, 1 predicted proteins | sample 9134231 | NCBI WGS metagenome assembly JAEEGL01 (sample SAMN16246548, study PRJNA631951) | gut metagenome | biome: gut microbiome; feature: rumen; material: fiber-attached | host: Bos | place: Iran: Karaj | collected 2018-10 | reverse complement strand
TGAAAACACCATTCTTAAAACCAACAATGAGACGAACAGATCGAAGGGTGATCTCCAGGTTATCTGGGATCTTCTCGACCTCATCGGCGCTCTCAAGGGCATTCTTCAGAAGTATGTCAACGGAGGTCTTGACCTCGGTATCGTCAACGGCTTTGTGAAGAACTATATGTTCAATGTCAGAGAGCTCGTTCTCGGTCTCGTTTACGGTCTCACCGGTCTCGGTGATGTAAAGGACGAACACGGCAAAGTTATAGAAGAGTATGACTATATGGATTCGAGAGAGCTTCCCGCTTCCATAAGAAACGCTTCAAACGCTCCCATGACTCTTGTTCAGATGCTTCTCAACAAGTATGTTCTCGGCGAGTGGAAAAAGCTTGATGATCTCTTCTACAGCGAAACAAACAAGCAGTCAAATGTTGTTTATTCCGAATATGAGTTCCACGTAGGAAACGCTAACGGCGCTCTTGTAACGGATGCAACGCCCAACACCGCCTCATATGACTATTACGGATTCGTTCATCCCGACCGCTGGGTTACCCAGACACTCGGCGATGCAATCCGCGTTGCAGAAGGAGCAACCCCTCCCGCAGCATCATATTCAAAGGTAAACGTACTCAACATGGGCAACACCTACGATTTTGTTGAGCCTCTTCTTCTCTACGCCTGGAACAATGTCGGTGTTCCCGTTCTCAACAGACTCGTCAAGAGATGGCTCAATGAAAAGGTCGGCTACTACTTTGATCCTGCCAAGACCGAAGAATGGCAGAAGGATGCCGACGGAAACATCGTTAAGGATGAATACGGCAACCAAGTAAGAAGCTCCACTTATGACTATATGTATATGGGCGAGCCGGTTGAAGGCGCCGAAGCAAGCGACAGAATCTTTGAAGTATTCGATATGGAAAACTTCAATATTCCCAGAGCCGCTGTTTACGGCAACGGTCAGACATTCATCCAGAATCTGAACCGTAACGCCACTCTTATTCTTCCTTATATATTCAAGGGCACATATACGGTCAACAACGCGACTCAGCCCAAGACCTATGTTCCCTCCTCCGACGGTGTTGTATACAAATTCACCTGGACAGGCGAGACAAAAGACGGCGCACCCGCCACCTACACACTGAACTGGACTTACGGCGGAAATAACTATCTTACAAATAACGCCTGCAACCTTGTCAGATTTGTCCTTCAGATTACAGAGGATGAATTCTTCTCGGATGTTCTTATCAACAAGAATCAGCTCAAGTCTCCCGCAGAAGTCGGTTCAATGAGCAATGACGCTCTCATGGCTTACATTGTCAGAAGCGTCATCAACGCAAATGTTGAGGGTATGTGGATTCCCGAAAATTCCGATACACAGACTCTCCTCGGCGCGGCATTCGAGGCTGTTGTTCAGCTCGCATATCAGGATATTCCCCAGTTCACATATACAAAGCCCTCGGGCACTCAGGCGACTGTGGAGAAGGCACTTGCCATCCTTATGGACGTAGCTGCGTACAAACTCAACGCAGAGCTTGATACAAATATTGATGTGAATATCGGCGCCAACGCCGTATTTGATGCAAACACCAACTCGGGTCTGTTACCTTATCTTGGAAACAGCGGCTCTTACGGTTCAACAATCGTTAAGATCGCTAAATGGGCAGTCAAGACTTATACAGACACGCAGTACGGCAACATCCTTGCCGGCATCTCTCCTGAGCTTCTCGGCTCGAACCCGACCGTGGACAGTTTCTGGAATGACCTCGATACGGTTCTCAACGCTATTATCCCGATCAAGACAGTTTCAGGTGCAAGTACCGAGAAACCGGATAACAGGCCCTGGATAAGCGGCGAGATAGCGGGTCAGACACAGGTAGCCAAATCCTTTATTTTTGATTACCTTGCATATCCCATTATCAATCTTGATTTCACAAACATCTTCAAGATTTTTGACAGAAACAATTCGGGCGCTCTTGCAAACGACACATTTGAGGTGGCGATTGTTGATACTCTTCACAGAGTCTTCGATCTTCTCTTCCCGAATGTTTTCGCAAACAGCGTAAATACGCTTGACGGCGTTCTTCAGAACGGCCTCCTTGCCAATATGATTTACGACCTTGCCGTGACTCTTTCGGCAACAGGTTCAGACACAGGTAAGACAAACAGTGTTACAATCAACGGCAGAGGCAAGACAATTGCGGAGTTTGCTCTTCCCATAGTCTGCATGATTCTCGGCCTTTCGGATCAGCAGGAATTCAAAGAGCTCCAGAACTACGCTCCCGAGCTTATTGACACCGGCAGAAACTCCTTCCTTATCTACAACGGTTCGGAAGGTGTTAACACCAGTTACAGAAGCCCCGAAGACGGCAAGCGTAAATATGATAAACTCTTTACCTATGTTATCAACACCGTTACAATCAATGTTATCGGTACAAACCAGACGGTAACTCTCAACGGTCTTGTTCAGAATGATGAGATTCCGGCGGGCGGCTCAAAAGAGGTTTACATCGAGGGCGCGCCCAATGACAAGATGCTTAAGATTGAGATTACCTACAGAGTCAAGGATGAATCCGGTACTGTTCTTAAGTCCGGCAATAACGATGTTATCCTTACATCCAGAAAGTATATCTACTGCGGACCAAAGGGCAACGATGAGACTCCCGATAAGGATCATCCCAGCCAGACAGTAAACGGATACAAGCTGCTCTATCCGACCGATGTTTATATCACCGGCGGCCTCAGCTCACTTGAAAATTACGCAATCCGCGTAGTCGATAAGAATTCCGGCACAGCCAATGTCAAGGTTACCGGCGTTTCCGGCGGAACCCTCAGCGGCAACAAGACCTGGGTAAGCGCAAATTCTGATGTTGATGACAACAACAGAAGCGTTAATGACCAGGATCTCGCCGGCCAGGGTGCTACATACATCTTCACTCCCTTCGAGATTAACGAAAAAGCATATCGTGAAGAATATGAATACGAGAAGGATGAGGATAATAAGGTTATTTACAGTGAGACAACAGGTCTTCCCACCGTCACAGGCGACAAGCCGCTTGAGGACAGCACTCAGTTCTATGTTCCTTACGGCACATACGCACTTACCACTTCGCTGAATGTCGGCGGCACACCCGCAACCGTAACGACTTACGTTCACGTTTACAACGACTGGGGTCTTCCCTCACTCGTAAACAACGCCATTGAGGCAAACCGCGCTATCGATACTCTTACCCAGACAGGTCAGGGTATGTTCCAGGGTTATGAAACCGCTCTTCTCAATGCGGCTCAGTTCGTTCTTGAGCCCAGAAAGTACAGCGGCACCTCGTTTGACACTCATATCGCAAAGCAGAGCAACGGCTACAACCAGTATTCGACTCTTTACGGCGCACTTTACAGCCAGATTGAGCAGATCAAACATGAAGACTCAGGTTCCAATCCGGATACTCTGAGATCTCAGCTTGACGCCAAGTTCCCGTATAACTATACGCGTACACAGGCGACCTTCGACGGCACAAGCGCATACTACAGAGATTATAAAGAATACTATGAATCCGGATATAAGTTCCTCGGCCAGAGAAACTATGTAGGCCACACCTACAAGAAGTTCAAGGATGCCGCGAACTATCTGAACGGACTTATCGAAAGAGAGCATAAGTACATCAACGGCGATCCCGAAACATGGGCAAGTCTCAGCGCCGAAGACAGAGCTAATAGGGTTGAAGAGTATACCAAGGCAGTTGAGAATGCAAGCGCAATCAACTCCGTCAATGCAGCTTACGGTATCCACAGACTTGATATCACCTATTCAAGGCTGATACAGCTTACCGGCGCGAGCAAAGACAAGCTGAATAAGGCTGTTACAGCCTATGCGGGTGTTACCAATGATAACTTCTCAGTTTCAAGCTGGACTGCGTATACCAACGCAAAGAACTTCGCAATAGCTACAAACAACGAGTCGAATCCCAACGCCGAAAAGATCAACACGGCTATGAACAAGCTGATTGAAGCATGGAAGCACCTTGAAAGAGGCGCTGATTATACAGCGCTTGAGGCTGCAGTTGCTGCCGTGAAGCAGATGCTTGTTGAGCAGTTAGACGGATTCGGTCTTACAGGCGGTCTTTCCACCGACCCGATTATTGATGAATCCGAATTCGAATCGGAAGCGGCAGATCAGGAAGTTTACTCAGACTCCACATTCATCGCACTTCTTGCGGCTACCAAGGCCGGTGAAAGACTTATCAACGATAAGAACCAGGGCCACGACCTCGGCCTGAGCGATCAGGACAGAGTTGACTCGGCAACAAGAGCAATTAACGATGCCGTAACCGGACTCAGACCCAAGGGCGATGATCCCGATGACCCGCCGCCGCAGGTGATAGTCAGTTATGACCTTGTTCTCGGCGACGATTTCGGTGAAGTATTCGGCAACTTCGCAGGAGTTTACTCGTTCGCTCCCCATCTGACCACTCTCGGTACATCGGCAGTTTCCGAATACGGATATTCGACCATTGAGGATGAAAACAATCCTTATTACGGTCAGACTATTAACGGAATCATTATCGGTGTTAACGAAGGCTTCACAGCGTCAGAGCTTAATCCGATATTCACCACATCGAATTGTTATGTTGTGATAACTCCCTCACCCTCCGGTGACTACGGCACAGGTTCATTCGCGCTCATCTGCCATACAGTGACGGATGAAAACGATCAGGTCCAGGAAATAGTCGATGCCTGCTATATGATTTCGGTTCGCGGCGATGTTGACGGCTCCGGAATGATTGACGGCGCCGACCTGACAATAATTGAGTATGTCCAGGCATATGATGAAGAGTATGACTGGTATGATCCCAGCAATGCCTCCAGATTCGGTATTGACGGTGCAGATGCATCCAACGACGGATGGGTTGACTGGATTGACTACACGATCATTGACTACTACTCCAACGCTTTCTTAGATTTCAATCCGATTACCGGTGAACAGGTAGAAGAGTAATCAGACAGGACAAATCAGTATTAATCAGAACCGGGCAGGTTTCTGCCTGCCCGGATACTCCCAAATAACAAGGAGGAATACAAATGACAAATGCCAAGCGCTTTTTAAGCGCAGCTATGGCGCTCGTTATGGCTCTCACAATGTTCTCCTGTCTCGGTGCAGTTGCCGGAGCAAACTATGAGCACGCTTCCGATAACTGGGACAGAGCATTCAATCCCAACGAGACTTATGAGATAAAGGATTATGCCGACCTTGCCGCAATTTACGGCGATACAAACGAAGTTTCGACTAAATCATGGATTTATCTCGCATCCGAATTCTTAGAGAAAGATCCCAACGGTACAATTGAGATTGACAACGAAACATGGTCACTCACCGACCACTATGTTGAGCGCGGTCAGGAGCTTTATGTCAGATATTACATAAAGTCAAACTGCGGCGGCGGACTTTTCCAGATTCAGTCTCTTTATTCAAGAAGCTTCTTTGATGTAAATGCTTATACAGATGCAACACCGAGTTATGATTCATCAGTTTCACCCAACGCTGACGGATTAAATAACAAAGGTTATGCGTCAAATAAAGTACTGGGCTCCGGATGGGAAGGATTCTTCAATGATTCAAACTTCCTCTCAGGCGGCGCGGAAGCAAACTTCAAGATTTCCGCTAGCCCCTTGGGAGCCAGCACTTTCACCAACGTATGGACTAACAGACTCGGATTTTCTCAGGATTTCAGAAACACAGTGGATATGGTTCAGACCAGTTCCACCATTCCTGCCGGTTTCAAGACTTATGAGCTTACCAGCGATGAATTCGCATTCGCTTATAAGATTAAGGTCAGAACGAATGCCGAGACCTATAACGGCGGCCCCGGCACAACCAATCCCGTTCCCGATGGCGCTGTAGGTTATTTCGGCGTTGACGAGGAGTCATCAAGAATAGCCAACAATGCTGCCGGTACTTATTACGGCCTTGGCCCCGGCCCGGGTTATTCCAGCTCGGCAGCAACATCCTTCCAGCAGGCCGGCAACAGCACATCAGTCAGACCCGCTATCACCTACGCTACACTCCTTACCGAGGATTTCAACCACACCTTCATTATAGGTGATCCTTCCAATCCTCCTGCATCTGATTTCACGGCAAAATTCTTTGACGGCGAAACAGAGCTCACATCCCTTGCCATCACAGGCACCGGAAGTGTAAATCTTCCCGCAGCTCCGACCGCTCCGACCGGCAAGGTATTCGGCGGCTGGTCAGACGGCTCAAACACATACGTTGCAGGAGCTTCCTATAACCTCACTGCAAATGTTAACTTCACCGCAGTCTGGAATGACGCGACATTTGATGTCAAATTCTATGACGGCGCTACAGAGTATTCAAATCTTGCACAGACCGGCGTCACCTATAATACATCCATCAATCTTCCCGCCGCTCAGACAAAGAACGGCTTCAGATTTGACGGATGGATGCTCGGCCAGACCAAATATGATGCAGGCGCTGCCTACACCGTAACGGCTGACGCGGACTTCACCGCAGCGTGGAAGCAGCTCTACACTGCTACATTCGTTGACGATTCAAGCGGAGCGACACTCGCTCAGCCTGCTGAGTATGCCGCAGGCGATACAGTTTCCTTCCCGGCAGTTACCGAGAGAGAAGGTTACAGCTGGGCATGGTCACCTGCAGGCACAACAATGCCCGCGGCTGACACAGAGTTCAGACTTGTCTGGACAGCTGCATCATCAGGCATCACATTCGTTTCAAACGGCGGTTCCGAAGTAGCGGCTGCAACAGGCAGCTACGGCGATCCCGTAACATATGCGGGCGATCCCACCAGAACAGGTTACACATTCGCAGGATGGTATACCGATAACGTTACATTCGAGAATGAATTCACTGTTCCGCAGACTCTTCCCGCTTCCGCTGTAATAGTTTACGCAAAGTGGACTCCCAACCAGTATGACGCATATTTCTATGTAGTTGAAGGTCAGGAGCGCACACTCGTTGCGACAGTTACAGACGTTACATTCGGCACATCCTTCACAGCACCCGAGAAACCCAGTGAGGCCGGTTATTCATTCACAAACTGGGCTCCCGCAGCAGGCTATAACAGCGGCTTTGTTATGGATGCAGAGGGTAAGGATTATGAGTCAATCAAGACCATTAATCAGTACACCGTAACTTTCAAGAATAAAGACGGCGGTACAATCAGTTCCAGCCAGCTTGATTACAATTCAGCTATCACATTCCCCGCAGCTCCTCAGGTTACAGGCCAGACCTTCACCGGATGGACCGGCGATGACAGCAGCTTCGTAGCAGACGGCGGCTCGGCAACAGTTCCCGCATACGATATCATTTACACCGCGACTTACGGCACAAGCAAACATACCATCACTTATTATGTTGACGGTGCGGTTTGGGATACCGCCGAGGCTTTCTACGGCAGCGGAATCCAGGCTCCCACCTATACTCCCGCAGCAGGCAAGACCTGGTCCGGATGGACTGATCTTCCCGCGCTGATGCCCGATAACAACATCGATGTTCACTCCACAACAGCATGGATTGACTACACAGTCACATATCTCAACGCTGACGGATCAACATTCGCTGTTTACGGCGCAGATGCCAATAAACTTCATTACGGCGATGCAGTTCCCGTTCCCGATGATGAGCCCGTTCTTGCCGGTTACACATTCACGGATTGGGATTGCGATGACACCACCGTAACAGGCAACCTTACAATTGAACCCATCTTCACACAGAATCAGTATCAGGTAACCTTCGTTTACGGCCTTAACGGTGAAGGAGAAGAAGACGGCGGTTTCGCTGTTTACGGTCAGAATATTCCCGTTTCCGATTTCCCGAACGAAGATGCAGCAATCGAAGGCTACACATTCAAGTGGCAGTATGAAGGCGTTGACATCAACAATGCTTTCACAGTTCCCGCCCTTGATGCCGGTGAAGAAATCATCATCACAGCTGTATATTCAGCAAGCGGATTTACAATTGAATATTACAGAGACAGTTCAAGAATTTCCACACAGACCCTTCAGTACGGCGCAACCGTTACAGTTCCGGATCTTCCCGAAGAGACCGGTTATGACTTCAGTGCCTGGGAATTCACCAAGGCTTCAAACAACGAAGTAATAGCTACTCCCGTAACGATGCCCGCTTACAACATCAAGGCTGTAACCCACAAGACTGCTCATCTGTATCACGATATCTGGTATGATTATGACGGCACAACAGTTCTTTACGAAGAGGATGTTGCATACGGCAGCCAGATCCCGACAAAGGCATTACCCGTTCATGAGGGTATGGATCTCAGATGGAATAACAGCCTTATCAACCAGCCCGCAGAGAATCTTGTAATCAGAGTTATCGCTTCCGGCGCTGAGGTTGGATATTCAATCACAGTTAAGACCGAGCAGCTCGACGGCACCTTCACAGAGGTCACCGACAACAGCTTCACCGGTATTACCGGCGATACAGCATATGTCCCGAATTCAATGAAGACCAAGACAGGTTATCATGTTGACGAGACCAACTCAGTTCTTTCCGCTACAATCGCAGGCGACGGTTCAACAAATCTTATTGCTATCCTTCTTCTCAATGACCGCAAGATTTACGTCAATGACGCTGCGGCACAGCCGAGAGAAATCGATATCAAGTATTCAGCTACAGTAACAGATCCCGAACCGACAGCCAAGGAAGGCTACAGCTTCGTTAAGTGGAATTGGGCAAAAGAGAATACCAGCCAGCCCGGTCAGGCCGGTCAGGCTATCAGCGCAAAACCCGATACGATGCCCAACTACAACCTTGTTGCAACCGCAGAATACAGGATCAACAAGTATGCTTTCAACACCTATGTTGACGGCCAGCTGAACTCAACAACAGAGATTAACTACGGCGCGGCAATCGCCGAGCCCGCGGCTCTCACACAGACCGGTTACACATTTGACGGCTGGTATTCAAATCCCGAATACACCGGCACAAAGGTTGACTTTACTCAGGCAACAATGCCCGCAGAGCCTGTAAATGTTTACGGTCACTTCATTATCAATCAGTACACCTACACCGTGAATCCCGACGGCGGCACCATCACAGGTCTTGCTGCCGAGTGGACAGAGGCTGACGGCAAGTACTCAATCACAGCCGATTACGGCACTGCCATCACAGTTCCCGTTCCCGAGAAGACCGGCTTCACATTCCAGACATGGAGCCCGGCGATTCCCGCAACAATCGGCGCAGAGAGCAAGGAATTCACAGCAGTTTACACCAGAAACAACTATAAGGTTACATATGTAAGCGACGGCAACACAGTCAAGGAAATCAACGCTCCTTACGAGGCAGTTCTTGCAGAGCTTGCAGCTCCCACAGTAACCAAGCTCGGTAATACCTTCTCTGCATGGGAATACAGCTTCAACGGCGCAGCTTATGACGGCACAACCGTTCCTGCAGGTCCCGTAACCGCAACAGCTACATGGAATGTCAACAGCTATGACGCAGTATTCTATGCAAACGAAGGCGATGCTCAGGCATTCTATACCGAGTCACAGGTTCAGTTCGGTTCTTCGTTCAACGCTCCCGCCGGCCCGGCAGACACCGAGTTCTATAAATTCGCAGGCTGGTCAGACGGCAACGCTGTATATCAGCCCAATGATCCTATCACCATGGATGCAGAAGGCAAGGTATTCAACGGCGTATGGACTCAGGACACATCGGCATGCCGTGTTGATTCCGTAACCAGAATTACCGATGAAAACGATCCTTACTACGCAGGTCCTTACTACCAGCTCGGCTATTCAAACTACAAAGTAGTATTCAAGCCCGGCGTATCTCCCGATGCTCTTCTTATTGACCAGGGCGACGGACAGGTCAGCTGGTTCACCAAGATTGACCTTGCATGCGGCAATGCTCCCGACCTTCTTAACATTTCCACTGTAGGTGAAAATGAAGTCTGGATCATCAGACTTGTTCTTGCCGAGACGACCAGCGACATCTATCTTGCATACTGCGAGGTTGACGGTCAGCTCGAAGAGACAACAAACGCTCTCAAATTCGGCGTAACCTATGATGTCAAGGACGAAGACACCAAGCTTGATGATGTTATCAGCATCAACATTTCCAATGACAAGGTTGTCAAGGGCCAGTATCTCACCTGGACTGTTGTAACCTCTGATCAGGTAATGTGGCTCGAGTTCCTGGGCAACTGGGATGACACCGATTATAAGACCTACTACAAGTACAGCACACTGAGAGATAATCCGACAGAGAACGCAACCGTTTCGTTGGATGCCAATGCAGGCAGAATCACATGGTCAATCTCCATGCGCTTCACCTATGCAGGCACAGCCGACAAGAAGGTTGAAAACTTCCAGGTTCTCTATAAGATTAAGAACTCCTCAGTATGGGAGAATGCTGCTGATTCCGTAAACGGCGGCAACTACTCCAAGGATATCACTGTCGGTGCAAAGGAAGAGGCTCTTAACCCCGCAGTCGGAGACTATGATCCTTACACCCTTGTCAGCGTAACACCCAAGAGCAACAATGTGGCAATCGGCGAGAAGAATCAGACCCTCACCGTTGTTGTCACAAAGGATGTTTCCAAGATCCGCGTAACATACGTAAACGCTGAGACAGGCAAGTCCAAGTCAGCAACATTCCAGACCACATCAACTTCTGTTGACAGCGTCACAACAGATGAATCAACAGGTCTCAGCACCTGGGTCATCAACTTCAAGTTCGCAGCACCCGCTCAGAACAATGAGTTCAGCGTTGACTGCCGCGGCTTAAGCTGGGGTGAAGCTCAGACAATCACAGTTGTTGTCGGCTGATTCAGGCAAAAGGTAATATAAACCGCAAGGTTTAATATAACCGCCCCCGGAGGGAAACCTCCGGGGGATTTTTTGTGTTAATTAGTAATTAGAGATTAGTAATTGAGGGTCGCACGCAAGCGTGCTCCGGATTATGATAATGCAGAATGCCAATGCCTTCCCCTTGAGGGGCGCGGGTGTCCGGTGGACACCTCTGCCTGCGGCAGAGGTTTTGCCTTCAGAAACATAGTCATCTCGCTTGCTTGTAGCGCTTCGTGATACTCCTTGTATCTTCATCTCTCCGTCTCGCTTTATCGCCCCACAGGGCGCGCTTCGGCGGTTCGACCGTACACCCGCCCTCCGAAATTATCAATTATAAATTGTCAATTGTTATTTCGGATCGAATTACAAAATCAACCCCGAGTCTATTATTAATCTCTGATATAATAATACTCCCAAAGTACAAAAAACGTCTATTTCAGACCGGTTTTTACTCTTTTAATGCATCCAAGCAGCCCGTAAAGGCATATACCTTTACATAAATTCCTATCAAAACAGCATTTCCCTGAACGGCATTCTTTTACCCTGAACGGTAAAAAACGGTCTGAAATGAAAAAATCGGCGTAAAAACGCAAAAAAATCCGGCCTTTAAAGACTGAAACAGGGGAGTAAAATTATACAATTCAAAATCGCATTATTTGTTAATTTTATACATATAAAAATATAATTCATAATTTTGTACAGTATTTTTATAATAATATTAAATATTTTATTGACTAAAATCTCTTTTTTGATATAATATAACTGTGTAATAGTG
>JAEEGL012074635.1_pt1 | contig 11602 bp, 7 predicted proteins | sample 9134231 | NCBI WGS metagenome assembly JAEEGL01 (sample SAMN16246548, study PRJNA631951) | gut metagenome | biome: gut microbiome; feature: rumen; material: fiber-attached | host: Bos | place: Iran: Karaj | collected 2018-10 | reverse complement strand
GACAAGCATCTTTTCAAGAGAAGGCTTGGAATCCGTATAGCCGAACTGTTGCTCACAGAGCTTCCAGAACGCCGGGACGAGCGCATATCGGTCCATTTCGGCAAGATACTTATTGTCCGTAAGCGTCCCATCTGTCAGAAGAACGCGAACGACCTCCTCGAAGGAACTGTTTTTCGTCTTGCAGATCGCGCTCATCAGGCCAACGAGGATGTTCTCCTCGTTAAAGTTCTCAATCTCCAGGTCATAGAATCGCTGGGTGCGCTCCTTGCGGTCAAAGAACTTGATATGACGCTCCAGCAGGGGCTTGTATTTCTCATCTATGCCGAGATCGACGCAAAGCAAGGAAGCGCGGTCCGCAAAGAACCGCTTGGAGTACAGCATGGTATCCTCCAAGTGATTGTCCTTCACATCCGGCTTAGGGAACGGCGCGTAGATGAGATAATTCGTGGTGGTATCCTTTCGCTCCAGAAACCACTTCGTATAAAACTGATTGTCCGGCTTCAGCTGATAGATTTCGGCGTTCTCCAGCGTCACAGTCAGGATATCCTCCGCAAACTGCGCCTTATCATCGTACCAAAACACCAGCTTGCGGGTTTCGCCGGCGAACTCGGCATTGAGCCGGTCAATGATTTGATTTAGGTTGAGTTCTGCCATAGGAACCTCCTGTGACCATTATTTCTCCTTCGCCATGATGTCCTTTGACTTTGCCAGCACCTCATAGAACTTGCCATCCAGGGCGGTCTGGAGCTTGCGGTAGTTGGCCTTCACGCCGTCATCAAGGTCAAGGTCTATGCGGGAAAGGGCGAGGTGTCCGATCTTTTCATCGTAGTCGCGACACTCTTTGAGCTGCTTCTGGAGCTTCTCCTTCCGCTTCGTGGCCGCGGCGATCTCGCGGGCGGTGGAGCTGTGGTCGATGGTGTCCTGCATCCGCCCGATCTCGCTCTCATAGACACGCTGCATCTTGTGAAGGTAGTCCACGCGCAGGTTGCCTATGGTGTCCGCGTTGTAGCGGTGGAGATAAACCAACGCCTTAAAGCCATTCTGTTTGCCGCTGTCAAAGAGCCAATAGATGGGCCGCTTGCCAGAGCCGGTGACAGAATAGGTCTGGCAATGGTCGTCAAAGAAGCTGTTGAGAAAGTAGTTTCGGATAATCTCGCGGCTGAAATTGCCCTTGCCGCCCAGCGCCGCCGCGATGTAATCGAGATTCGTTTCCAGCGTCTGCTCACCAAAGGCGATCTTGAGGAAGTCGCAAAGCCGAGAGATAATATCGTCTTCCAGATAATCCTCATCCGTCAGCGGGATGATGTTGTCGGCGTCAGGCTTGAACTGACTGTATCTTCGGTCGTCCCACTCGCCGCCGGCGAAGGCAAGGCCGGTAGAGCCAAGGGAGTAGCGTCCAAACATGCAGCCTACAGCATAAGAAAGCAAAGATTTGATATCCCGCTGGAGGTCAGCGTGACGGACGGTCACATCCTTGTCTTCAACTTCTGGCGTTAGTTCATCCTGCAAACCGTAGATTTCAATAAAGATTCGATTGAGCTCTTCCTCATTTGCTTTGAGCTTTTCAAATCTGCTTTCACATTCATTTGCCCAGGCTTGGAAACATACTTCAATCGTAACAGCATCGGCATTCCAATGGCTTCTGCTGAGGCCCTTTTTCACAAGGGGATGCCACTCAAAATCCCATGAGGTTTCGAATGAGTCCCAATCAGATTTTGAAAGCGAAATACAATCATCGGTTATGCTTTCAATACAGAGTTGATCATCTGAGATAAACGGAAGTTGTTTAACAATTATTGGAGTCACATTTAAGGTGGGATTTAGAATTGCTATTAGGTGTTCGTCAACTTTAGAATTGAGCAGTGCCATATTGACTTTAAGCGATTCTCCCTTTTGAGGGAATAAACCCAAACCAGCCGAATCGAAAGTAAAGCCGCCCTCAAAATATCGAAAGCTTGTCCTTGCGGAAGCTATTTTTGACCATGCAACGTGTGGAAGAAAGTAATACTCTTTTCCATCATGGCGAAACCCCGCGCAATGAGACATTTGATCAAGAGCTTTTTCGTTATACTTCAAAAAGTAGCTCTTGTTGCCATACCACTTTCGATAGTCGCCACCTTTATTGTGCGGTGTATACAAGTAATCATTCATTGAGTATATACGGCTCTTTGTAAAATCCACCTCATGCCACGCCATAATAAACTTTCCGTTTTCCCCTGTACACATTCCCGCCTTAATGTCAAAATGCTTGCCTAATGAATCCGAATCGAAGATTCGATAGACCGACTCACTTACCCAATATGCAACTGGAGACCCCGGAATCTTCTTAAAATTATCTTGTCTTGCAACATATTGATTTTTACCACTAAGGAATAATTCCATTTTCCCTTTTTCGCTAGTGGGCTCAATAATTCTACAATACAATCCTGCGTATTCATTAACATGACTGTTTCGCATAACGAAGCTAGTAGTTTGAACAACCTCTCCGTTGATTTCATCAAATGCTCGAGCGCCAAGATGAAGCATGTTGATAATATCCGCCGTCTGGATTTTTGACCGTAGTTTTTCAAAGCTAGAGAGGAACATCCACGCGTGTTGCGTAATCATCGCTTGAAAGTAGTTCTTCTCAGTTAAATCTCTACACCGTTCAATAAAACATGCAAAAAGGTCGGCCTTACTGTCAGAATAATTCTTTTTTACAAATTCAGACAGCTTTCCTCCCATGCTACTACTGCCCATATATGGTGGATTCGTTACAACTACATGGTATTTTCCCGCCAATAGACGACGATAATTCCAAGTATTTATATCACCACTGAAAAAATCAAGCTGCCCCATCGGCTCTGGTTCCAGATTATCTACTTTTATAAGAGAACCATATTCAACGCCATCATAATAATTCCGCGGTGCATATAGCTCTGGTTGAATGTGACGACTAAAAAAACGCCGTTCATATTGACGAGCTTTCATCATCACCGAGAAGTAGGCGAGTTGGTAGGCACGGTCATCAATATCGAGACCGTAGAGGTTGTTTTCGAGAATGCTTTTTGCTGCATCGCGCTGCGCCCATCCCGCGCTCTCATATATCTGCATGAGTACATCAAAAGCATAGACAAGGATATGACCGCTGCCCATACAGGGGTCGATTACTTTTATATCTTCCGGGTTCAGTTGAGCATATTCCTTTCGGATCTCCATAAGTTTTGCCTGAACCTCTGGCTCCTGCTCTGCTTCTTCCAAATAATACTTCCAATTCTTTTTCAGATTTTCGTTCGGGTGCCCTTCCACCCATAAACGTCCAAGACTGTTTTCCACCATATAACGAACGATCCAGTCCGGGGTAAAGAGCTGCGTGACCGCCGGGATTTCTTCCTTTGTGATTTTTCCGATCTTTGCAAACGCGGCGTTTTTTGGCTCCGTATTGTAATACTGATAGAGCCAACCAATGATCTCCACCTGGCCGCCGCGTGCCACATCGAAGTCTTCCTCCGGTATGTCATGCACCAAATGATAAACCACGCCATCCTGGTCTATGATGGACACGCCGAGCAAAAGCTCAGTATAGTCATTGGTCTTCTCGAAGAGGCCGGGTAGAATGGCATTCAGCGCATTGCATTGTTTAATAAAGAGCATCTGAAACAACTCGTCAATGGCGTTGTCCTGTTTCAAACGATAGATGGAATCTCTCTCTGCATCGGAGAAATCAAGCTCTGCGTCAAAGGGCCTGGTTACTAGGTCCGGCTCCATTTTCCCGGTGTCGGAGGAGAGAACCCGAACATGAGAGGGGAGATAATCATTGACCTCCATAAAGCGGATGGCAATCAGACGGTTGAACCAGGTATAGGCAACCTCCTCAAGAACATACTTGCGGGCAGTTGCATAGTCCGATTCCTTTGCCTTGCGCTCCATCACATCAACGAGGAGGCGACGCTGACGCACAGCCTCGCCACTGATCGAGTAAGGCTCCTTTGTGCCAATATCGTAGAACTCCGTTGTGCCGGTGGACTGCGGCAGCGGCTTTGCAATGCCGCTGGCCGTAATGCCCATCAGGCCGGCCTTATAACTCACATCCGCTATGAGTTTGTTTCGCGCCCATATAGAGAAATTCTTAATAGCGGTTTTATTCATAGATTATCTCCTCTTCTGAGCTTCTTGAGAGGAACTTTTTCAGGCTCAGTTCATCATTTGGCCGCCATGCAATGAACCCGTTTGTACTTCTACCCGTAACAAACACAGCTGCGCCAGATGGGGCTGAGAAATAAACGTCGCTTAAGAGTGTGCCATCCTCGGAGACAACTGCACGATCTTGTCTGATGTTCCGAATGTTTATGGGCATATCGAGATAACTGTCCACGAGGTTAATTTTGCTTCCCTTATGAATAAGGATACCCTTGCCGTCGTATTCACCAGTCGCATAATGCGTATGCTTTCTGCTTTTTAGCACGACCTTCATTCTACATCCCTCCCGTTAGAATTCGACGTTTACGATGTCATTCTCCTCCAGCTCAGACAGGAGTGACACTCTCAATGCAGCAAGGTAGCTATCTAAATCGGCTGTGGACTCCAAACGCCAGGAGGAAGTCTTCGCCGCTTTCTTGATGGAGATGTTGCGGGTCTTCTTGGGTTTCGGGGTCGGCGTTACCGGCTCGACAGGGGCGGGATCGCCCTTCTTTTCCGCTTCCTCGGCCTGACGCTTGGCTTCTTCCTCTGCCTTCTTTGCAGCGATTTCAGCATCCTTGGTATCCATCTCATTCAGGAGCCGGAGCTTCAGCGCATTGGCCTTATCCGCGAAGCTGCGGAGCGTGGAGACATTGTTACAACTCTCAGCGCCTTCTTTGATCTCATCGAAAAGGCGAATGTAGACGTCCTTCTTTTCGTCATAATACTCTTTGGTGCGAAGGACCTCTAGCACTCGTGCCCGATCCTGAGCGATGGAATCCAGTACTGGCGCTTCTTCTGCTTTCAGCACCTTCAGGTAGGCGTCCATAAACTTCTGCCGGAGCTCCGGCAGCTTCGGGATCTCCGAGTAGGGCCGCTCCATGCGGACGATGGAGCGCATCTGTTTTACGACGCCTTCCAGCTCTGTATCAACGATATAGGTCTTGCTATCGTCGTAGATCGCCAGCATATCCAGAGCCCGCGTGAAGATTTCAAGCTGCTCCCCGTTGAAGAACGCTTTGAGCGGCTCAAAGTCCTCAGAGAAATCGAGGAAGTCATCGCGTTTCTTTGCTACGGTGTTATAAAACTCCATCGGGGCTTCAATGCCCGAAACAGAGCTGAGAAGCGCTTTGCCATCAGTAAGGACCTTCTTGCCCGGATAGGCATAGTTCTCGTATTTCGCTTCCAAGCGTTCAATCGTGGTAATTGTAGATTCGCAGTACCTCTGGAAGTTCTTCATCATGGTGTCCTCATCGTCGGACACGGTACTAACATGGAATACTTCCTTGATTACATCACGAACCGCTTTCTTTTGCCTATCATCAATCTTGACATGCTCATCCAAAAGCAGCTTTTCGACAAACTGCTTCTTCGTGATGAAGCCGACAATTTCATCCTCAGTTTTGTTCAGTCGAGTGACGGCGGCGCCGTTCACCGTAAAGTCAAGATCGCCGTTTCGGAAGAGACGCGCAACAAGCCAATGCACATCATCCTCGACAAAGCCGTAAGGCGCTTTCATGAAGCGTTCCTTTACCGTCTTCATAGAAGTCTTGAGGTGCATATGAGAATTGGTTGACACGAAAGCGAGGACGTCATCGAGGGCGTGCTGGTTGGCAAGCTTTGTGTTTCCGGGCTCCAAGGACATTTGATTCGTGGGCCGGAACAGCTTGCGAATATCCATTTCGCCCATTGCAGCGTCAATATAAGAGAGCTTGTGGTAAACGGTCTGGACAAGGCGGCCGATAGCCTCATTGATGCGGCCCGTGGCTTCCTTCGCGTTGACGCGGGCAACATCGCCGTTCACATAGATGACCGCTTCCTTGAAACTTTCCTTTAGATAGGTTCTGGCGTTTTCAAGGCGCTCACGCATCTCAACACGCTTGCCTTCTTTTATCGTTTCATATTTGGTGAGCTGCGCATTAGCAGGACGGCGGAGGAACTTTTCAATTTTCAGGTATGTACGGATCTCGTCAAGGAACGCAGCGTCGTTGGGCAGTGCGACGAGGACTTCTTTGCCGACGCCGGAGATATGACGGAGCGTCTCCGGCTCCGCCGCGCCCTCATACCAGGGTGTGAGGATGCGCAGACCAATATCAAAGCTCTGATTGGACTTGTACGGACGGTCATCGACGAATTGATTAAAGCCAAAAGCATAGCGGCCATTGAATTCAGGGTAGCGGTACCGCTTGTCCGTGAAAATGTCCTCGAAAATCAGTTCGGAAACCTTGGTGATGATCTCAGACATCTCGACGGTCTCGCCCTCGATCTCGCGGTTGATCTCCTGCTCCTCGTCTGTGAGGAAGACGTACAGATTGCCGTTCTTCTGGACCAGCATCTGACGCATAAGAACTTTGAGGGCCTCATCGACCTTATCCTTCAAAGCAAGGCGGTCATCATCAAGACTGCTTATCATCAGGCTTGTGATGTTGTCGATGTTCGCTTCAATCTCCAGGACATACTTTATCATGAAGAGCGTTTTGAGGACGTTGATAGCAAACACATCCTCCGTCTTCTTTTCGGGGTTGATCTTCGTGTTGTCATAGGCGCGGAGTATCACGCCGCGGTGACTGTGATCCAGGAAGTTCTCCAATGCGTCATAGAACTTATGAAACGGGACTATTGCGCCCATTTCTTCATCGGAGATCTGCATGGCAGACTCCTTGAACAGCGCCAGCATGGAGCGTTCGCCCTCAGAAAGATGCTTGCCGGATGCGCCGTGTGTACGAATGGAAGTCAGGACGCTGGCAAGAAGGTTGAACTGATACGGGATAAAGGGATAAACCTCCGCGAAGTCCGTTTCATTCTCATATAGCTTTTTCTCAACGCCATCATTGAAAACAATCAGGTTTTTGATGATGGTTGCTTTCTGTTCGTAGAGAAGGCGCAGCGCCTGGGCCGCCGTATCGTTCTTTTTCAGGATTCTCTCCTTGATAACGGCATCGACGTTGGCGGAAGACAGAGAAATGCGGGTATCAAAACGTCCCTGAATCTTGGAGAAGTCATTGCCTTTGACTTTCGTAATGGAGTCAATATCCTGCTGGCTGGTTACGATGACCCACGCCTTGCCCTTGCACTCTTTGCCGAGTTCCTCGGTGACGGTCTGGAGGTTGAGCATCAGCTTGGAGTCCTCGCCGATATACTGGCCGATCTCATCCACGAGGAAGACGACGTGATGGTTGCTTCCTTTGGAATCAATATATGCCTTCACGCGCTTGGCGAAATCCTCAATGCTGATTTGATATGGCTCCGTCGCTTTCTCGCACCAATTCCTCGCAGCGGACTCGCTCATAAAGCCCATATCAGAGAGGACATCCACAACCGTATCCTGAATGAAATCAAAGTCCTGGCGGGAATCGACCCAGGGATCACCATACTCGGCATCAAATGCCTGCTTAAACTCATCAAACTTGCCGGCCTCTGCGAGCTTGCGCTCCAAATCGGCCAGGTGGGGCATGGAGCCGCAGTATCCGAGGTGCTCATTAAACACTTTTAGGAACACACTGACGATAGCATCCTTGTCGTGCTTCCCGTTGGTCTCACTCTTGGAGTCAATGTTGAAAAGGATAACGTCAGTGGGAGTATCGGCGGCAAGCTGCATATCCGCAAGAACCATCCGATCCTCAATCTTCTTATCGTCGATGAAGAAGTCAAGAGCGTGTCTGTCATCGACCTCTTTGTTCTCCAGCAGATAAGAGAGGATTTTGAGGAAGTGAGATTTACCGCTGCCAAAAAAGCCGGAAATCCAGACACCCATTTTGGGAGTCGTTCCAAGGATGCCTTTCTTATAGGCAGAGAAGAAATCGGCAAAATGCTTTCTGAGTTCACGGGTAACGACGTATTCGTCAAGCTCCTGCTCGACATTCGTTTCTTCTCCCTGGCCGACAATGATAACGCCCTGAATGTCTCTTTCTATGCGCTTGCGGAACATTTCTTTGATAATCATACTCTGGTCCTCCGTATTCTTCAGCGTACAAGCCGAAAAGCTCGATAATAGTTATCGTCCTTGATCTCGTTGAACAGAATCAACTCTTGTTCATCGTAGGTTCCGGGGAAGAACAGCACCACCGGGACGCGAACAAACGCTTGATGCAGATTGTTCAGGACCTTATGAGATCTGAGGATGGGATAGCACTTTCCGATTCCGGTAAGGAATACCACGGCGTTCGTCGGCGTGTGCTCCTTGATGTATTGGACAATCACACTGTCATCGTCATTGATCTTCATGGAGTTGTTCACAGCCTTGATGATTCGCTCCAGTCCTTTGCTCTCTTCAAAAGCAAAGCATTTCTCCATGAAGTTTTTATTTTCCAAAAAGTCAATGATAATGTCATAGAGGTCGAATACGACAAGCTCAAAACCGTCAAGCCCTTTGGCGTTCTTGTTCTTCATGTATTCGATACGCTCCCGAACCTCCAGTTCTCTTGCGGGAGGATAGTCGAAGACCCAATAGTTGACCTCATTGGCCTTGCCGCTAGACTGACGGAAGGATGGCTTGTGGATGGACTCTTCCATTTCGTCAAGCCGCGCATTTAAGTCAGCCATCATTTCACCCCCGTCAGCGCGTCGATCATGATTCCCATTCCATGATCTCGCAGCCAATCTTCCATGCTGTGTTCCAGTATGGGTTTCAGGATCTTCCGTGTTTTCTTTGCCTTGTCGGTCAGGCCCGCTTCATAAAGCATGGTCTTATATGTGACAGAGAGCTTCGCGCATGTTTCATCCGTCCATGTGGCGGCCTTTTCGCTCTGTTGCTGCTTGTCCTTAAAGAAAATGCGAACATCACTGTCAGCCAAATCATAGCTGCCAATTATCATCTTCTCTCGCACTACCTCATACACGAGGTCAAAGAAAAGCGTATCATATGACATCGCCGCAACCAGTGCAAAGAGCTTCTGCGTTGCCAAGTCACCGTTTAAGAATACAGGATAGAAACTGCTGTCCAGGGACTGAATCCTAGCTGTGACAGTGTTGAAAATCTGCGTAGCGCGCGCCTGCGTCGGGCAGCCAAATATGTTTTCCGCCTTATTCAGCGCCTTGATTTCGTCAAAGGTCTTGCCCGAATCAAGCAACTGAACCTCTTTCCTGAACTCCATGAACCAAAAAGCGTGTTTGACTGCGGCGGCGCTATATTCTTTCCTTTCAAATCCTGCCATGTCACTTGCTCTCCTGTGCTGTTCTATCGTCGTCGATGAACTCAACAATATCTTCTACGCGGCAGTTTAGCGCCTTGCTGATTTTACCCAGCACCTCAGTCGTGACATGTTCGTTGTTGGTCAGTTTTCGCATCATATACTCGGTAATCCCGGCCATTTGCTCCAAATCTTTCTTCTTTAAGTCACGATCCAAAAGGATATGCCAGAGCTTCTTGTAGCTGACAGCCATGGTAACAACCTCGCCTTCGTAAAATAGACACCGAGATTATACCATGCTTGTTTCCGGATTTCCACTACTAACCGCGAATAATCAAGGATTTCGTTGATATATCACCACGCTAATATTCTGGTGCGGCAGTTACCAACTGCAACTCATTGCCATCCTTATATCAAAAGAGCCGGAGAGACATTGCAAAGCCTGTCCCTTCCGGTCATTTTTCATTTTGAGTAAGCATAGGGCTTACTGATTTATCAGCTATATTATTCATATTTGGTTGACTATACGAACACCTTGTGATATACTGATCATATTGAAAATACAGAAAGAAGGTGATACCTGTATGGGTGCAGCAAAGCGTTTTGTGCAGAATCCTGGGCAAAATGCCATTTGTTATTACAGATACAGCTCAGACGCCCAGCGCGATGCATCTATCGACCAACAGCAGCAGGCAGCGCATGACTATGCGAATGCCCACGGCTATCATATCATCCGGGAATATGCCGACCACGCGATCTCGGGCACACGAGATGACCGTGAACAGTATAATCTGATGCTCTATGAGGTTGAGCGGCTGAAGCCCGCCTATTTGATTCTTTGGAAGACAGATAGACTGTCCCGCGATAAGATCGATATCGTTCTGGCCAAGAAGCGCCTGCGCGAATGCGGCGTGAGGATAGTCTACGTTGCGGAAGCAATCCCGGAGGATGACGAGGCAACTGAGGTCCTGCTGGAGAGCATATATGAGGGCATGGCCGCTGCGTTCATTGCCGGCCATCGTAAGAACGTCATGCGAGGGCTGTCCTACAACGCGGAGAACGCCCTATATAACGGTGTTCCTGTGCTCGGCTATACCGGCAAGGAAAACGAAAAATACCAGATTGATCCAGAGACAGCTCCTATCGTCAAGATGATTTACAAAGAGTATGCCTCTGGCGTTCCGATGCAGACGATCTGTAATGCGTTGAAAGCCCAGGGCATGAAGAGCAAGAAAGGAAATGATTTCAGTATCAACTCGCTGCGCCATATCCTGACCAACCCTGCATATATCGGCATCTACAAATGGGGCGACTATACAATTGAAGGCGGGATGCCAAGGATCATTGATGACGAACTGTTTGAGAAGGCACAGAAACGATTAAAAGAAAACCAGCGCGGCGGCAAAGGTGCCGTGAAACTTGTCAGCGAAGCGGATATCGCAGACTACTGGCTCTCCGGTCATATCTATTGTGGTCTCTGTGGAGAAACTATGCAGGGCATCGGTGGCACAAGCAAGAGCGGCAAGATGGTACACTATTACTCATGCAAAAACCATCGCAAGCACAAATGCTCGATGACGAACCAACGGAAAGATCTGCTTGAAAAAATCGTACTGTATATCTTGCAGGAAGTGGTTGAGAATCCGACGAACAAAGTGCTGATAGCCAACAAATGCTATGAGTATTATAAGAGCCAAAAAGACGACCACGGCGTATATGAAGCATCTATTAAGGCACAGTTGAAGGATGTGGAGTCGAAGATAAGCAATCTGATGAAAGCAATCGAAGCCGGTATCTTCACAGAAACAACGGCAGAACGGATGAAGATGCTGGAAAGTACGAAACACCGCTTGCAGGATGCGTTGATTGCCGAGCAGAACCGTCAGAAGTTCGATTTACAGCCGCATACGATCCTTAAGTGGTTGGAGAGCTTCACCGGAGACCTGTCAGACCCCAACAACCGGAAAGAGGTCATGGAAGATTATCTGGAGAGAATCTTGGTCTTTACGGATAAGCTGGTAGTGACATTCAAGTACATAAACAAAGAAGAAACCTATATGTTCGCCGATACGTCTGCAATAATCGACAATAGGCAAACCATCTTGGATTTGTTTGAGAAAAAAGAGTTTTCCGGCAAAATACCGAAGGAAATGTTGGAAACTGTTTCTGCTGGCGAAAGCGAGGAAGACCCAGTTTTTTTTAGCTGGGTGTTCGTATACCGCGGGGCGTAAGCCACCAAAGCGAAAATCCTGTCGCGCAAGCGGCAGGATTTTTACTTTTATATAATTCATTTTGCGTCTTGACTTACCTGCCTG
>JAEEGL011413096.1_pt1 | contig 11602 bp, 9 predicted proteins | sample 9134231 | NCBI WGS metagenome assembly JAEEGL01 (sample SAMN16246548, study PRJNA631951) | gut metagenome | biome: gut microbiome; feature: rumen; material: fiber-attached | host: Bos | place: Iran: Karaj | collected 2018-10 | reverse complement strand
GCTGGCGGCAGGTCTGGCGCAACCAGGAGCTGCGGCTGTACACGGCCCTGATCCTGGGCTCCATCCTGCTGGTGTGCCTGGACCTGTTCATCCAGACCGGCGAGCGGATCGGCGACTCCTTCACCGACGCCGCCTTCCAGGTGATCACCATCATGACCACCACCGGCTACGCCACCCGGGACTTCGCCCTGTGGCCCACCTTCAGCCGGTGCATTCTGGTGGGCCTCATGTTCGTGGGCGCCAGCGCCGGCTCCACCGCCGGCGGCATCAAGGTCTCCCGCCTGCTGATCCATATCAAGAACCTGCGCCGGGACCTGGGCCGGATCATCCACCCCAAGCACGTGTCCGTCCTCACCATGGACGGCGAGCGGCTGGACGAGGGCGTCATCGCCTCCTGCCACAGCTTCCTGGTGGCCTACGTGCTGGTGCTGACGGCCGGCGCCCTGATCGTGGGCTGGGACAACCTGGGCTTCGAGGAGTCCTTCACCGCCTCCCTGACCTGCATCAGCAACGTGGGCCCCGCCATGGGCCTCCTGGGCCCCACCGCCAACTTCAGCATCCTCTCCCACCTCAGCAAGATCGTGCTGTCCCTGGAGATGCTGATGGGCCGCCTGGAGCTGCTGCCCCTGCTGGTGCTGCTGAATCCCGGCACCTGGCGGGACAAGTGAGTTGCCGCGTTTTCAATCCCCTCCCCCGGAGCCTCCGCTCCGGGGGAGCTCTCTTTTTCTCCCGCCGGCGGCATAAATTTCCCGGCAAAATCTTTGTTAAACGGTTGACAAAGTGGCGGTTTTGTGGCATGCTTATACTGTGATAATCCGTGGTTCGATTACCCCGCACGATTCCCGAAACCGCGGGCCCGGGCAGAGAGAGACCGGGCCGACGAAAGGAGTGTTGACCTCTTGAGCAGACTTGACATCAAGACCCCCAGCCGGGCTCAGACCGTGGTGGACAACCTCTACCACGATATGGAGCAGCGCATCGCCGCCAGCCCCCCCGGTCTGTGTCCGGTGGACATGTCCCTGAGCTTCCTGCGGATGTGCCACGCCCAGAGCTGCGGCAAGTGCGTGCCCTGCCGGATCGGTCTGGGCCAGCTGGCCATGCTGATCGAGCAGGTGCTGGACGGCACCGGCACCATGGAGACCCTGTCCGTCATCGAAAAGACAGCCTACTCCATCCTCAATACCGCCGACTGCGCCATCGGCCGGGACGCCGCCCGGCTGGTGATGGACGGCCTGGACGGCTTCCGGGACGACTATGAGGAGCACATCAACCACCACCGCTGCCTGGCCGGCCTGCAGCTGCCCGTGCCCTGCGTGGCCATGTGTCCTGCCGGTGTGGACGTGCCCGGCTACATGGCCCTGGTGGGCGAGGGCCGCAACGCCGACGCGGTGCGCCTGATCCGGAAGGACAACCCCTTCCCCATCGCCTGCGCCTACGTGTGCGAGCACCCCTGCGAGGCCCGGTGCCGCCGGCGCATGATCGACGACGCCATCAACATCCGGGGCCTGAAGCGCTACGCCGTGGATCACGCCGGCAAGGTGCCCAATCCCCCCAACGCCCCGTCCACCGGCAAGCGGGTGGCCATCATCGGCGGCGGCCCCAGCGGCCTGAGCTGCGCCTACTATCTGTCGCTGATGGGCCACTCCGTCACCGTGTACGAGGAGCGCAAGCAGCTGGGCGGCATGCTGCGCTACGGCATCCCCGCCTACCGCTTCCCCCGGGAGCTGCTGGACCGGGAGATCGAGTCCATCCTCTCCACCGGCATCGAGGTCCACACCGAGATCACCGTGGGCAAGGACATCTCCTTTGAGCAGCTCCAGCGGCAGTACGACTGCCTGTACATCGCCATCGGCGCCCACCAGGACAAGAAGACCGGCATCCCCGGCGAGGACAGCAAGAACGTCATCTCCGCCGTGGAGATGCTCCGCTCCATCGGCGACAACCGGCTGCCCGACTTCACCGGCATGAAGGTGGTGGTCATCGGCGGCGGCAACGTGGCCATGGACGTGACCCGCAGCGCCGTGCGCCTGGGGGCCGAGAAGGTCACCTGCGTCTATCGCCGCCGCATGGAGGACATGACCGCCCTGCCCGACGAGGTGATGGGCGCCATGGCCGAGGGCGTGGAGATGATGACCCTGGCCGCCCCGGTCCGCATCGAGTCCGACGAGAACGGCGTGGCCAACGCCCTGGTGGTCCAGCCCCAGCTCATCGGCGAGGAGGACGCCTCCGGCCGTCCCCGGCCCGACAAGGCCTCCCTGGACGAGGTCCGGATCCCCGCCGACATCATCGTGGCCGCCATCGGCCAGGGCATTGAGATCCAGGGCTTCGAGCAGTCCGGCGTGCCCGTCAAGCGGGGCACCTTCGTGGCCGCCAGCAGCTCCCAGGTGGGCAACATGGACAGCGTGTTCGCCGGCGGCGACTGCGTCACCGGCCCCGCCACCGCCATCCGCGCCATCGCCGCCGGCAAGGTGGCGGCCGCCAACATCGACGAGCAGCTGGGCTATCACCACGAGATCGTGGTGGACGTCAGCATCCCCGCCCCCAAGCTGAACAACCGGGCCCCCCACGGCCGCATCAACACCACCGAGCGGGAGGCCGGCGAGCGCAAGCACGACTTCGAGGACATCGAGATCGGCCTGACCTGCGAGGGCGCCTGCACCGAGGCGTCCCGCTGTCTGCGCTGCGACCACTTCGGCTACGGTATCTTCAAAGGAGGGAGGTCGAACAAATGGTAACCCTGACCATCGACAACAAAACCGTCTCCGTGCCCGCCGACTACACCATCCTGGAGGCGGCCAGAAAGGCCCGCATCGACATCCCCACCCTGTGCTACCTGAAGGACATCAACGAGATCGGCGCCTGCCGCATCTGCATGGTGGAGGTGGAGGGCCAGCCCCGCCTGGTCCCCTCCTGCGACAACGTGGTCCGGGAGGGCATGGTGGTCCACACCAACTCCCCCCGGGTCCGTGAGGCCCGCCGGGTCAACCTGCGCCTGCTGCTGAGCCAGCACGACGTGCGCTGCACCAAGTGCACCCGCAGCGGCAACTGCAAGCTCCAGAAGCTCTGCAACGACTACAACCTGCTGGGCGACCACTACATCACCGACCTGAGCAAGACCCCCGACGACTTCTCCAACCCGGTGGTCCGCATCGAGAACCGCTGCATCAAGTGCATGCGCTGCATCCAGGTGTGCGACAAGATCCAGGGCATGGGCGTCTGGGACGTGATGGGCACCGGCTCCCGCACCACCGTAGGCGTGGACGGGGCCCGTACCCTGGGCGAGTCCGACTGCACCTTCTGCGGCCAGTGCATCACCCACTGCCCCGTGGGCGGCCTCCAGGAGCGGGACGACACCGGCAAGGTGTTCGACGCCCTGGCCAACCCCAAGAAGATCACCGTGGTGCAGGTGGCACCGGCCGTCCGGGCCGCCTGGGCCGAGTCCTTCGGCCTGTCCCCCCGGTTCGCCACCGCGGAGCGGATGGTGGCCGCCCTCAAGCAGATGGGCTTCGACTACGTGTTCGACACCAACTTCTCCGCCGACCTGACCATCATGGAGGAGGGCAGCGAGTTCATCGAGCGCTTCACCCACCGCAACCGGTACACCTGGCCCATGTTCACCAGCTGCTGCCCCGGCTGGGTCCGGTTCCTGAAGGGCCAGTTCCCCTTCTACACCAACAATCTCTCCACCGCCAAGTCCCCCCAGCAGATGTTCGGCGCCATCGCCAAGAGCTACTTCGCCGAGCGGATCGGCGCGGATCCCAAGGACATCTTCGTGGTGTCCATCATGCCCTGCACCGCCAAGAAGGCCGAGTGCGCCCTGCCCACCATGAAGGACGCCGCCGACGGCGATCCCGACGTGGACGTGGTGCTGACCACCCGGGAGATCGTGCGGATGTTCCGGGGCGAGCAGATCAACCCCATGGTGCTGGAGGAGACCCCCTTCGACAGTCCCCTGGGCACCGGCACCGGCGCCGCCGTCATCTTCGGCACCACCGGCGGCGTCATGGACGCGGCCCTGCGCAGCGCCTACTATCTGGTCACCGGCACCAACCCCGATCCCGACGCCTTCAAGGACGTGCGGGGCATGGAGGGCTGGAAGGAGGCCACCTTCACCATCCCCGGCGCCGGGGACGTGCGGGTGGCGGTGGTCAGCGGACTGGGCAACGTCCGGCGGCTGATGAACGCCCTGGACGAGGGCCGTGTCGCCTACGACTTCGTGGAGGTCATGGCCTGTCCCGGCGGCTGCGCCGGCGGCGGCGGCCAGCCCATCCACGACGGCCAGGAGCTGGCCGAAAAGCGCGGCAAGGTGCTGTGGAAGCTGGACGAGAAGCAGACCATCCGCTTCTCCCACGAGAACCCGGAGATCATCGAGCTGTACCAGAGCTACCTGACCGCCCCCCTGGGCAAGCGGTCCCACCACCTGCTCCACACGGATCACCACGCGTGGAAAATGCCCAATCAGAAGTGACGAAACCGCCGCCGCGAGGGCCGGGGACTCCCCGGCCCTCGCTTTTTTCCGCTTTTCCCTCCGCCCTCCCCCTCCCCGCGGCAGGATATCCTTGCTTTCGGCGGCAAAAACTGATAAACTTTCTCCGGAAGACAGCGCGGCAGGGAGGCGAGCGGAATGAGCCAGAGCACCACCCCCTATACCGGACAGCGGCGGCGGACGCCGCCGCGCCTTGTCCTGCTGGCGCTGCTGGCGGCGGCCGCGGGGCTTCTGACCTGGCTGAGCCTGCGCCCCCAGGCCCCGGCGCCGGAGCCGGAGCCGGACCAGACGCCGACGGAGGTGCAGGACGCCCCGGAGCCCCAGCCCCAGGCCGACCCCTGGCCGGAGCTGTCCAGCCCCCTGGACGCCGACGGCGACGGGGTGGACGACTGGCACGACATGGTCCGGGGCGCCCGGGACTACATCGCCACCCAGCCGGTCTACAACGCCTACGGCTACTACCTGGGCGGCTATCCCGATGACGGCACCGGCGTGTGCACCGACGTGATCTGGCAGGCCTTCCGGGCCGCCGGCTACGATCTGAAGGCCCTGGTGGACGCGGACGTGGAGGCCCACCCGGAGTGGTACGGCGGCATCGAGTGGCCGGAGCCGGACATCGACTTCCGCCGGGTGGTCAATCTGGACGACTTCTTCGCCCACCACGCCCTGTCCCTCACCTGCTCCCTGGACGAGCCGGCGGAGTGGCAGCCGGGGGACATCGTGGTGTTCGGCGACCGGGAGCACATCGCCGTCTGCTCCGACCACCGGCGCATCGACGGCATCCCCTGGATCATCCACCACGGCAGCGAGGAGGAGGGGGCCGCGGAGGTCAACGCCATGAACCGCCACCCCATCTGGGCCCACTATCGCTGGCTGCCGGCGGAGGACGACCCCCTTTTCGCCTCCTCCGGGGGCCCGGAGGCCGCCGAAACGGCCCCGTGAGCCCCTGTCAATACGCAGAAACATACAAATTCGACAAAAAAGCTGTGAATTCTTTGGCTGCGGAATTCACAGCTTTTCGTTGCTTTTGCGGAAAAGTATGATATACTTACTATGTGTTGTTATGTTGACATAACCATCCGCACCTCTCTCTGAATTTCTCCGCCCCATCTCTGTATGGAGCGTTTCGATCCGGGAACAATAGACCCGATGATTCTGACCTGTAAGTGAGGTAACGCTATGAATAAATATGTGATTCGCGGAGGCCGTCCCCTGTTCGGCGAGGTCACCGTCAGCGGCGCCAAAAACGCCGCCGTGGCCATCATCCCCGCCGCCCTGCTGGTGGACGGCGTGGTCCGCATTGAAAACGTACCCGAGATCAGCGACGTGACCATGTTCTTCGCCATCCTGCAGGAGCTGGGCGCCCGGGTCCGGGTGCTGAACCGGCACACCGTGGAGATCGACAGCCGGAACATCCGCTCCACCAAGGCCCCCTACGAGCTGGCCTGCAAGATCCGCGCCAGCTACTATCTGCTGGGCGCCCTGCTGGGCCGGTTCGGCAAGGCCACCGTGGCGCTGCCCGGCGGCTGCAACTTCGGCGGCGTCCGCCCCGTGGACCAGCACCTGAAGGGCTTCCGGGCCATGGGCGCCACCGTCACCGAGGGTGCCTTCATCGACGCCGTCGCCAACGAGGGCCACCTCCACGGCGCCAACATCTACATGGACATGGTCAGCGTGGGCGCCACCATGAACGTGATGATGGCCGCCGTCCTGGCCGACGGCACCACCACCATCGAGCACGCCGCCAAGGAGCCCCACATCGTGGACCTGGCCAACTTCCTCAACTCCATGGGCGCCGACATCAAGGGCGCCGGCACCGACACCATCCGGGTCAAGGGCGTGGACCACCTGGCCGGCGGCTCCTACGCCATCATCCCCGACCAGATCGAGGCCGGCACCTTCATGGCGGCCGTGGCCGCCGCCGGCGGCAAGGTGCTCATCAAGAACATCATCCCCAAGCACATGGAGTGCATCTCCTCCAAGCTGGAGGAGATGGGTCTGGAGATCGAGGAGGGCGACGACACCCTGCTGGTCAGCCGCACCGCCCCCCTCTGCCGCACCAAGGTCAAGACCCTGCCCTACCCCGGCTTCCCCACCGATATGCAGCCCCAGGTCACCGCCGCCCTGGCCCTGGCCCAGGGCACCAGCATCGTCACCGAGGGCGTGTGGGACAACCGGTTCAAGTACGTGGCCGAGCTCAAGCGCATGGGCGCCAACATCCAGGTGGACGGCAAGGTGGCCGTCATCGAGGGCGTGGACTGCTATCACGGCGCCCCCATCATGGCCTGCGACCTGCGGGCCGGCGCCGCCCTGGTGATCGCCGGCCTGGCCGCCGAGGGCACCACCGTCCTGGGCAACATCCACTATATCGAGCGGGGCTACGAGGACATGGTGGGCAAGCTCCGGGGCCTCGGCGCCGATATCCGGGTGGTGGATTTTCCCGATGAAAACATGGTCGAGCCGCCCAAGATCGGCTGACCTATCACCGCAGCATCACAGCGTTCGCCAGGACCCTCCGGCGAACGCTGATTTTCCATGACCATGTCATGGAAAATCAGCAGCGCGCCCCTGTGGCGCGCAATCATCCGATATGCCGGGAGTGGAGTCCCCTCCCCTCCCGGACCCACCCCATGCGGGGCGGGGAGCCCGCCGATCTCAGGGGGCTCCGGTCCCGTTTCCCCATGACCATGTCATGGAAAATCAGCAGCGCGCCCCTGTGGCGCGCACACCACGCGCACCACGCGCACATCGCACACACCGTCAAACATGCCATATCCCGGGCGGGGAGCTGCCCTCCCCGCCGCGACGCTTCGAGGTACATCCGACTTGATCACCATTCACACCATCGCCAGCGGGTCCGAGGGCAACTGCCTTCTGGTCACCGCCGGCAGTACCCATATCCTGGTGGACGCGGGCATCTCCTGCCGCCGGATCGGCTTCGCCCTGGGACAGCTGGGGCTGTCCCCCGGGTCCGTGGCCGCCGTCCTGATCACCCACGAGCACGGCGACCACATCTGCGGTCTCCAGACCATGGTGCGCCGCTGGCAGGTGCCGATCTATACCGGCGCGGCCACCGGCCGCCAGCTCCGGTACCGCGTGGCCGGCATCGATCTCCAGCTCCGCGCCGTGGAGCCGGGGGAGCCCTTTACCGTGGGCGAGATCACCGTCACCGCCTTCCCCACCAGCCACGACGTGGCCGGCGGCCTGGATTACCGGTTCGACTGCGGCGGCGCCGCCGCCGGCGTCCTCACCGACACGGGTACCGTCACCGACGGGGCCGAGGAGATCCTCCGGGGCGTGGAGCTGCTGGTGCTGGAGAGCAACCACGACGTGGACCGCCTGCTCAGCGGCCCCTACCCCTTCCCCCTCAAGCGCCGGATCCTCAGCGATTTCGGCCATCTCAGCAACGACGCGGCGGCGGCCTTCGCCGCCCGGCTGGCCGGCAGCGGCACGAGACAGTTCGTGCTGGCACACCTGAGCCAGGAGAACAACACACCGGCCCTGGCGCTGGAGGCGGTCTCCGCGGCGGTGGCGCCCTTCGGCGCGTCCGTCACCGTGGCGCCCCGGGGCCGGCTCAGCGAGGCCTACGTGGCGGAGGGCGGCCTATGCAGAAGATAACCGTCCTGTGCGTGGGCAAGCTGAAGGAGAAATTCTACATAGACGCGGCGGCGGAGTACGGCAAGCGCCTGGGCCGCTGCTGCAAATTCGAGCTGATCGAGCTGCCCGAGGAGCGGCTGCCGGAGGACCCCTCCCCCGCCGAGATCCGCCGGGCCCTGGCCGCCGAGGCCCAGGCCATCCGGGAGCGCCTGCCCAGGGGCGGCGCCGTGGCCGCCCTGTGCGTGGAGGGAAAGCCCTGCTCCAGCGAGGCCCTGGCGGAGCGGCTGAACGACTTCGCCGTGGCCGGCCGGACCCAGGTGACCTTCCTGATCGGCGGCAGCTTCGGCCTGGACGAGGAGCTGAAGCGATCCGCCGACTGGCGGCTCTCCATGTCCCCCATGACCTTCCCCCACCATCTGGCCCGGATCATGCTGCTGGAGCAGCTCTACCGGGCGTACCAGATCCAGTTGGGGACCCGGTATCACAAGTGAGGCGCCTGTGGACCTGACGTACGTGGGCTACTGCGGCGTGGACTGCGCCGCCTGCCCGGATCTGAAAAGCGGAAAATGCCCCGGCTGCCGGCAGACCCTCTGGCCGGCGGACGATCCCTGCCCGCCCGTGGGCTGCTGCCGCGGACAGGGCGTCGAATGCTGCGGGGCGTGTCCCCGGTTCCCCTGCGCCATGATGGCGGAATTCTACGAGGAGTCGGAGGGCCACCGCTCCGCCCGGGCCCGGATGGAGGCCTGGCACGGCTGATCCCGCGCCCCGGCGCGGAACGGATCCCCCCGCGTCCGGCAGACACGAAAACACCCCACATCCCACCACAAGGAGGTATCCCCTATGGACATCACCAAGTGGGCCTTCGGGCCCGACGTGCCCGACTGGCCCGTGGACGAGCGCGGCGAGAAGGTCCGGGCCGTGCTGCTCAAGCACACCTTCGACTCCGCCGCCGAGGCCGACATGACCATCTCCCTGCTGTCGGCCTACGGCATCCCCTGCTTCCCCTACTATGACGGCGAGGGCGTCACCGGAAAGGTGATCAGCGGCTTCTCCGGCTACGGAGCCGCCCTCTACGTCCCCGAAACCGTGCACGATGAGGCCGTCGCCCTGCTGGACGCCCGGCCTCTGGACGATACTGAAATCAACAACGAGGAGGAACAACCATGAACTACCGCCAGGAATACGAGAAGTGGCTGAACAGCCCCGCCATCACCGAGGCCGAGCGCGACGAGCTCCGGTCCATCGCCGGCGACGAGAAGGAGATCGAGAGCCGGTTCTACGGCCCCCTGGAGTTCGGCACCGCCGGACTGCGGGGCACCATGAAGATGGGCCTGCACCAGATGAACGTGTACGTGATCCGCTGGGCCACCCAGGGCTTCGCCCAGATCATCTGCGCCGAGGGCGAGGAGGCCAAGCGCCGCGGCGTGGCCATCTGCATGGACTGCCGCAACCACTCCATGGACTTCGCCCGGGCCGCCGCCGAGGTCTGCGCCGCCAACGGCATCCACGTGCGCCTGTTCGAGAGTCTGCGCCCCACCCCGGAGCTGAGCTTCGCCGTCCGCTACTACGGCTGCCAGGCGGGCATCAACGTCACCGCCAGCCACAACCCCAAGGAGTACAACGGCTATAAGGTCTACTGGGCCGACGGCGCCCAGCTGCCCCCCGCCCACGCCGACGCCATCGCCAGAGCCCTGGAGGGCATCGACATCTTCGACGGCGTGAAGACCATGGACTTCGAGGCGGCCAAGGCCGCCGGCCTCATCGAGATCCTGGGTCAGGAGACCGACGACGCCTTCATGGCCGAGGTTTACGCCATGATCAATGACAAGGCCACCATGGCCGCCGTGGCGGACACCTTCAAGATGGTGTACACCCCCTTCCACGGCTGCGGCCACAAGCTGGTGCCCCAGGCCCTGGCGGAGCTGGGCGTGAAGCACCTGTACTGCGTGCCCGAGCAGATGGTGCTGGACGGCGACTTCCCCACCGTGGTCTCCCCCAACCCGGAGAACCCCGAGGGCTTCTACCTGGCCATCGAGCTGGCCGACAAGGTGGGCGCCGACTTCATCCTGGGCACCGACCCGGACAGCGACCGGGTGGGCATCATGGTCCGCGCCAGGGACGGCTCCTTCATCCCCGTCACCGGCAACCAGACCGGCGTGCTGCTGGCCGACTATCTCATCGGCGCCCGCCGCCGGGCCGGCACCATGCCGGCCAAGCCCGTGATCCTGAAGACCATCGTCACCACGGAGATGGCCCGGAAGGTGGCCGAGGACAACGGCGTGGCCTGCTTCGACACCTTCACCGGCTTCAAGTTCATGGCCGAGAAGAAGAACGCCCTGGAGGCCTCCGGCGAGGGCAAGGTCATCTTCTCCTACGAGGAGAGCTACGGCTACATGGTGGGCGACTACGTCCGGGACAAGGACGCCGTCACCGCCTCCATGCTGCTCACCGAGATGGCCGCCTGGTACGCCGCCAAGGGCATGACCCTCTACGACGCCATCAACGCCCTGTATGAGAAGTACGGCTGGTTCGGCGAGAAGACCCACAACCTGGTGATGCCGGGTCTGGACGGCCTGGCCAGGATGGCCAAGCTGATGGCCGACCTGCGGAACGATCCTCCCGCCGAGATTGCCGGCGTGAAGGTGGCCGTCCGGAAGGACTACAAGGACGGCTCCGTGTTCGACGTGGCCACCGGCGAGGCCGGGACCATGGAGTTGAAGGGCTCCAACGTGCTGCGCTATGAACTGGTCGACGGCACCACCATCCTGGTGCGGCCCAGCGGCACCGAGCCCAAGATCAAGGTCTACGTGCTGACCCGTGGCGCCGACGCCGCGGAGCGGGACGAGAACCTGGCCAAGTACGGCCGCTGGGTGGCGACCCTGGCCGAGTAAGGGGCGGACGTCCCGGCGGCGGCCGGCCGCGCGGCGTACGCCGGTCGTCCCCGAGTCAGCCGGCCGCGGCGGCGGGCGGCGGTTGTCCTTAAGTCAGCCGGCCGCGGCGGCGTACGGCTGCGCGGGTGAGGGTTTCGCCCCTGCGGACGCGTCGGCGGCATATGGACATACGAAAACAACACGAATAAGACCCCGGCGGGATCGGACCTCCGATCCCGCCGGGGTTGTTTTTTCGGACGATGCGCTCCGGGCCGGCAAGGCTTTGTTTCGCGCCCCCGGTCGCGGTTGCGGGGGCAGCTCCGCACCTGCGGTCGCCGGTAACGAGTCAGCTCCGCGCTTGCGGGCGCGGCGGCGGGCAGAACCGCCAAAGCGTTGCCAGGCCTTCCCCTTGAGGGGAAGGTGCCGAGCGTCAGCGAGGCGGATGAGGTGGCGGAGGGTTTGTTTCGTGCCCCCGGGCACGAGGTACTTTTGTCATGAGCGACAAAAGTACCCAAAAGCGCCCTTTAGAAACTACGTTTCTAAAAACTTCCTTGCGCGCTGGGATTTGCAGGAGATTGGAAACCTGTCCCGCACGATCGCGGGAGTTGTCCGTCATCGTTTCAAATATGATCCATCGCCGTTCTCTTTT